>OGCO01004003.1_pt1 | contig 16367 bp, 11 predicted proteins | sample 1570171 | NCBI WGS metagenome assembly OGCO01 (sample SAMEA4370583, study PRJEB24528) | human gut metagenome | reverse complement strand
GATTTAGAGGTTCAAAGAAATCTACTCCATATGCTGCACAGATGGCAGCAGAAACAGCTACAAAGGCAGCTTTAATCCATGGATTAAAGACAGTTGACGTATTCGTTAAGGGACCAGGTTCAGGAAGAGAGGCAGCTATTCGTGCCCTTTCAGCATGTGGTCTTGAGGTTACATCAATCAGAGACGTTACTCCGGTACCTCACAATGGATGTCGTCCACCAAAACGTAGAAGAGTCTAATCAGGAGGTATAGATTAAAATGGCAGTTAATAAAGTACCTGTACTTAAGAGATGCAGATCACTTGGTTTAGAGCCAAGTTATTTAGGATATGATAAGAAGTCTAGAAGAAACCTTACAAGAGCAAACAGAAAGGTGTCTGAGTACGGACTTCAGTTAAGAGAAAAGCAGAAAGCTAAATTCATCTATGGTGTTTTAGAGAAGCCTTTCCGTAACTACTACAAGAAAGCAGATCAGATGAAAGGATTAACAGGTCTTAACCTTATGACAATCCTTGAGTCAAGACTTGACAACGTAATCTTCCGTCTTGGTTTCGCAAGAACAAGAAAAGAAGCTAGACAGATCGTTGATCACAAGTTCGTTACAGTAAACGGAAAAGTTGTTAACATCCCTTCATACCTTGTAAAGGCTGGCGATGTTATCGAAATTAAAGAGAGCAAAAAGAATACTCAGAGAATGAAAGATATCGTCGAGGTAGCTGGCGGAAGAATCGTTCCGGAGTGGTTAGACGTAGATGCTGAGAAATTACAGGGAACTGTAAAAGACTTACCTACACGTGAGCAGATTGATGTTCCTGTAGATGAGATGCTCATCGTCGAGTTATATTCTAAGTAAAATTAGGTTGATTTGCCGGGGATTTATTTCCCGGCTTATCCACTCTTTGATAACATATAACAACGATACCCGAGAAGGAGGGAATTTGAAGTGTTCGATTTTGAAAAACCAAAAATTGAAATCGCAGAAATTTCAGAAGACAAGACATATGGCAGATTTGTTGTAGAGCCATTAGAGAGAGGTTACGGTACAACACTTGGAAACTCTTTAAGACGTATCATGCTTTCTTCTTTACCGGGCGCTGCAGTAAGCCAGGTCAAGATTGATGGTGTTTTACATGAATTCAGCTCTATTCCTGGTGTTAAGGAAGATGTTACAGAAATCATCATGAATATCAAGAACCTTGCAATTCGCAATAATAGTTCTACAAATGAACCAAAGGTTGCATATATCGAATTCGAAGGTGAAGGCGTTGTTACAGCAGCCGATATTCAGGTTGATTCAGATATCGAGATTTTGAATCCTGAGTTAGAGATTGCACACTTGAATGGTGGTGCAGATTCTAAGCTTTACATGGAGCTTACAATCACAAACGGCAGAGGTTATGTCGGAGCTGAGAAGAACAAGAACGAGGATACACCAATCGGAGTTCTTGCTGTAGATTCAATCTACACTCCTGTTGAGCGTGTTAACCTTACTGTAGAGAATACCCGTGTAGGTCAGGTTACAGATTATGATAAGCTTACATTAGATGTATTTACAAATGGTGCATTGGAGCCTGACGAGGCAGTCAGTCTTGCAGCTAAGGTATTAAGTGAGCACTTAAATCTGTTCATCGATCTTTCAGAGGCAGCACAGCAGGTTGACGTTATGGTCGAGAAGGAAAACGATGCTCAGGAAAAGGTTCTTGAGATGAACATTGATGAGCTTGAGCTTTCAGTTCGTTCATACAACTGCTTAAAGCGTGCAGGAATTAACACTGTTGCAGAGCTTATCAATAGAACACCTGAGGACATGATGAAGGTTCGTAACCTTGGTCGCAAGTCTTTAGAGGAAGTTTTAGCAAAATTAAAAGAATTAGGTTTAGAGTTAAATCAGACTGAGGAATAATTCATTCGAATAATCCTTGCACTGATTCTTCTAAATAAATTGGTCATATATAAATTTTAAATATCATATTTATGTTTATATTTATGTTTATGTGTGACAAAACTCATAGCGGCAGGGTCAGTAAGACCAAAGAGCGTGACCGTGTCTGATACATGAGTGGCAACTGATTTGAGCATTTGCTTTTTGAAATAAGGCAATGCTTTATCACAACAAGATACGATGTCTGGCAGTAAGACCGAAGAGCGTGACCGGATGTCCCACAAATGGAGGAAATTAAAATGGCAAAATATCGTAAGTTAAGCAGAACATCAAGCCAGAGAAAGGCTTTACTCAGAGGTCAGGTTACACAGCTTCTTGTTAACGGAAAGATCGTTACTACAGAGGCTAAGGCTAAAGAGGTTCGTAAGATCGCTGAGGGTCTTATCGCATTAGCAGTAAAAGAGAAAGACAACTTCGAAGAGGTTACTGTAACAGCTAAGGTTGCCCGCAAGGACAAAGATGGCAAGAGAGTAAAAGAGGTTGTAGACGGAAAGAAAGTTACTGTTTATGACGAAGTAGAGAAGAAGATCAAGAAGGATTCTGCTTCACGTCTTCATGCCAGAAGACAGATGCTTAAGGTTCTTTACACAGCTAAAGAGTCTGACGGCACAAAGAAGGGAACAAAGACTATCGATGTAACAAATAAGTTATTCGATGAGATCGCTCCTAAGTATGCTGATCGTAACGGTGGTTACACAAGAATCGTTAAGATTGGACAGCGTAAAGGTGACGGAGCTTTAGAGGTTCTCCTTGAGTTAGTTTAATATTTAATCGGTATAAATCTTAGACTAAATAAAACCAGAGATTTGAGTGGATGACACTCACGTCTCTGGTTTTTTATTTCTAGGGTAATTATTCTAATCCATTGAGAAAAACCAAAGCTTCATGGTTGCTTGAAAGTAGCAGGTTTGATTGTTCTAAATTTTTTTCTATAGTTACTATGAACTTATAAGAAAATAAAAAAGCCGTGTGAAATCTAAATCATTTCACACAGCTTTTTTTAAATACGATTAATTATTTATTCTTTGCTGCAGCCTGCTCGTCATTGTACTTCTGAACACACTTCTTGATTCTGTCATATGGTGAGAGAAGATCACTGATAGAACAGTCGTGGTTTAATGTATCAATGAGGTATGCGATGTATTTGCTCATGTCACAGCTGATATAGTACTCCTTAGAGAGAAGCTCCGGTGACTGGTAGATAAGGTTTGTTGTAACTACTCTGTAGATGAGACCCTCCTCGTAAGCCTTGTCAAATGAAGCAAAGCCGTTTGTAAAGAGACCGAATGTAGAAACAACAAAGATTCTGTTAGCTTTACGCTTCTTGAGCTCTCTTGCTGTATCTATCATACTCTCGCCGGAAGAAATCATATCATCGATGATAAGAACATCCTTACCCTCCACATTTGTTCCGAGGAACTCATGAGCAACGATAGGGTTACGTCCGTCAACGATACGGCTGTAATCACGACGTTTGTAGAACATACCCATATCTACTCCGAGTACGTTTGCAAGGTAAATGGCACGGTTTGTAGCGCCCTCATCAGGAGAGATAATCATAAGATGGTCAGCATCAATAGTGATATCCTTTACGTTCTTTAAGATACCCTTGATGAACTGGTAAGAAGGCATTACATTCTCAAAACCATTCAGAGGAATAGCATTTACCACACGAGGGTCATGAGCATCGAAGGTGATGATATTGTCTACACCCATGTTGATAAGCTCCTGAAGAGCCAATGGACAGTCAAGAGACTCACGGCCTGTACGTCTGTGCTGACGGCTCTCATAAAGGAAAGGCATGATAACTGTTATTCTTCTTGCTTTTCCGCCGGCTGCAGCGATAACACGCTTTAAGTCAGCATAGTGGTCATCAGGTGACATGTGGTTTGTCTGACCGCATACTGTGTAGGTAAGACTGTAGTTAGTTACATCTACCATGATGTACAGATCATAACCACGAACAGACTGGTTGATAACACATTTAGCCTCGCCAGAACCGAATCTAGGTGTAGAAGGCTTGATAATGTAGCTGTTTTTGTAGTAGTCCTTGAAAGCACTCTCGTTAGCATGCTGGTGCTCTCTGTGCTCTCTCCAGCCCTGTAAGTATGCATCTACCTTCTGGGCAAGACCTATACAACTGTCGGTTGCAACAAGTCCAAGTGTACCGGTTGGCATAGTCTCCAAAATTCTCTCATCGTTTGGCATTGTTATTCCTCCATATAACCATATAATAAATAAACTAAATATATAATATAAAAAGCGTTATTTGGAAAGACGCTTTTTAATTCGTATGTCATCTCCAAAGAGCTTGATAAAACTATAATTGCTTGAAATTCTTGAAAGTGTTCTCTCGGAGTAAATCTCTGCTATCTGCTCCAAATTCAGATTAGTGGAAATAATAGTAGATTTCTGTCGTAGTATACGCTCATTTACACAAAGGAAAAGCTGTGATGTGGTAAATGAGTTGGAAAGCTCGGTTCCGAGATCGTCTATGATAAGTAAATCACAGTCGAATATATTCTGGTGCGCTGCGATGGCATCTGCATCCTTTTCAAACACACCTTTGCTTAATATATCAAATAATTGGAATGCTGTAAAGTAAATTACGGAGTAACCTGCATCTAAAAGCTCTTTTGCAATGCAATTAGATAAAAAAGTCTTTCCGACACCGGTATTACCGTAGAAAAATATGTTTTTAGGTTTGTTTTCAAAATTGTCTATAAATTCATGACAGTTCGTCACTGCAAGCTTTGCTGTGGCAAGAGCAGACAGCCCTGTCGCAGGATTTTTCTGCTCATCTGAGTAATAATCGAATGAGAGCGTGGAAAAATTCTCTCTTGATAAAATCTCCCTGATATTGGACTGCGAATAAACGGTATTGATAATAGCCTGCTTGAAACAATGACATTTCTGACCGTTTATGTATCCTGTATCGTGGCAATCTGGACAGGTGTAAATAGGCTCAAAATAATCAAGCGGATATCCGAGTGTGGATAGCAGTGCAGCACGCTCCTCCTTATAGTCCTCGATTGCAAGGCGTAAAGTGGCAAGAGCATTCTCATCACCATCCATGAGCCTGTAGGCCTGTCTGACTGAGGCTGATGCTATCTCTGAATCAATTTCCCTGAGGCGGGGCGCCTTGCGATAGGCTTCCTCAATACGCTTGTCATGTATGTATTTGTTCTGAAGCTGGCGTTTATCGTAGCCTCGCATTATCTCATCATATTGAGCATTGGTAAGTGCCATATACCCTCCTTGGGATGTGTAAATCTAACTTGAAAAATCATACAACGAAATTGCGCAACAGAAATCATACAAGTTAAATTATATAATTGAAATCACGCAACAGAAATCATACAGTTTAAATCATATAATTGAAATCATGTAGCTTAAATCATACCGTAGAATTGAGAAACAGCTTCTCCAGCTTGTCGTAATCATTGTTGCGCTGATTGAAGTTGTTAAATTTATTCTTGGAACTTGAATTATTGCTTTTTGGGTTTGAGGAACCGTTTGTAGCATTTGTACTCTGTGATGAGCCGGTAGCAGAGGCCTTATTGGCCTTGGCAAAGTTGGCATCAAGCACTTCAACATCCTTTAATGTATGTACATCCTTTTTCCTCCAGTTCGCGAGTATCGAGTCTGTGTACTCGAAGCTTGGCTTCTGGATAGCTGAAATAGTTTTACTGCAGGCGGCCTTTACAAGCTCTATATCGAAACCGTATTCGCCGACCCATTTGTTGATGAGTGACACCTCAGAGTCAACCAGATTGCGGCCTGTGATGCCTAGAGCCTTCATTACAGAATAGTAAATCTGTGAGTGAGCGGCTGCATCGTCCTTTGCCTGGTCTACGGTCTTTATGCCGGCATCGGCCCAGCCGAGAGCAACCTTGTTCATGTACCGAAGGCTTGAATGTCCTTTGGTAATGCAGTACTCCACGAGATACTCCACCAGGTCGGTAGAAAAATGGAGCACGTCCAGCCAGTAGAGCACCATATTGGTGTCTGTGGATGAAAGCGTATGCTTCAGATATGTCTCTATAATAAAGAAAAGCTCTGAAATGTCAGGATTCTTTCTAAACTCCTTAATCTCATCAAGTGTGTATTCCTTCTGTGAAGAAGCAGCTTTGTCAGTAGTCTGGCTCTTAAGCTTTTCCACAACAGAATCCTGCATCCGAATATCTGCGGTAGAAATATTTTGCGCAACGTTATTAACAACATCGTTTTGCAAACTATTCTGTGCAGCATTATTAACCACGCTGTTTTGCAAATTATTCTGCGCGGCATTATCAGCCACAGCGCTTTGTATATTACTCTGAGCAGCCTGCATACCGGATACAGAAAGACTGCAGAGGTTGATTCCCATAATCTGGCCATCAGCGCCGGATTGCAGCTGTAAAATGCCCTCAGAAGCCCAGTAATTGAGAGCACGTATGATGTCGGTCTCAGTATTGCTGAAATGATCGGCAATCTCTGAAATAGTTGCTATGCCTGCCCCGGAGCCTGTCGCACGGAGTAGATAAAGGTATACCTTGACAAACTCACCGTTTGCCTTTGGCATGTATTGATCTATAAAAATATCTGACACAGTAGTGAATGATGTTGCTATGTCACTGCTAATGTTTATCGCTGTCATATAAAAAACTCTCTTTCGCTTAACCTGTGAGCAATTATAGCACAATATTTTAACCGTGTGAAGATGGTAAAAGTGCTACAAGCCTTGTAAACTCGGGCTTTCTGAATCCACAAAAAAATGTGGATAATGTGGATAACTATGTAAAATAATTGAAAAATCAATGTATCACAGGGTATATAAGCTGTTGAAAATTATTTAAAAAATCCACACACAAAATGAGAGTTGTTAACATTTTGTATGTGGATAACGTGGATAACTTATTTCTTAAGCAGGTCTTCGCCGATTTCTACTACATTTCCGGCACCCATTGTTATCAACAGGTCACCGTTTACACAATTTTCTGATAAAAATTTCTCGATTTCCTCAAATGATGGGAAATAGTGCGCATTCACACCTTTTTCGAGCAATAAATCCAGGATATCCTTAGATGAGATACCATATGTGTTCTGCTCACGCGCAGCATAGATATCAGCAAGCACCACAACATCTGCCATTGAAAGAACATCGGCAAAATCATTTAAGAATGCCTTGGTTCTGGAATAGGTGTGTGGCTGGAAACAAAGGACAAGCCTGTCATGTGGATATTTTTGTGCAGCTGTCAGTGTTGCGCGGATCTCGGTTGGATGGTGAGCGTAGTCATCAATGATTGTGACGCCGTTTACCTTGCCCTTGTACTGGAAACGTCTGTCAGCACCGCCAAATTTGTCAAGGCCTGTGAGGATAGACTCCTCATTAAGACCGAGTGTGGTGGATAAAGCTATGGCTGCGAGCGCATTGCTTACATTGTGAGCGCCCGGAACAGAGAGTTTTACGTCGAAAAGTGGACTACCCTGTCTCATAGCTGTAAAAGATGCACAAGCTTTATCGTCATAGGTTATATTTTCCGGATAGAAATCATATTTTGAATCAAAGCCATAGGTGATAATCTTCTGAGGAAGACCTGCGACAATCTCTTCATAGCGGTCAATTTCACCGTTGATGATGGTAGCACCGCCTGCGAGAGTGTTTGATGCATACTCGCGGAAGGAATGCCTGATGTCGTTGATATCCTTGAAGAAATCAAGATGCTCAGCCTCAATATTTAAAATAATACTGTAGCGTGGTCTGAAATTCAAAAAGCTGTTTGTGTACTCACACGCCTCAGAGATGAAGTACTCTGAATCGCCCACACGCAGATTGCCGTGGATAGATGACAAAATACCACCTACGGAAATGGTAGGATCTGTCTGGGCGGCGAGAAGAATCTCACTGATCATGGATGTGGTGGTAGTCTTGCCGTGTGTGCCGGCTACAGCGATAGAATAATCGTAATTGTCCATAATCTGTCCGAGAAGCTCGGCTCTGGTAAGCATTGGAATACCGGCTGCTTTTGCTGCGGCAAACTCAGGATTGCTTTCGTGGATAGCAGCAGTGTAAACTACCAGGTCGATACCGGATGTGATATTGTCTGCGCTCTGGCCATATATGACTTTTATGCCCTTGGCAGCAAGAGTCTTTGTGAGGTCTGATTCCTTTGAATCGGAGCCGGAAATGGTAAAGCCTTCCTCATGCAGAATCTCTGCGAGACCGCTCATGCTGATACCGCCGATGCCTATGAAATGGATGTGTATTGGTTTGCTGAAATCTATTTTATACATTTATTTTACCTGCCTGATTTATTATAATTTATATTGTAACTATTAAGAACTGCTGAGAACAAAAAGCCGATGCGTCATGATTGCATGTAAGCGACAGATTTTCTTATTCTGAATAGTTACTTTATATTAATTATACAACTAAATACAGTATTTGCAAAGGAAAAATAAGGTGAAAGCAGGCATGACTTTCAAATGATAAGAACCATAGCAGGTTAAACAGATATACGATAAATGGCACTTGTGCAAAATGTCGAAAAAAAAGAAAAATATTATTTGATTTTGTGAAAAATGTTGAAGTGGTAATGCGGCTGTGGTATAATTTTTTTATAAAAATAATTCATCCGGACCATATGAATTTTATGGGGTTAAAGTATATGGCAGTAACTGCAATTTATGCAGCAGCAACTATAATTTATATGGAAACAATTGTGATTTATTATGGAAGCATTACAGATACGGTTATTACAGAAACAAGTGGTGGGGACCGGATGGGCACAACAAAAATTAGGACAGACGAGGAGTGATAACGTGATTAAGAAAGAAATGATAGCCATGCTTTTAGCAGGCGGTCAAGGCAGCAGACTTGGTGTTCTGACAGCGAACGTAGCAAAACCGGCAGTTTCGTTTGGTGGAAAGTACAGAATCATAGATTTTCCGCTTAGCAACTGCATCAATTCAGGCATTGATACAGTGGGGGTACTTACACAGTATCAGCCACTCAGACTTAACAGCCACATCGGAATAGGTATTCCGTGGGACCTCGACAGGAATAATGGAGGAGTGGCAATACTGCCTCCTTATGAGAAGAGCGGCAACAGCGAGTGGTACACAGGTACAGCCAATGCAATCTACCAGAATATGAGGTATATAGACAGTTACAACCCGGACTATGTGTTGATACTGTCAGGAGACCATATTTACAAGATGGACTATGAGGTGATGCTTGATTTTCACAAGGAAAACAATGCAGATGTGACCATAGCAACAATGCCGGTGCCTATCGAGGAGGCCAGCCGATTTGGTATCGTCATAGCCGATGATGATAAGCGCATCAATGCATTTGAGGAAAAGCCGGTTCATCCGCGTAGCAATCTCGCATCAATGGGCATTTACATATTCTCATGGCCGGTGCTAAAGGAAGCATTACTTGCACTAAAGGATCAGGAAAACTGTGATTTTGGCAAGCATGTCATACCATACTGCTTTGAAAACGACAGACGTATGTTTGCATACGAGTTCAACGGATACTGGAAGGACGTAGGTACACTGGGCTCATACTGGGAGGCCAATATGGAGCTTGTGGACATCATTCCGGAGTTCAACCTGTACGAGGAGTATTGGAAGATTTACACAAAGAACGATGCAATCGAGCCACTTTATATAGCCAAAGGGGGTCATGTGGAGCGAAGCATCATGGGTGAGGGCTGTGAATGCTATGGTCATGTGGAACATTCTGTTATAGGTGCCAACGTCAAGATTGGAAGAGGCGCAGTAATACGTGATTCCATCATCATGCGTGACACGGAGATAGGCTCCAATGTCACGATAGACAAGTCCATCATTGCCGAAAATTGCAAGGTGGGCGACAATGTGACACTTGGCTTCGGACAGGAGAAGCCGAACGTATTAAATGAGAGCATATACTCATTTGGGCTGGTCACTATAGGAGAAGATTCTGTGATACCGGACGGGGTAAAGATAGGCAAAAATACAGCAATCTCCGGTGTTACATACGAAGAGGATTACAAAGATGGTGTGCTTGAGGGCGGAGAAGTTATTATCAAGGCAGGTGACGGAAAATGAAGGCAATAGGAATAATTTTGGCCGGCGGCAACAATAATAGGATGAAGGAACTGACAGCAAAACGAGCAGTACCGGCCCTGCCGGTAGCAGGCAGCTTCAGGGCTATAGATTTTTCACTCAGCAGCATGTCAAACTCACATATACAGACAGTTGCGATATTGACACAATATAATGCACGCTCACTGAATGAGCATTTAAGCTCATCAAAATGGTGGAATTTTGGCAGAAAGCAGGGAGGATTATTCCTCTTTACACCTACAGTCACAGCGGACAACAGTGACTGGTACAGGGGTACGGCAGATGCGATGTATCAGAATATTGATTTTCTCAAGAGACGCCATGAGCCATATGTCATCATCAGCAGCGGTGACTGTGTATACAAGCTGGATTTCAACAGAGTGCTTGATTTTCACATCGAGAAAAAATCAGACATTACAGTGGTATGCAAGGACATGATGTACAACGACGATGTCAGCCGTTTTGGTGTGGTACGCATGGATGAGGAGTCAAGAATCACAGAGTTTGATGAAAAGCCGATCGAGGCTTCATCCAATACCATTTCCACAGGTATCTATGTCATAAGAAGACGACAGCTCATAGAGCTTTTGGAGGCAGCAGCTGAGGAAAACAGATTCGATTTCGTAAATGATATCCTCGTGCGCTACAAAAATGTAAAGAAAATATATGGCTACAAGATAAATTCGTATTGGAACAATATCGCCGATATTGATGCATACTTCAAGACCAATATGGATTTCTTAAGACCTGACGTCAGAAGCTATTTCTTCAGGGAGGAACCGACAATCTGTTCAAAGGTGGACGACCTGCCACCGGCCAAGTTTAATCCGGGATCAGACATTTCAAACAGCCTCGTATCAAGTGGCTGTATCATAAACGGAAGCGTGGAGGATTCGGTGCTTTTCAAGCAGGTATTTGTGGGCAAAAACACCACAGTGAAGAACTGCGTGATACTCAATGATGTCTACATAGACGACAATGTGCACCTTGAGAATTGCATCGTAGAGAGTCGCGGAACTATCAGTCCAAACACATACTACTGTGGTGAGGATGGAGTCAGAATAGTAAAAGAAAAAAATGTAAGATATGTAATTTAAAAACAGACCAGGGGGACAAAAATATGCAGATTACAGACATCAGAATTCGTAAGGTAGAAAAGGAAGGCAAGATGAAGGCGGTTGTGTCAATTACAATCGATGATGAATTCGTGGTACATGACATCAAGGTAATCGAAGGAGAAAAGGGACTTTTCATCGCCATGCCAAGCCGCAAGGCAAACGATGGCGAGTACAGGGATATAGCCCATCCGATTAACTCTGCCACACGCGAGAAGATCCAGAATATGATTCTTGAAAAGTATAAGACAGAGATTGAGAATGCATAAAATCAAACAATAACTTTGAAAAAGCGATGAGCAAGGCGGGATATAAAATTCCTGAGCTGGTATAATAATCCAAATATATTTCACACAAACCGGTCTATCCGTGGTACAATAAGCCACAGAAAGACCGGCTTTTTAGAGTATAGCTACAATGAAAGAGGATAGACAAACAGATATGTACAAGACGAAAATAGATAATCTGGATTTAAAACAGATTGCTGACAGTGGTCAGTGCTTCAGATGGAAGAATACAGGAGAAAATGAATACACAGTAGTGGCATTTGACAGGGCACTTCGGATTAAGCAGGATGGGAATGAGTTTGAGCTGGACTGTGATGAGGCAGACTGGAACAATATATGGAAAAGCTATCTGGATATGGATACGGATTATGCGGGGATTGCAAAGCTGATAGCAGACGGAGATGACGCGCATCTGAAGGAGGCATATGCATATGGCAGTGGTGTGCGCATTTTAAGGCAGGATTTGTGGGAGATGATTGTTACTTTTATGATTTCCCAGAATAATAACATAAAGCGAATCACAAACAGTGTGGATTTACTTTGCAGGCGGTGCGGACATAAAATAGACGGCAGTGCAGAGGGAGAAGAACTGTATACATTTCCAAAGCCTCTTGAGGTACCGGATGAGGTATTTGATGACAGGAGCATGGGCTTTGGCTATAGGGCACCGTATCTGAAGGAAATATATGAGTATGGCGCTAATAATCCTGACTGGCTTGATAATCTGCGCAAAATGAGCTATGATGAGGCGATGGAAAACCTGCTTACTCGCAAAGGAATTGGCAAAAAGGTGGCGAACTGCATATGTCTTTTTGGTTTACATCATGTGGATGCGTTTCCGATAGATACGCATGTAAAGCAGCTTTTGGACAAATATTATAGTGACGGCTTTGATTTTGAACGCTACAAGGGTGTGGCGGGAATTATCCAGCAGTATTTGTTTTATTTTGAATTGTAAATGATATGAGAAAGAGAAAGGATAAACGATGTACGTTATAGTAGGACTTGGAAATCCTGACAAAAAATATGAGCACACAAGACACAATATCGGATTTGATGTGATAGATGCGCTTGCGGATAAATATAATATAAGTGTGACAGACAAAAAGCACAAGGCGCTCTGTGGAAGCGGAGTGATTGAGGGCATGAAGGTGCTGCTTGTAAAGCCGCAGACATACATGAACCTAAGCGGTGAGTCTGTTGCTGAGGTGATGAATTTTTATAAGCTTGATCCGGATGAGGAAATGATTGTTATTTTTGATGATATTTCGCTCGAACCGGGGCGTATCCGTATCCGCAAAAAGGGCAGCGCCGGCGGTCACAATGGGATTAAGAGCATCATTGCAATGACCGGCACACAGGGCTTCAGCCGTATCAAGGTCGGTGTTGGAGAAAAGCCGCAGGGCTGGGATCTTGCTGACCATGTGCTCGGGCGTTTCAGTTCTGAGGACAGGGCAAAGGTGGAAGAAGCTATAGGTCATGCGATGGATGCAGCAGTTCTTATGATGCAGGGCGAGACGGATAAGGCTATGAACACATATAACTAGCTGGAAATCGACAAGGTGATTTTGAACAGACAGAAATGGAGAATTGAAAGTGAAAGCATTTACAGAGCCACTCCTTTCCCTTGCGGGCTTTGAGGAGATGACAAAAACGGCAGAAAAATCGTCCGGACTTATATCTGTCACGGGATGTATAGATGCGCAAAAATCACAGATGATATATGCCTTTGGAGGTCACAGGAAAAACAAGCTTATTGTGACCTTTGGAGAGCAGAAAGCGAAGGAACTGTACGATGAGTACAGTTTTTTTGACAAAGAGGTGGTGTATTATCCATCAAAGGATGTGCTTTTTTACCAGTCGGATATCAGGGGCAATCTCCTGACAGCGGAGCGCATCAGGGCTTTGAAGGCTATCCATGAGCAGGAGAGTGTGACACTTGTGACCACATTTGATGCGCTGATGAATACGATGGCGCCGATAGAAAAGATGTGGGAAAACGTGCTTACACTTGAGCAGGGACAGCTTTTGGATTTGAAGGAAATTCAGGCTGCTCTTATCAGAATGGGCTATGAAAAAGAGTATCAGGTCCAGACGATGGGACAGTTTTCTGTCAGGGGCGGTATTCTTGATGTTTTTCCGCTGACGGAGGAGAATCCTATCCGAATCGAGCTGTGGGGAGACGAGATAGACACCATCAGATATTTTGACTGCGAGAGCCAGAAATCCATTGAAAATACAGACCGGGTGAGCATATATCCGGCGGCAGAGCTTGTACTTAGTGATGAGGAAAAGACCGGGGGAATTGAAAAGCTTAAGGCAGAGGCAAAGAGGGTGTCTGACAAGCTTAGAAAGCAGATGAAGACAGAGGAAGCCCATAGAGTGAGTGTGATGGCAGACGAGCTTACCGAGGAATGGGGAGAGCTGTCCATGTATGCGGGCATGGATGCTTTTTTGTCGTACTTTTTTGACGAGAGAGTCGGGCTTTTGGATTATTTTAAACCATCGGACAGCCTTATTTTCTTCGATGAGCTGACAAGATGTACAGAGCAGGGAAAGCTTACAGAGACTGAGTTTTCTGAGAGCATGAAGCAGAGACTTGCGATGGGATATATACTTCCGGGGCAGATGAACGGTCTTTTTACAGAGAAGGAGATTGTGGCAAAGCTCGAGAAGTATTCGTGTATCGCACTCGGTGCGCTCGATAATAAAGCAAACGGACTGCACCAGCTGGGAAGCTATGGTATTCACTGTCAGAGTGTCAGCCCATACAATAACAGCTTTGAGCTTTTGATAAAGGACTTAAAGCGCTATAAGAAAAACGGCTACAGAGTCATTCTTTTATCCGGTTCAAGGACAAGGGCAAAGCGGCTTTCAGAGGATATCACAGATCAGGGAATCACATGCTTTTACACTGAAAACTACGACCATGAGCTTTTTGAGGGGCAGATTATGGTCTGCTACGGCAAGGTGAGAAGAGGCTTTGAGTATCCTATCCTAAAGTTTGCCGTGATTACGGAGTCAGATATTTTTGGGGCGCAGCAGAAGAAAAAGAAGCGTCACCGCACCTATGAGGGTGAAAAAATACAGAGCTTTACCGATTTGTCGGTTGGGGACTATGTAGTGCATGAAAACCACGGACTAGGTATTTACCGCGGCATTGAAAAGCTTGAGGTGGACAAAAAGGTAAAGGACTACATCAAGATAGAGTATCAGGGTGGCTCCAATCTCTATATTCTTGCCACCCAGCTTGACATGATACAAAAATATGCCGGAAAGGATGCCAGAAAACCAAAGCTCAACAAGCTTGGAGGTCAGGAATGGACAAGGACGAAGAACCGCGTCAGAGGTGCGGTAAAGCAGATTGCAGGAGACCTGGTGAAGCTGTATGCCCAGCGTGAGCAGCAAAACGGTTATGCCTTCGGCGAGGATACGGTATGGCAGAGAGAGTTTGAGGAGCTTTTCCCTTTTGATGAGACTGAGGATCAGATTCTTGCAATTGAAGCCACAAAGACTGATATGCAGAGCCATAAAATAATGGATAGACTGATTTGCGGTGATGTGGGCTACGGCAAGACGGAGGTTGCAATCCGTGCGGCCTTTAAGGCAGTGCAGGACAGCAAGCAGGTAGCGTATCTTGCCCCGACAACCATTCTGGCACAGCAGATTTATGATACGTTTTCGCAGAGGATGAAGGATTTTCCGGTGAATGTGGATTTGATGTGCCGTTTCAGAAGCGCAGCAGAGCAGAAAAAGACGATAGAAAAGCTCAAAAAGGGTGAGGTTGATATCATCATCGGAACACACCGTATACTCTCAAAGGATGTGCAGTTTAAGGATCTGGGGCTTTTGGTAATCGATGAGGAGCAGCGCTTCGGAGTGACTCACAAGGAGAAGATTAAGCAGATGAAGGTCAATGTGGATGTGCTCACACTGACCGCTACACCGATTCCGAGGACACTTCACATGAGTTTAATCGGCATAAGGGATATGAGCGTGCTTGAGGAGCCGCCGATGGACCGTGTACCGATTCAGACATATGTCATGGAGTACAATGATGAGCTTGTCAGAGAGGCGATAAACAGGGAGCTTGCCAGAAACGGACAGGTGTACTATGTGTACAATAAGGTGCGCGACATAGCAGACATAACAGCAAAGCTGCAGGAGCTGGTGCCGGATGCGACTGTTGCATTTGCACACGGACAGATGAAGGAGACGGAGCTTGAGCGCATCATGTACCGTTTCATAAATGGTGAAATAGATGTGCTTGTATCCACGACCATTATTGAGACCGGACTTGACATCTCAAACGTCAATACAATGATTATACACGATGCGGACAACATGGGGCTTTCACAGCTTTATCAGCTTCGCGGACGAGTCGGCAGATCTAACCGTACTGCGTATGCATTCCTCATGTACAGGCGCAACAAGATGCTAAAAGAGGTGGCAGAAAAGCGTCTTGCAGCGATAAAGGAGTACTCAGACCTTGGCAGCGGCTTTAAGATTGCCATGAGAGACCTTGAAATCCGTGGTGCGGGCAATTTGCTCGGTGCGGAGCAGAGCGGACACATGGAGGCAGTGGGCTACGATTTGTATTGCAAGATGTTGAGCGAGGCTGTAAAAGAGGCAAAGGGCATCGAGGATATCAGTGACAAATTTGACACGACCGTGGATATTGTGACCGATGCTTATATTCCGGCAGGTTATATCGCAAACGAATTCCAGAAGTTGGATATATACAAGCGTATTGCAGGCATAGATACAGAGGAAGAGAAGGATGAGATGCTCGAGGAGCTCATAGACAGGTTTGGTGAACCACCAAAATCAGTGCTCAGCCTGCTTCGCGTGGCAAGGCTTAAGGCGTTGGCGCATGCCGTATATATCACTGAGATAAAGCAGACCGGCTCACTGATAAAGCTTACCA
>OGCO01004001.1_pt1 | contig 16386 bp, 19 predicted proteins | sample 1570171 | NCBI WGS metagenome assembly OGCO01 (sample SAMEA4370583, study PRJEB24528) | human gut metagenome | reverse complement strand
CCGACGATGAGCTTTCCGCCATGCTCTCCTGCCTTGGGGCGAGGATCGACACCTTTCCAAAAGGCTCCCGCCTGCTCCGCGCCGGGGAGGCGGTGGAGGAGGTGGGTCTCGTGCTGGCGGGCAGCGCCCTCATCGTGCAGGAGGATATCTGGGGAAACCGCAACATCCTCTCCAAGACCGGGCCGGGGCAGACCTTCGCGGAGGTATTCGCCTGCGCGCCGGGAGCGGTACTGAACGTGAGCGTAGAGGCGGAGAGCGCGGTGACGGTGATGTTTCTGCACATAAGGCGCGTTTTGAGCGTGTGCCCCTCCGCCTGCTCCCACCACAGCCGGATCATTCGCAATCTGCTGGGTGAGCTGGCGGAGAAGAACCTGCGGCTCAACGAAAAGCTCACCCACGTGGGCCAGCGCACCACCCGGGCAAAGCTGATGTCCTATTTTTCCGCCGAGGCGCAGCGCCGGGGCGGCTGTGAATTTGACATTCCCTTTTCAAGACAGCAGCTTGCGGATTACCTCGGCGTGGAGCGCAGCGGGCTGTCCATGGAACTGGGGAAAATGCGCCGCGAGGGCCTGCTCGACTTTCACAAAAGCCATTTTCTTCTCAAAACGCCGGAGGCGGACAGTCTTTCTCCTTCTGCGCGTTAAGAAACCCCCTTTGGGCGTATTGGCAAGTGCGGATACACCGGGCCGCCACGGAGCGTTGGGCTTTTGCAGGCGGAAGAAGCAGCTACGGTCTGTAGAGATTGGCAGGACAGCGTCAGCTCGTACAATGGATTCGGCAAGGAAGATGAACAGTGTCCTTTTGCGATGCCGCTTCCGAAAGATCACAGCTTCGCCCCTTAACGAAGACTTTAAGTTAAATCTGTTATACTGCTGCAGTCCCCTCAAAAATACAGACAGGAGAAAAAATTGACCGTATGATGAAAAAAAGATATTTCGCTATTCCCATTCTTGCAATCGCACTTCATTTTTTGCTGTCCAATCTGTTGTATTTCCTTGTGGAAAGGCTCGTTTTGGATGTTTTTCATATCTCCCCGCAGCAATTTATGAAACACTCATATTGGGGCGAGATTTTGATCTACGCTGTTCTTATCCTCGTATTCTTCACGCTCTATAAACTGCTTTGGAGGAAAGAGATAAGCGAACCGCGCACAGCGACAAATTTCAAAGATGTGCTTGGCAGTCTGGTCGTGGGATTTGGCATTTGCGGAATCTCCGGTCTTTGGATCATGCTGGCAGAACAGCTTCCCTCACTTCAAAAAAGTGTTGAGGCAATGAACGCCGGTGCTGAAAATATTGCCGGCGGAAATGCATTTGGAACATTTATGATTGCGGTGATTGCTGCACCTGTTGTAGAAGAAATTCTATTCCGCGGCATTGTGCTTCGCTCCATGCGGAAATTCGCCCCAGCTTGGGCCTCGATTCTAATATCATCTGTACTCTTCGGCGTTTATCACCTGAATATCGTGCAGGCTGCCTATGCCACCCTTATGGGCATTGCCGCAGGAATCCTTTACGAGAAGAAAAGGAACCTGCTGTTTCCCATCCTCGTGCATTTCGCAAACAACCTCATTACTATGCTGCAGGGCTTTGCGCCATCCGAAGTGAATGAACTGATCAGCATTTTTATTCTGATCATGATCGCTCCGGCAGGGTATATCGTCTGCCGCTCACTCCGACAGGGCAAAAGAGCAGATAGCATGTAAGGGGTTTATACAATGTATAAAGCATACAGCGGCACAGAGCAAACTCTCTGTGCCGCTGTTTTTTAGCTTCGTAATAGATTCAGCATGGAAAAAGGAACCGGGGCACAGTAAGCAGCGCCAAAGCCGCGGCAGCTCTTCTTATCTGACCAGGTATTTCCACAGAAATCTGATCCATCTCCATGGTCGCCGATCAAGGAAGCAGGTACACACGGTTGAAATGACCGTCCCCAAGCCTCCAAAGATATTCAATGACCACAGGGCTTGTATATGAGGAACACAACCCCTGTGGTCAACATATCCAGGACGAATATCCATTATGACGGCAAAAAGCAGAAGCCACGTCGGCGGATCAAAACCACACCTTTGCAGATACTCGACCACGCGCTCCCTTATCTGCTGTTATGGCAGTCGCCTATGCACTGTGCGGTTCGTTGCATCTTCACATATGCCCTCGGAACAGGTGTTGCTCACATATTCGCGTAGTTTTCCGCAGTAGAGCAGTGTGTGCGGCATTCTAAGGAACTGCATCGGCTGTATGATAGAGGAACGTAACTGTTCCGTGCCGTCAACCCGACTTTTTGTGAGAAGCTCTCCGACAAACTCTGAGCAATAATAGCAGCCCTCCTGCTTCCAGACAACATGGAAGTATGCCAGACATAAGCCAATATAGTTGTAACTGTACTTTCTCCTCCGCTTCCACATCACATCGAGCATTTCTTTGAGCTCTGCGTGTTGTTCTTCTGTGACACTCACGCTCAGAACCAACACCTTGGTTTCGGAAAAACGCTTGAAGGTACCGGTACGGGGCGACTCTATCACGAAGCCGCCCCAAAACGGATTATAGGGATGCCTGCGTCCAAAAGAGTACATCCTCTCTAAATCTCTGGACAGGCTGATGGAGGCGTGGTTATATTCTGCGCCGGTGATTTGTTTAAGGATCCGGGACAGAAGTGTTCCGGTCTGGCTGATTACGATATACAGCTGTTTATTTTGATTGCTCATATGCGTATCCTCACAAGATTATCCACAGTACCATGCTATTGGCATAAGAGGTGCTGCAGGTCTCGAAGAAGCCCGTTTCGACCATGTTAGCGTTGGTGTGCTGGATGACCCACTTCATGCTCTCCGGCTCGATCTCCAAGCCTCGATGCAGCGTTGGACAGCCGAGGCTCATTCGGCAGGTCTTTGTGTATACACCTGCAGTTGTTCGACCTTGAGCGTATTCTCCTCGTTGCCGCCGCTTCGGAAGTTCTCCATTTCCGAGCTTCTGATACACATAATAACCTTATCATTGACCTGTAAATCCTCAAAAGAAATCTTTGTAACCTTCTGCGTGGCAAAGTCGCAATAGACCATAGGAGTAGACGAACAGTCTATCAGACATTCTTCACCTAAAGTGTTTTCATCGGCATCGTCTTTTACCGTTATGGTTTGCTTTGCTGCATCAACTTCCGTGATCACTGCATTGACGATCAGAAGCGAGTCATCCTTCAATGAACCACACCCGGACAGGGATAGCAAGAGAGTCAATAAGCACAGAGCGATTCCGATTCCTCTTACATTTCTATCCAGCAATGTCTTATCCTCCTGTTTTTGCGCTGTGGGACTTCTCCTATCTATGAAAAAGACGCCTCTTCTGCTCCTCGCGTCAGGCGGGACAACGCACAGACCGCGTACATATAGCCCGCAAGAATCAGCGGTGCCGGCAGCTCGTAAAGCAGCGGCGCCGGGATGATACGCCAGAACAGCTTGAGCACACCGATCTCCGCGCCGTAGGTGAAGAAGTAGTTCGCCTCCGGGCAGAGCGTGAGGCGTAACAGGAGATTGATAAGATGAGCGCCTACGGCAAGCAGGCCAAAGGTCTTGAGGATCCGGGGGATGTCCCTGGGGTCGGGGCGGTAAAAGCCCAGCGTCGCCAGACTCAGGCCGCAGACAACAAGGAGCGCGTGAGTCACATAGTAACCAAAGATCCGCGGCAGGAGCAGTGAAAAGCCGGAGAACAGAGGCTCCGGGAAGAGCAGCGCCATCAGCGCGCCGAGCGGCGCCACAAAGAAGGCAAATCCCAGTATTGAGCGGTTGCGCTTCCATAGTCCGATGGGGATCAGGAATAGATTGATGTTGCACAGGTGCAGCGGCAGCTCATTGAAAATGTTGAAGCCATTGGGATAGTACGCACGGATATACGCTGCGTCCATGGACAGTGAGAGCTTGTAGCCGGCAAACAGCGCGAGATTAAAAAAGCAAACGCCGATCAGATACCGGGAGCGCCGTGCTTCCGGTTTTCCGCGCAGCAGCAAGAATATGAGCAGCACCACCGCTGCCGTCAGCAAAAGCAGAAGCAAATGCAGCCCGCGAAAGGGCGTTATAGAAAATTCGTTCATTTCACACGCCGGAACGTCTTTCCGGTCTTCTCCTCAAGAAATCGTTTGAGTTCCTCCACCGCCCCGCCGGTAAGAGTACGCTTGTCCAGAGGCTGCACATAGCGTTTCTTCATCAGAAGGATGATGTAGTCCTGCGACTCAGCCAGTGCGTCGATCAGCTCATAGTGGAACGTGGAGGTGGTGGCCGCCGTAACGACGGTATAGGAATCCTCACCGAATGCGACATGATATTCCTTTGTGCCCGCCAGCGCGTTTTTGCGGGCGATCATGCCATTGAATCGGTCCTGAAACAGCAGAACGGACAGCAGCATCACCTCTACCAGCAGGGAAATCACCGTGCTGGCATCAAGCGCAAAAGGCTCTCCATCGAATGGGATCAGCAGCAACGCGTTGAACAAAAAGACGCTCCAGCCGAAGATGGCCCAAATAATGCTTCTCTTTCGCCGCAGCACCTTTCGCATCGCGCGGGCAGCTACGGTCATAGATCGATTTGTGATATCGCTGTGAATTTCAAAAGTCATTCATATTCTCCATCGCTGATCATTTCTGTTTTTGCAATCTGTCTGGTTCCTTGCAGAAGTGTTCCGTCCAGAGCAGGGTACTTATAGATTATGTTATCATAACAGGAATAAAGTTTATGTTAAGTCTGCCTATTCTTTAAGGAGTCATCTCAAATTCAGTCTGGTTCTTCGCGGCGGTGTTTTCCACGAGAGAAAAAAACAGCATGACTTAACAAAGTCTTTATCTCGATTATGGTAGCATACAGTATCTATCTTTTCGTTAACAGACTGATCTGTAATATGTCAGTCAAGTTGGAAAGGTAGAAAGCATCAATCGTGAAGAATATGTGGAGGAAGGCGAATGAAACGGATATTCTTGTTCTTGCGCCCAAGGACACAGGTCCGCAACTCGGAAAGCGATGACGATGGGCCTTTCGCGATTGAGCGACAAACTTGTGCACCGTAAGGCAAGTCACGATCAACATTTTTTCAACAGACAAGGAGGATAACAATGAAGAAACAGCTTTTAAGCATCCTACTCTGCCTTATCATGGTTGTAGGTTTGCTCCCAACGGCGGCACTGGCGGAGGAAGCCGCGCCAGCATTTGATCTGGCAACGGCTCTGGAAGACATCAAAATTCCAGACGATCTGGTCACCTGCATCTGCACAAAGACCGGCGAACGCAAGAGTTACGGCAAACTGCACGGCGGCTTTGATGCTTCTGAGGTCAAGAAGGAGTATGATGTCTGGACGGTTATTATCTATGTCAAGCCAGATGTCTATAAGGCTCAGTTCAACAAGGACACAGGCAGCATACATAGCCCAGATAGCGATCACGCTAATGACTTCATTAACCAGATTCAGTTCAAGCTGAAATATGAAGGAAACAAGTGGGTGCTTGACGGTGAGATGCCCAAGGATAAAACTCTACACTTTACCTGCAATGGTGGTCATGTGTATCAGGGGGACATTCCTGTCATCAAACTGGTTACCAGAACGGGTACGGACATTAAAGTAACAGAAAACAGTGCCTGGGAGTATTCCATAGACAATGGGGAGACCTGGCAGGACAGCTGCCATTTCACCAATTTAAGTCCCGGCACGGAATACACCATTATCGCCCGTGTGAAGAAAACAGCCACCCACAAGCCCAGTGCGAACAGTGAACCCCTCAAGATCTCCACCATCGGCTCCGCAATTACAGAAAAGGATCTTGCGGGGCTCAACATTCCCGAAAACCTTGTCACCGTCACGTGTACAACCACCGGCGACAGCAAGGCATACGGGGCGATTACCGGCGGCTTTGACTTGAGCAAATCGACGCCCTACATGGAAAACGGTGTTTTGAAGGCCATCGTCTATCTCAATTTGCCCGCTTACAAGGATAAGTACGATGCGGATACCGGCAAAAAGCACCAAAATGTAGGGCTGGAGAACCCCCACATGGCCTTCACCCTGAAATATGTCAACGACAAGTGGAAGCTGGATGGCAATTTTCCTGCTGTGGTGTTGCTCGTCACCTGCAACGGAAGCCATGAAAATCAGATTACCTTTGACGGCAACGGCGGTAGGCCCACTAACAGCACCATGACCACCACCGGCAAGAAGCTGGCCTCGCTGCCCACTGCCACCCGCAGCGGCAGATACAGCTTTGACGGCTGGTACACCGAAAAGAACGGCGGCACTAAGATCACCACGGCTACCTTGTTTGACAAGGATACCACCGTGTACGCCCATTGGACTTACACCGGCTCCACCGGCGGCGGTGTCACCACCTATCCTATCACCGTGAAGAGCGCCAAGAACGGCGATGTGACCGCCAGCCACAAGTCCGCTGCCAAGGGCACAACCATTACCCTGACGGTCGATCCCGACAAGAGCTATGTGCTGGATACCCTCACCGTTCTGGATGGCAAGGACAAGAAGATCAAGCTGACCGAGAAGAACGGCAAGTATACCTTCACCATGCCCGCCAGCAAGGTCGAGATCCAGGCGACCTTCGTCAAGGAGACCGAGATCAGCCCGTTCGGTGATGTGTCTACCGATGCCTACTACTACGAGGCAGTAAAGTGGGCACAGAAGAAGGGCATCACCGGTGGCATCGGCAACGACCTGTTTGGTCCCAATCAGCCCTGCACCCGTGCCCAGATCGCCACCTTCCTGTGGCGGGCCGCGGGCAGTCCTGAGCCGAAGAACATGAGTAGCTTCTCTGATGTTCCCACAGACAGCTACTATGCTAAGGCTGTGGCCTGGGCCGTTGAAAACGGCATCACCACCGGTACCGGTGACGGTAAGTTCAGCCCCAATGCTCCCTGCACCCGTGCGCAGAGCGTGACCTTCCTGTATCGCGCCTCCGGAAGTCCCGCAGTCAGCGACAGCGCAGTATTCGCTGACGTGGAGGCAAACGCCTTCTACGCCGATGCGGTGGCATGGGCTGTGGCAAACGGCGTGACCAACGGCACCACCAGTTCCACCTTCAGCCCCGACAACGGTTGCACCCGCGCTCAGATCGTGACCTTCCTGTATAGAGCGTTCAACAAGTAAACAGCGATCGAGTCATAACCACCGGCTAAGCCGGTGGCTTGAGGAAGCCCTAGAAGGGCATAATACAAGCAACCCCTAAAGGGGCCCGAAAGGTTTGCCGACTGCATTTCTTCTCCGGGCCACCCCTAAAGGGGTTGCTTGTTTGCCTTATTTTCTCTTGCTGCTCGTAAACGAGCCCTTCTGACCCTTTCTACCTTGATCCACCTTTTCCCCAGTAAATGGGTCAAAGTACTCTTTGATACTTAGTTGGTCTGCTAGTTCGTCTTCCTTCAGCTGATTCTGGATATACTCCTGAATCGCTTTCTTGTTCCGTCCTACCGTGTCCACATAGTATCCTCTTGCCCAAAAATGGCGATTCCCATACTTGTATTTTAAGTTCGCATGCCGGTCAAAGATCATCAGCGAACTTTTTCCTTTCAGGTACCCCATCACTTGGGATACGCTCAGCTTCGGTGGGATGCTGATCAGCATGTGGATATGATCTGGGCACGCTTCTGCCTCTATGATCTCTATCCCCTTCCGTTCGCACAGCTTCCGTAAGATATACCCTATATCCTGCTTCAGCTCTCCATAAATCGCCAGCCTACGATATTTCGGCGCAAACACAACATGGTATTGACATCTCCACCGTGTATGCTCTAAACTACTTATGTCCTTATCCACGATAAGGTCCTCCTTGTTTCTGGTCTTGTTGGTCGGCAAACCTAACTTTACCTTAACAAGGAGTTTTATTTTTGTCCATAGCCTGAGGCTTTTTCTTTCCACTAGCTCAGCTAGTGGTTTTCTTTTCGCAATAACAGGGCGGCGTGTCTACTGACACGCCGCTCTGCATTTGTTGATAGGAGTATCAATATGTTATTATCAGAACAGCGCCAGCGAAATAACGAACTGGCGAAAAAGTTCAAATGTACTGGAAGTCAGTGTTGACGAGGTCAAGACTCTGACTGAGAACAGGCCAACCTGATGTGATTTTTTGCGAAATGCTCCTGCACCCTCAGTGCTCTGAACTTGTTCTGCCACCTTTCGGAGGCTGTTGAAGTTCAGGGCATTTTGCTTTTCCAGGAGCTGGACAGCAACGTAGCTGTCGGTCCCGATGTGCGTCTTGGGCAGGTTTTTCGACCGCTGCAGAAGTCGGTCGTCGAATGGGATCAGAGTGTCAAGATCGTAGGTTTTGCCGCAAAGTTCACAGCTGAATTTGGGTTCTTTCATTGTAAAAGTAATGACTTCGTGCTACAATTAAAAAAAATAAACTTATTGAATCGTTGGCCGGATGATATTATGAACTTAGCATCTGAAGCCCTATATCACTTATTGTAAAATAGATGTAAATGATAGTGTGACATGGTATTATACAGGCAAGCAAAAACTCTGGACAGAGAGGAGCATCGCCCATGAAAAAGCTGAACATCCCCGTCGGCATCTCCGACTTTTCAAAAATCCGGGATCGAAAGTATTACTACGTCGATAAGACGAAGCTGATCTCCGATCTGCTGGAAGAGGAGACGGCGGAAGTGACTCTCATCACCCGCCCCCGACGCTTCGGCAAAACCATGGCGATGAGCATGCTCTCTCACTTCTTCGACATCCGCAAGGATAGCAAAGCCATGTTCCAGGGGTTGAAAATTGCTGAGAATACAGAACTTTGCGACGAGTGGATGAACCAATGGCCGGTGCTTTTCCTATCATTTCGTCGAGTGGATGGGCTGAATTTTCAGGGTGCTTATGGAATGCTGCAGGCGACGATCACGGATGTCTGTGAGAATCATCTTTATCTGCTGGACAGTCCGCAGGTCAGTGCATATCCCAAAGAAGTGATGGACCGTCTGCTTCGGGGGACTGCGTCTGAAAAAGAAACCAAGGGAAGCCTCCTGATGCTAACAAAGATGATGGAAGCACACTATGGCAAACCGGCCATTCTTTTGATTGATGAGTATGATGTGCCCATCGCCAAGGCCAGCGCCAACGGGTATTATGACGAGATGCTGGACGTGATGAAGGGCGTGTTGCAGGCATTGAAAGACAATGATGCCCTGCGCTTTGCGGTCATTACGGGCTGCTTACGCATTGCCAAAGAGAGTATCTTCACTGGGACCAACAACTTTGTTTCAGATACGATTTCTTCCTCTCATCTGAACGAATACTTTGGCTTCACGCAGGAAGAGGTAGACCAGATTTTGAGCGACGCAGACCAGACGGACCACGCTGAAGATGTGAAAGCTTGGTATGATGGCTATCACTTCGGGGACTTGGACGTTTACTGCCCTTGGGACGTGATGAACTATCTGCGGGACCTGCGGAAAAATCCAAAGATAAAGCCTGCCAGTTATTGGCGGAACACCAGCGACAATGCGATTATTCGCTCCTTCATTGACTATGCCGGAGAGAATATCCATGAGAAAATGGAGACGCTGTTGGCTGGCGGCTATATTATCCAGAAGATCCGAGAGGATCTGACGTATGACTATCTCCATGCTTCGGAGGAAAATCTGTGGAGTATTCTTTACTCGACCGGCTATCTGACCCAGGTGAGGGGAGAAGAACTGCCACCGGATACGGCTGCTTTGATGATCCCCAATGCAGAGATCCGGCAAATCTTTGAGACGACGGTGCAGGAGTGGTTTGATGACAGCGCCCGCAAAGAAAATCGAACCGCGTTGTTTGACGCCGTCTGGTCTGGGGATATAGAGACACTGACGGAAGAAATGAACGAGCTCTTACGCAAGACCATCAGTTACCATGACTACAAAGAGGACTTCTATCATGCGTTTCTGGCCGGCATTTTTGCCGGGGCGGGCTATTCCGTAGACTCGAATCGGGAACGCGGCGAAGGCCGCAGTGATGTTGTGGTGCGCAATTCCAGTAAGGGGCGTGTGGCGCTGTTTGAGGCCAAGTATGCCAAGACGCTGGATGGTCTGGAGGCAAGCTGTGAGACAGCTTTGCAGCAGATCGAGGACCGGCAGTATGCGAAAGACTTTGCAGATGACTATGATGACATCTTGTGCTATGGCATTGCATTTTATAAAAAGCGGTGCTTGGTCAAGAAAAATAACGAGAATCATGAATAGAAAGAAACGCGCTCTGATTTTGGCTCAGAGCGCGTTTTTAAGTACATCATACTTGCTGAAAAGTAGTTTAATAATACATCAATCTACTTGCTTCCCGCCGTAGCTCGGCGCGGAAATCCGGGTGAGCAATGGCGATGAGATTCTCAACGCGCTGGCGCACGGTTCTCTGGCGGAGTTTGGCAACGCCGTACTCTGTCACCACCAGGTCCGTCAGGTTCCGGGAGACGGAGACAATGGCCCCAGGGTCCAGCGTAGGGACGATGCGGGAGAGAGTGCCTTGTTTGGTGGTGGAGCTTTGGGCGAGGATGGCCCGGCCGCCTTTGGAATGGTAGGCGCCCCAGGCGAAGTCTGTGGCTCCCCCGGTGCCGGAGTGCTGCTTGGGGCCGATGGACTCGGCACAGACCTGGCCGGTCAGATCGATCTGGAGGGAGGCATTGACGGACACCACGTTGTCATTCTTGGCAATGACGTAAGGATCATTGGTGTAGCGGCTGCGGCGGAGGCAGAGGCGGGGATGGTAGTCCACAAAGTCGTAGAGGAAGGCGTCTCCAGAGAGGAAGGTCCCGACAGTAATGCCTTTGTCGATGGCTTTATACCGATTGGTTACGGCGCCACAATCGATAAGATGGGCCATAGAAGTCCCGATTTGTTCCGTGTGGATACCCAGATCATGCTTGTCCATAAGGTGGAAACCGATGGCATTGGGGATGCCGCCGAAGCCAAGCTGGATACAGTCGCCGTCCTGCATGAGCTCGGTGACGTAGCTTGCGATGGTTTCTTCCGTGGGACCGATGGGCGGGTCCTGGAGCTGATAGATGGGTTCATCTACCTCGTAGAGGACGTCTGCCATGGAGACAGGCAGGGCGCTCTCCCCCCAGACGGTAGGGGCCTGGGCGTTGACCTCAAAGATGATCTTATCAGCCCGGTAGAGATTTTCCAGGGTCATGATCAAATCACAGCTCAGGTGCACATACCCATGCTTGTCCATGGGGGAGACTTGGGCGATGAAGACGTTGGGCGGCAGACAGCGCCGCAGTTCCTGGCCGTAATTGTGCTGGTTGACGGGGAAGTAGGCGTAAAATTCTCTGCCTTGGGCAGCCACGGACCACTTGTCGAAAAAGAAGGTGTGGTGTCGGAATTTTCCGGCCAGGGATGCGTCTCGAGTTACGGGATAGTCATAGCGACTGATGGTGTTCCAGCAGTCTACACCCTGGGTCAGGCGGAGGGCGATGGTGTGCAGTTGGCTGAGGAAGGCTTTCGGCTCGCTGCCGTGGGTGGACCAGGTGAGACAGTCGCCGTCTTCGATAAGGTCCAGCGCATCCTGCAACGTTCCCAGCCGTTGGGCGTAAAGTTCCCGGGCAGGAATACCAGAAAATTCTCCGGCTAAGTATTTTTTGTGCCAAGCATTCATGGAGACGCCTCCTTTCATCCATCCGCTGGGAGAATGGGGTCGATGACCTTCATGTAATGCAGACAGGTCAGGACGATCTCACCCCGCTGGTTGGTCATGACGCACTCACCGGTGGTTTTTCGGCGGGCTTCGTTGACCTCTGTGATGCGGTAAGTGGCGGTGATGGTGTCGCCGAAAAAGACGGGCTTTAAGAATTTTACCTGGTCATAGCCCATGGCCAAGATATCATGGCCGCTGTCCACCCCTGCCATGCCGCTGACTGTGGAGCACAGGCTGAACGTCAGGCAGCCGTGGACCAGGCGGGTTTTATATGGCATGCGTTTGCAGTACTCTTCGTTGACGTGGGCGGGGAAGAGGTCGCCAATGATCCCGGCGAAGAGATAGACGTCGCTTTCTGCAAAGGTTTTGGTCAGAGTATATTCTTTCCCGATTTCAAAGTGCAGTGTTGCCATAGACTCAGCCTCCTTATCGCACAGGGCTTGCGTTGTTTTGGGTTGCAGTATCTTCTCTTTTCTGCTAGTATTTTATCATGAAAGATGAAAAGATACATCGGAAAATATCGCTAGATTCTGGTGAAATATCACAAAAGAGGTTGCGTATGCAAGTAACGGAAATTCAGACTGACCACACCCTCATGGCCCTGGACCTGAGCAGTACACCGGAGTATCCCATCCGGTTTTACCTGGACATCATGGACCAATTCGACCGGGCGGGGATTCATTGGCATTGGCACCCGGAGCTGGAGTTCAACGTCATCACCCGGGGGACCATAGAGTACGCTGTGGAGAACGAGCACTATACGCTCTCCGCCGGGCAGGGGATCTTGAAAAACGCGAATCTGCTCCACATGGCCCAGCCCGCTCCGGAGACGCCGGATGCAGAGATGTTTTCGATTATTATGGACCCGCTGTTCATTGCGCCGCCCCAAAGTCTGCTCTATCGAAAATATGTTGCGCCGCTCCTTGGAAGCCGGGGGCTGAGTGTCCTGAAGCTGGACCCGGCGGTCGGCTGGCAACGGGAGATCGTGGCGGTCTTACAGCGTGCCTATCACTTGAGCCAGAGAGAAGAGGGAGTCCGCGAGCTTCGTATTCACCGATGCATGTCCCGGATGTGGGAAATTTTATATGAACACCAGGATGACCTGCCCCAACATCACTTGACGACCACCCAGCGGATCAACCAAGTCCGGCTCAAGCAAATGATCGCCTATCTGCATGCCAACTTTTCCCAAAAGCTTACTCTGGCGGAGATCGCAGCGGCGGCTAACGTCAGCAGCAATACCTGTCTTAACTGCTTCCGGCAGGTGCTGGGCATCTCGCCTATGGAATTTCTGACGACTTACCGCTTGGAGCAGGCCCGCCATCTGCTGCTGACCACAGACTGGCCTGCGGCCCAGGTGGGGGAGCGGTGCGGCTTCCCAGACCCCAGCTATTTTGGCAAGCTCTTTCGACAGAAAATGGGGAAGACGCCAGGGCAATGCCGGAGAGGGATACACGGAGAAAGCGATTGAGCAGAATTACTTGAAGTCCCTGCTGGCGCTGGGCTTTCAGGCATTAACCTTATCCGTAACTTTTCTCTGCCTACTTCGCCGGACGCCTTGTATTTCTTCGGATATTCGTATATAGTGTATCGTGTTGAGTATTATTCATGCGGAGGTGCGGGATGAACGGAATCAAGGGCTATATCTCCATTCGGGAGGCGTCCTACCGTTGGGGCGTGTCAGAGCGGCGGGTCAACCAATATTGCGCCGAGGGGCGGGTCCCCGGCGCGTCCCGGTTCGGGCGCTCATGGGCGATCCCAGAAAACGCGGAAAAGCCGTCCGACCCGCGCTTTCAGGAACAGCGCCGCGATCCCGGCAGGACAAGCACCTGACGGATACCCCTCTGCATTTTAGCATCCGCAAAAAGGAAGTGAACGCTATGACCTGCGACGAGAGCTTGTACCGCCAATATCTGAGCGGCGACGACGAAGGGCTCAAGGCCCTGATGAAAAAATACGGCGACCCCCTGACCCTGTATATCGACGGCTATCTGCACGACGTTCACGAGGCGGAGGAGCTGATGCTGGACGTTTTCGCCGATCTGTTCACGAAAAAGCCCCGCATCCGGGACGGCGGCTTCAAGGCGTATCTCTATAAGGCGGCGAGGCACATGGCGCTGCGCCATAAGAGCAAGCGAAAGCCCCTGTTCAGCCTCGATGCGCTGACCGGCGAGCCGGACGGACGGCTGCTGGCGGAGGAGGTTATACAGACCGAGGAGCGAAACCGCATTCTGCATTTCTGCATGAGCGAAATGAACCCGGACTATCGGGAGGTTTTATATCTCACCTATTTTGAGGGCATGAGCTACGCGCAGGCGGCGGAGGTTACGGGAAAAACGGTAAAACAGATCACCAACATGGTGTATCGCGGAAAAGAGAGCCTGCGAAGGCTGCTGGAACGGGAGGGAATCACAAATGCGCAGTCTTGAGGAACGGGTCGTGGAGACCAAGCGGCGCATCGACAAAATCGAGCGGGCGAAACGGCGGCGGCGCAATACGATCACCATGGCTTCCGCCGTGGCGGCGTGCCTTGCGCTGCTCATCGGCGCGTCCCTCGCCATGCCCGGCATTGCCGCGAAAATTCAGGCAGGCGATTATTCCGGCTTTGAAACGGCGGCCAGCATGTACGGCGGCGGCGCGGCTTTGGGATACATCGTCATCGGACTTTTGGCGTTTTTACTCGGCGTGTGCGTGACCGTTCTGTGCTTCCGGCTGCGGCAGATGAACCGCGAGGACGCGCAGGACGAGGAAAGCGAGGGGATTCATGGAGCTGATTGAGAACCTGCTGCAATTGCTGACTACGTTCGTCGGCGCGCTGCTTTCGGGCATCGCCTACCGGAAAAGCGGACGACAGGCGTATTTCCTGCTGCTGTGCTTCTACGGTTGCTTCGCTCTCGGCGCGCTCTATTGGACGCTGTATCTGCTGCTGTTCGATACCACGCCGCGCGTCTTTTATGTGTCGGAGTTCGGCTGGGTGGCGAGCGTAATTTTCCTGCGCATTTTGCAGGCCACTTTGGCGGGAGCAGATGAGCGCAGCTTCCGCTGCCGCAGGGCATGGCTTGCGCCTGCGTTCGGTCTTCCGCTGCTGGCGTTCTACTGCATCTTCGGGGATATTCTCTCCAACCTGATCTGGTGCGGCATGATGATATGGCTCTCCTTCTGCGCCATACGCGGACTTTCCTATGCGAAAACGCAGATGGGCGCGGCGCGGAATATGCGGTACTTCCACATCGGCGTGCTGTGCTTTGCGTTCGCGGAGTATCTGCTCTGGACGGTGGGCTGCTTCTGGCCGGATACCTCTCCGGCAAACCCCACCTTCTGGTGTGATATGCTGCTGACGCTTGCGATTTTGGGGCTGCTGCCCGCCACGAGAAAGGCGGTGGCGGTATGACCTATATCGAAAATATCTTTCTGTGCATGGTGTCCCCGCTGCTGGTGGCCGCTTTGTGCATGGGCAGGCGGCAGCTCCGCTTCTTCCTGTTCTGCATTGCCGGGATGGGGGTGTGTCTGCTTTCGGCCTATATCAACACCTTCCTCGCGGTGGTGTGTCAGGCGGACGCCCTTGCCGCCACGGCGGAGATTGCGCCGGTGGTGGAGGAAATGATGAAGCTGCTGCCGCTGGTGTTCTATCTGCTGGTGTTTGAGCCGGAGGGGGATAAAATCAAGGCTGCCGCCATCACGGTTGCCCTCGCCTTCGCCACCTTTGAAAATGTGTGCTATCTGATCCAGAACGGAGCCGGCCGTTTTTCCTTTATCTTTTTCCGGGGCTTCGGGACGGGGGCCATGCACGTGCTCTGCGGCCTGATCGTCGGCGGAGGGCTGACGTATGCGTGGCAGCGGACGTGGCTGAAAATCGCCGGAACCTGCGGCCTTTTGGGCGCGGCCATCACCCTCCATGCGATCTATAATCTTCTCATCGCCTACGGCGGCACGGCGCAGTACATCGCCTATGTTCTGCCGGTCCTGCTGATCACCGCAGGCAAGCTGCGCATTTTTCGCTCACTGGGAGGCAGCAGGCTTGCCTGAGCGTCCGCAGCTTTTTGCAATGCACGAAAAAAGCTTTTAGCGTCAGCTGCCAAGCGCGTATGTGCGCCTGGCAGCTGACGCTAATGTTACGGCATACTATGAACCGCTATGGAGATCAGCGCCGTCGCCATTCCCGGAGGCGAGGGTATAAAGGCCGCTCAGATAGGCCCATGTCGTCTGGTCGATCTCGCCGGTCTGCGGGAGCGCGGCCAGCTTTTGAAGCCACTTGACTGCTGCAACGGACGGCGCGTCGTGAACCCCGGTCACGGTCAGCACCGGGGCGTTGACGTAAAAGCGCGCAAGCGCCTGAAGCATGGATTGGATCAAAAACAGGTGCGAGTTCCGGCTGCCTGCGGCAAGCGTGCGGTTCGGCGTCCAGCGGACCGTGACCGGCGCGGCGGGCAGGACGGACGGGCTTTGGACGGTATAGACCGCGACGAGTTTGTTCCACGTCGCGTTGTCCGTTTCACCGGTGACGGGCAGAGCGTTCTGCCGCTGGAATTCCCGGACGGCCTGCACGGTGTTTGGGCCATAAATACCGTCCGGTACAATCTTCAACAGCGTCTCATCCGCGTGTGCGATGGTGCGGAGCATTGTTTGAAGGCTCCGGATGGGCTGACCGACGTAGTTGGCGGGTGTGTTCATACGATGCGCACCTCCCTGTCCTGCATACCCGACTTGAGCGTTATCCCCGGAAACTGCACGAAGCGCGTG
>OGCO01003999.1_pt1 | contig 16387 bp, 15 predicted proteins | sample 1570171 | NCBI WGS metagenome assembly OGCO01 (sample SAMEA4370583, study PRJEB24528) | human gut metagenome | reverse complement strand
CTTGACTCCCCCAAACCCTCCTTAGGACGCGACTCCCTTCGGTCGCGCGTCTAAACGGGGGTTACGGGGGTTCGGTTCCGGGCGTCTTTCAGCTTATATGCAGCTGAGCTGCCCTGAATTTTGCTTGCGTGGTTTGCCGCGCATAACAGTGCGCGGCCAGACGGTGCAGGGCGGCGGCGAAACGCTGCGAACCGCTCCGCTTCCATCAAGGATGTGCCCTTGGAGCACCAAACGTCACTGTGGGCCCCTCGCTTTTAGACGCGCGACCGAAGGGAGTCGCGTCCTAAGGAAGATGAGGGGGAGTCAAGAGGGGCAAGGAAACCATTTGGTGTCCTTGCCCCTTTTGCTCCCGTCGGTGAGCACCGACATCTCCGCCGGCAGACGCCGGCCCTCCCGGCCGCCGAAGGCGGCCAAATGTGCACGCTCACTTCGAGCGTAAAGCAGTCTCCAGCGGCGCACCGCTGTATCGGCGGAAGGTCTGCCGTCAGCAGACGGTAAAATTTCTTCTAACGTTCTTTCTTAAAGAACGTAAACCTGCGTCGTCTCGTAGACCTCGTAAACTTTCTTGAGCGATGCCATCTCGGTGCCCGCAAGGCGTGCGCATGCGCGTGCGGTCGCAACCGCATACCGCGCCATCTCGTCAAACTTCAGACCCGACTGCATGGAATTCGCGATCGCGCCGACCATTGCGTCGCCGGTGCCTACCGCGCCTTCATCATAGACCTTCGGGTTGGTGTTGACATAAAGCGCCTCGGACTCGTCCTTGGAGACGAGGACCGCGCCCTCCTGGCTCATGGAAACGCAGACCGCGCGCGCGCCCATGTCGAGCATCTTGCGCGCCGAATGTACCACGACCTCCGGATCTGCGGACGGCTTGTCGCCTACCGCCTCGGCCAGCTCGAAAATGTTCGGCTTGACGAAATCCGGCTCGCACTGGAGCGCCTCGAGCAGCAGGTCGCCCTGCGCATCGATGATCAGCTTGCAGCCGTGGCGCTTGATGGTTTTGCACAGCTTGCGGTAGTTCTTGAGCGGGAAGTCCGGCGGCGTCGAGCCTGCCAGAACGAAAATATTGCCCTCGTCGAGGTAATTCTCCATGCGGTCAATCAGACGCAGGAAATCTGCGTCGTCCAGCTTGCTGCCCGGCTCGTTTACCTCGGTATGACCGCCCTGCGCGTCAAGGATCTGGGTATTGACGCGAAGCTGACCGGCCACATCGACAAAATCATAGTGGATGTCTGCCGCCGTCAGCATGTCCTTCATAACGCGGCCGTTCGTGCCTGCGGTGAAGCCAAGTGCGATGCTGTTGCCGCCCAGCGCCTTGACTGCGCGGGAAACGTTGATGCCCTTGCCGCCCGGCTCAAGGTGACTCGAGCTCGAACGATTGAGCTTGCCGACCTCAAGCGGATGCTCGATGCGCAGCGTGCGGTCGAGCGCCGGGTTCAGCGTAATCGTGATAATCATGGAAACGCCCTCCTGAAATATTTTCCCCATATCGCGGTCTTCACATCATATCCGTGCGAATAACCGCGCTCTTCTCTACTGTATATTTTACAAAATCTTATGAATAAAGTAAATGGTTTTTTCCTGATGTTAGACGGAATTAACCGCCCTGTCTCTGTACCCGGATTTCATTTAAGCCATCCGCTGTCTCCGCACCACGGGCATTCCCACTGTTTGCCCGTGATCTGCTCCTTCGTCATACCGTTCCGCTCCTCACTTATGGTACTTGCCGCCGGCGGCGATATTGAGCGCGCGGTAGACCTGCTCGAGCACCATAACGCGCGCGAGATGATGCGGGAACGTCATGGGCGACATAGACAGCCGCAGCGCCGCCCTCTGCTTGACGCGCTCGGACAGACCGCACGAACCGCCGATGAGCAGGCATATTTTGCTTGTCCCCGAGACTGTCAGGCGCGAAAAATAGTCCGCGAGCTGCTCGGAGGACATCGTTTTTCCCTCGACGCACATCGCGATGACGGCCGCGCCCGGCCAGATCCTGCTCTCGATGAGGGCAGCCTCGCGGTCGAGCGCCTGCGCGATCTCGCCCTCGGAGGGCGTCTGCGGCAGCCGCTGCTCGGGCAGCTCGATGATCTCTAATTTACAATATGCGCCGAGGCGCTTCTCGTATTCCTTTACCGCCTGCGCCCAGAATTTTTCTCCGAGCTTGCCGACGCAGATCAGCCGGACACCAAGCATGCCGCCCCCTCCTCTCCGAGCACGACCGGCGACTCCATGCAGTCGCGCGGCGCGACGCAGACCGTGCAGCCTTCCCTGCCGCGCAGCGCGTTCTTCGTCTGCTGCAGCGCGAGCGCCGGCATGTTGTTCTTCTCGCTCAGATGTGCAAGAACCAGCTTTCGCGTGCCGTTGTCCGCGAGGAACGCCGCGAAAACCGCACAGTCCGGGTTGGACAGATGGCCATTCGGCCCGGCGACACGCTGCTTGAGCGCATAGGGGTACGGCCCGGCCTGGAGCATATGCGGATCGTGATTGCTCTCGAGCACGACGGTCTCGCAGCCGCGCAGCAGCGCCGCCGCGGACTGCGGCACAAAGCCGAGGTCGGTAGCAAAGCCGAAACGGCGTCTGCCGTTTTCCAGTATGTAGCCCACGCTGTCCGCCGCATCATGCGGCGTAGCGAACGAGCGGACCGTGGTCTCGCCCACGCAGAAGGCGTCGCCGCTCTCGAACGCAGTCAGCCGTCCCTCGAACGCCGGCTCCTTCGCGGTCAGCGCCGCCGCCGTGCCGCGCGAGGCGAAAACCGGCACCTCGGTCTTTTTGAGGAACATCGCAAGTCCCTTTACATGGTCGATGTGCTCGTGCGTGATGATGAGCGCGTCGAGCTCGCCCGGCTTCATGTCGAACGCCGCGAGCGCCGCTGTGAGCTTGCGGAGCGAAACGCCGACGTCGATCAGCACCGCCGTGCCGTCCGAGACGTACAGACCGCAGTTTCCGCTCGATCCGCTCGCGATGCTGTAATAAAAATGCTCTGCCATGGTACTCCTTCCGTTATTTCCGGGTATTGCGCACGAAATCCGCGCGCTTCAGCAGGATGGGCGTGACGCGGCCGCGGTAGAACGTGAACGGCTCCCCGGCGATCTGCGCACCGAAGCCGCGCAGGATATGCACGGTCGCGTCGCGCGCCTCCAGAAAGATTTCATCCACACCCTGTGCAAAAACCTCGGTCAGCACGCTTTTCATCAGAAAGGTTCCCCTGTGCTGACCGCGCAGGAACGGCGCGACCGTAATGCGGCCCATATGCCACCTGCTGCCCTCGCGGTAGACTGCCGCCGTTCCCGCGAGCACGCCGTCCTGCTCCATGCAGAACCACTGCGGCTGCTTTTCCGCCGGGATAACATTCATTTCGCGCGGGATCTGCTGCTCGTCCGCAAAGATCTGCGCCGCAAACGCGAGAACAGCCTGCATCTCCGCCTGTTCGGCGCGGCGCACGCTGCACCGCATTTCTCTTTCGCCGTTCTGCATCCTGCTTTTCCCCTTATTTTGCAAAAAAGGCGAAAGGATTGCCCCCTCCGCCTTTTATTTCGGTTGAAATGTGCGCTTATGCGCGGTTTGCGCTCTCTGCACCGTCCGGAATTTCGCTGCGGTACATATCAGCGCCGAGCGCTACGAACTTCTCGACGAGCGTTTCATAGCCGCGCTCAATGTTCTGAACCTGCTCGACCTCGGTCACGCCCTTGGCCGCAAGGCCTGCGATGACCATGGCTGCGCCTGCGCGCAGATCGTGTGCGCGGACCGGTGCGCCGTTCAGCTCCTTGACGCCCTCAACGACCGCGATCGCGCCGTCCACATGGATGTTCGCGCCCATGCGGCTCAGCTCCTCGGTGTAGCGGTAACGGCTGCCCCAGATGCCCTCGGTGATGATGCTCGTGCCCTCTGCGAGGCAGAGCGCGGTAGTCATCTGCGGCTGCATGTCGGTCGGGAAACCCGGATACGGCAGCGTCTTGATGTTGGTCTTGGTCAGCCTGCCCTCGCGGCGAACGAGCACCGCGTCGTCGAACTCGGTGACCTCAACGCTCATCTCGCGCAGCTTTGCCGTGATGCACTCCAGATGGCGCGGGATGACGTTCTTCACCAGAACCGAACCGCCGCAGGCAGCAGCAGCCGCCATAAAGGTGCCCGCCTCGATCTGGTCCGGAATGATGGAGTAGCTGCCGCCGTGCAGGCTCTCCACGCCGCGGATCTTGATCACGTCCGTGCCCGCGCCCTTGACGTCTGCGCCGAGCGCGTTCAGGAAGTTCGCCAGATCGACGATATGCGGCTCCTTTGCGCAGTTCTCCATGATGGTCTGGCCCTTTGCCAGAACCGCTGCGAGCATGATGTTCATGGTCGCGCCGACGGTGACAACGTCGAAATAAATATGTGCGCCGTGCAGGCCGTCCTCGGGCGCCTCGACCCGGATGTAACCGCCCTTGGGCAGAGTGACCTTGGCGCCGAGCGCCTCGAAGCCCTTGATGTGCTGGTCGATCGGACGAACTCCGCCGAAGTTGCAGCCGCCGGGCATCGCTACCTCAGCGAAGCCGTACTTGCCGAGCAGCACGCCGAGCAGATAGTAGGAGGCGCGCAGCTTGCGCTCGAGCTCGTGCGGCTTGAGCGACGGATTCTGGGTGTTCTGGATCTCCACAGTCGTGGAATTGATCAGACGGATCTGTGCGCCGAGCTCGCGCATGATCTCCATCTGGAGCGTCACGTCGATGATCTTCGGCACGTTTTCGATGCGGACCGGGCCATCCGCGAGCAGAGCCGCCGGTACGATGGCCACTGCTGCATTCTTCGCGCCCGAAATCGTTACTTCACCGTTCAGCGTCTTGCCGCCGTTGATTACATATTTGGTCAAAGTCAACCTACTCCTCACTGTACTGTCCCACATCCCACGTGGGCGTTTTTCTGACATCCCATTTTATGAAAGCGGACGCTCTTCCGTTCGTCCGTGCAGTTTCCTTGTTCCGCACACAGGCGGAAAATTTTTCCGGCTGCGTTAAAAACGCTTTGCCGCAAAATATCACTCATACATTGTATCACAATTTTGGATAAAAGAAAGTTTTTTTTCGGCTTTCCCGTCCATATCGCGGTTTTTTGGCGAAATCAACAAATTACGCCCCGTTTTCACGGAGGAATTGCCACGCTCTCCGCCAAAGCCGGACGCCGCGCGGCCGCACAGCCTTCTTTTCAGAGGGTAACGAGCGTTTTCTTGTCGCAGTCCATGAAGTAATCCGTTCTGTCCGTCACGATCTTCCACGTCGGGATCAGCTGAAGCCGGCGGCTGCTGTCCATCTGCATCCGGTAGCCCGCCGTCATCGAGCGGATGGTCTCCCCGGCTTCGAGCGAGGAGGCGAACTGAAGCAGCGCGTCCGCCGCACGGCAGTCTGCGCCGCGTCCCGTGACGGTCGTGTAGGGCGTGCCGAAGCTCCATGTGCCCGAAAGCGTCGCCGTGCCGTCTGCGTTGAACGTCAGCGTCAGCTCACGATTGTGCACCGGGCGGTTTGCGACCGGCGCGGTCTGCGTGACTGAAAAGCCGCTCACCTGATAGGACGCGCCGTCTCCGGCGAGACCCCATTCAGAAAAGCACTTGCGCGCCGCGCGAATGGCGGCGGTCTCGTCGTCCGGCGTTTCGCCGGGAATCGGGCATACGCCGTTCACACGGCCGTCTGCGTACCAGGTCACGGTGCCGTCCCCGCTCTGAAAGCGGACGGTGCCGTCCTCCAGCTCGGTCCGCTCCATATCCGCGCCCAGCATGACCGACGCGGCGTTTTCCTCGTCCGCACGGCTGCGGTCGAGGTTGAGCTCGGGCAGGAATACATCCTCGGGCAGACGAAAGCTGTCCGAGAGCGTCGAGCCGCAGCCGCTCACCAGCGCGCGCAGATCTGCGTCCAGCCCGGATGCGCGGCTGTAATTCTGCCAGAGCCGGAAGCCGAGATTGCCGAGCAGAAACAGGTTGACCGCCAGGAGAATGCCGATCAGCACATTTTTTACCTTGTCCCACTGCAAGCGGTCTCACCTCCGTTCAGTCCGTTTTTCCGTCCTTCAGATAAAAGCGCGAGGGCGCATAAACGCCGTTTTCCTCGCGGTAGGCCGCCATCATGCTGCGCTCGCCCGCCGAGGCGCTCGCCGCCGCCTGCTTCGCCGGCAGGACGATGCGGTTCTCTCCGGTCGCGGCAAAGCGCTGGAGATTGACAGTCGCCGCGCGCAGCACGCCGCCCTCGAATTCAAATGCTGCAAAATCCGTGCTCCCGAGCACGGGGACACCGCTGTACAGCTGCAAAAAGACCAGCGTCGTCCTGTGCTCGGTCTCGTTCACGGCATAGAGCGACGCATGGGTGTCGGTCTCGCCGGCGCGCAGCACCGTGTCGAGAATGACGCGCGCGCAGTCGATCTGCGCGTCGAGCGCCGCCGAGCCTGTGACCTCGCCGCTCTCGAACGCCGTCACCGTGCTCTGATCGCCGGCCGTCGCGTACTGCATCAGCCCGGTCTTTGCGAGCCGCAGTGTGCTCGCGTCGTCCACGAATACGCGCACCGTGTCGTTCTGCTCGCTGTAGAAATCCGTGTAGGCGGAAAAGCCGAACGCCCCGAGCAGGTTTGCGAGTCCCGTTCCGCTCTGCGCGGCGAACAGATCGAGCGCTTCGTTTTTCAGCACCGGAAGCGTCAGATTTTCGCCCTCAAACAGCAGTGTTTCGGGATAAACGTTCGTGTTCGCGCCCGCAAATGCACAGTCCGTGCCGTGAAAGTCCTCCAGTGCCCGGTCGAAGGCGCCGCGGTCGGCCTCCGCATGGGAAAGATAGAGCGCGCCGTCCGGCGTGCGCACAAAGAGCGTGCCGCTGTCCGCGCTGTAAAACAGCGTTTCGACCTTGATCCTGTCGTCCGCAAGCGTGCCGCCCATCCAGCCGGACACCACACTCAGCGGGAGCGCGCCGTGGTACCGCAGCAGCACCTTGCGCTCCGCGCCCAGCTCACCGGCCAGCGTCTGCTCGTCGGTCTCCATGAGCGAATCACCCGAAAGCGCCTGCGTCCAGATGCTGCGCACCGCTCCGAGCGAGGCGTCAACATCGGTCGTGCTGTACTGCACGCCGACGAGCTCGCCCGAAGCGCCGAGCGCAAGCTGCGCCGGAGACGCCGCCGACACGCCCGACGAGCGGATCTCATAGCCTGCCGCACCGCCGAACAGGCGGTCATGCACCCGGCGCAGCGGATTGTCCGAGCCGAGCGATGCCGCCGAAACACCGGCGAGCCAGTTCGCCGCGCACAGCACCGCCATCAGCACCGCGAGCACAATGAGCGCGATATTCTTGGCCGTGTTTCCGGCCGAACGCTCCGCACCTCTCATGCTCTGCCCTCCTTTTCATCGGAGGCAAGGTCGGTCGGCAGGGTGATGTGCACGGTCGTCCCCTTGCCGTATTCGCTCTCCAGCTCGATGTGACCGCCGTGCTTTTCGACGATCTCCTTCGCGATGGCAAGGCCGAGGCCCGTGCCGCCTGCGGCGCGCGAGCGCGCCTTGTCCACGCGGTAAAAGCGCTCAAACAGGCGCGGCACATCCTCCGCCGGGATGCCGATGCCGTCGTCCTGCACCGTGATGCGCACTGTGTTTTTTTCTCCCTCGCAGGCCGCAAGGCGGATATGTCCGCCCGACGACGTATACTTGACCGCATTCGAGAGGATGTTGACCACGACCTGCTCGATGCGTTCGCGGTCGCCCGTGATCTCGGGCAGGCTGTCCGGCGCGTCGACCGTCAGCTCATGGCCGCTGTCCTCCGCGGTGAATTTCATCGCGTCCGCGACCTTGTGCAGCAGTGCGGAGAGCGAAAAGCGCGTCATGCGCAGCTCCATGCGGCCGTAGTCCAGACGCGAAAGCGTCAGCAGGTCGGTCACGATACGCGCCATGCGCTCGCTCTCGCTCGAGATCACGCCGAGGAACTGCTTTTCCGTGTCGAGCGGAATATCTCCGGCCGCATCGAGCAGGGTCTCGGTGTAGGAGCGGATGTTGGTGAGCGGCGTGCGCAGCTCATGCGAGACGTTCGCCACGAACTCGCGCCGCGCGTCGTCCAGACGGCGCTGCTCGGTGATGTCGTGCAGCACGGCGATCACGCCGCCCTTGCCGTCGAGCGCGCCGTAGGGCGCGAGCGTCACGGACAGCACCCTGCCGCGGCGCGTGATCTCGCTGGTGAGAAAGGTGCGCATCGCGGTCTCATCCGAGCCGACCATCTCCAGATCCTCGAACATCTCGTCGAACGTGAGGCTGTCCTGCATCCGCACACCGAGGAGATTTTCGGTCGCCGGGTTCATATGGATGAGGCGTCCGTCGGTCGTGAAGGCCGCAACGCCGTCGGTCATGTGCAGGAACAGGGTGTTCAGCTTGTCGCGCTCGCCCTGCACCTCGCCGACCGTTGTCTTGAGACGGCGCGCCATGTAGTTGAACGAGCGCGTCAGCTCACCGATCTCGTCGCTCGACTGCACGCCGAGGTCCTGATCGAAGTTGCCCTCCGCGATCGACCGCGCGCCCTCGGTAATGCGCTCGATCGGGGTCGTGATGGTCTTGGACAGCAGAAAGGACAGCAGAATCGCCGCGAGCAGACCGAACATCATCGCCTGCATGACGATCTGGAAAAAGCGCCACGACAGGTCGGAGATCTCCTGCTTGTCGTCCGCGATATACACGATATAGTCCACCGTTCCGTTGCCGTCGTGGTCGAGCGGAACCGCGATGTCCATCACGCTGTCCGAGACCGACGAGCGCGTGCCGGCCTCGCCGGCCATCGCCGCGATGATGTTGCGCGTGCGCGTGACGCTGAGGTTGGGGTTGGAGCCGTCTACAAAGCGGCCCTCGCCGTCGAGGATAGAATAGTTGCGGTAGTCGTCGATGCCGAGACGGCTGCGATGGGCATCGATGATGGTCTTGAGCCCCTCCGCGTCCGGCGCTGCCGCCGCCTCCTGCATGGAGCGGATGGTATCGGTCGTAAAAACGCTCTGCATCTGGGTATAAAAGCTGTCGATGTAGAACGTGCTGACGCTGTTGATGAGGAAGGTGCCGACGACGGCCATGACCGACACGATCATCAGGACCAGAATAAGCACCAGCTTCATGTGCAGAGAACGAAACAAAATGACACCCCCATGGGAATGGATTGGAGCAGAGCGCTCAGCCCTCCGCAAAGTAATAGCCCATGCCGCGCTTGGTGATGATGTGCTTCGGGCTTGCCGGCTCGTCCTCGACCTTTTCGCGCAGACGGCGGATGGCAACATCCACCGCACGCAGGTCGCCGTAGTAGTCATAGCCCCAGACGTGCTCCATCAGCTCCTCGCGCGAGAACACGCGGCCGGGAGAGGCCGCCAGAAAGCAGAGGATATCGAATTCGCGGGCGGAAAGCTCGAGTGCGCGCCCGTTCTTGTAGACCATGCCGCTCGAACGGGAGATGCGCAGGCCGTCCCCGGCCTCCGCCTGCGGCTTTTCGCGCTCCTCGCCCGAAAGCGTGCGGCGCATGTTCGCCTTGACGCGCGCCATCAGCTCGCGCATGGAGAACGGCTTTGTGATATAGTCGTCCGCGCCCAGCTCGAGGCCCATGACCTTGTCGGCCTCCTCCTCTCGCGCGGTCAGCATGATGATCGGAATGTCGCTCTGCGCACGCACGCGGCGGCAGACCTCGAAGCCGTCCATCTCGGGCAGCATGACGTCGAGCAGAATGAGGTCGGGCGACTCGGTGAGCGCCTTGTGCAGACCCTCTGCGCCGTCATAGGCCGCCATGGTATCGTAGCCCTCGCGGCCGAGGTTGAACACCAGGATATCCGCGATCGCCTTTTCGTCCTCGACAACGAGGATTTTTTTCTTATCCATATCTTTCCCCCTTAAACGATCAGGAGTTCATGATTTACAGATCTCAAAACAGGTTTTTCAGCCGTGCGCGGTACATCGCCGCGATGGTCTTTGCGTCGCGCAGCCTGTCCTCCGCGATCAGCCGCTCCACCTCCGCGATCGGCAGGCGGACGGTCTCGACGAATTCGTCCTCGTCCGGATGCGTCTCGCCCTCGGTCAGGTCGAGCGCCGCGAACAGGTACGTCACCTCGGTCAGAAAGCCGGGCGAGGGATACATCGCGCCGAGCGGCACGATGCGGCCGGCCGTGCAGCCGGTCTCCTCCGCAAGCTCGCGCACGCCGCATTCCTCGGCGTTTTCCGGGCCGTGATCCATCTTTCCGGCCGGCATTTCGAGCGTTTCCGTGTCGAACGGGTAGCGGAACTGGCGCACGAGGATGATATTGCCGTCCTGATCGATGGGCAGCACACCCACGCCGCCAACATGCTCGCACACCTCGCGCGACGCCTGCTTTCCGTTCGGCAGGCGCACCTCGTCGACGCGCGCCTTCATGATGCGTCCTTCAAAAAAGTATTCGCCGGAAATCCGGGTCTCTCTCATATCCATATCGTTTTCTCCTTATTCTGCGCTGCCGAAGCACTGGAGCAGATACGCGGTCTCCGCAGGCACGGTGATCTCGATGCCGCTGCTGTCCTCGCAGTCAAATTCCCTCTGGGTCAGCAGATCGAGCGCGTAGAGCGCGTTCACGCCCGTGCGCACCTCCTGTCTGCTGCGGTTGACGAGTACGATGATGCGTGAGCGCCCCAGCGTGCGCTCATAGCGCAGCAGCGCGTCGTTTTCGCCTGTGTCGAAGCGCAGCTCGCCGCGTATCAGTGTTTCGCTGTCTGCGCGGACCTCGCACAGACGGCGGTAGAATGCGAGGATCTCTCTGTCCTCCGCGCCCCACGGATAGGTGCGGCGGTTGAACGGGTCCTCAAAGCCCTGCCGTCCGGCCTCGTCGCCGTAGTAGATGGTCGGCGAGCCGGGCATGGTGAACTGAATGACGGCCGCAAGGCGCAGACGGCGCTTCGCGGTCTCCAGCCGGTCGGGCGGCAGTTCATAATGCGCCCGCTCGTCGCGGCTCTTCTTCCAGTCCTCGCTCCTCACGCCCAGCACGGTCAGCGCACGCGCAGTGTCGTGCGTGCCGATGATATTCATCAGATTATAGAACACATCGCGCGGATAATTCTCGCGCAGGGTCTCCATGGTCTCCGCAAAATGCTCGGCCGTGCCGCCGTTCAGATAGGCGAGGATGGCGTCGCGCAGCGGATAGTTCATCACGCTGTCCAGCTCTCCGCCTCCGAAATAGCGGCGGCGCTCGGAATAGGCGATCTTGTTGGAGGCATCCTCCCAGACCTCGCCGATGACGAGAGCGTCCGGTTTTTCCTGTTTTGCGGCGGCGTTCAGTCCGGCGATAAAATCGTCGGGCAGCTCGTCTGCGACATCCAGCCGCCAGCCGGACGCGCCGAGCCGCAGCCACCGGCGCACCACGCTGTCCGCGTCGCGGAAGATAAAGCTCTGGTAGTCCGGGTTGCGCTCGTTGACCTGCGGCAGGGTGTAAATGCCCCACCACGAGCCGTATTGATCCGGCCACTCGCTGAATTCGTACCACGGGCAGTACGGCGAGTCCTTGGACTGATGTGCGCCGAGCGAGTCATAGCGGCCGCGTCCGTTGAAGTAGCGGCTGTCGTAGCCGGTGTGGTTGAACACGCCGTCCAGCACGACGCGCATGCCGCGCTTTGCCGCCTCGCTGCACAGCGTTTTGAAGTCCTCCTCGTTTCCGAGCAGAGGGTCGATGCGTTTATAGTCGCCCGTATCATAGCGATGGTTGGAGTACGCCTGAAAGATCGGGTTGAAGTACAGCGTGCGCACATGCAGGCTCTCAAAATAGTCGAGCTTGGACAGCACGCCGCGCAGCGTGCCGCCGAAAAAGTCGTTGTTCAGGATCTCCCCGTGCTCATCAGGGCGGTAGACCGGAAGATCGTCCCAGTTTTCGTGCATCACACGCGGCGCGATGCCCTCGCCCTCCGGCTGCACCGGATCGCGGTCCCGGCAGAAGCGGTCGGGGAAAATGTTATAGGTGATGCCCTCGCCGAACCAGCGCGGCGGCCGGTACGACGGATCGTAGACCGTCAGCTGAAAGCGGTCTCCCATGCTGTCGAGCACCTCGCAGCGTCCGCCGTAGCCGCGCGCGCAGAAGCGCGGGCCGTCCGCCGTATCGAAGGTGAACCAGTACCAGTACAGACCGGCGTGCGGCGGCGTGAAGAACGCTCCGTATTCATCCCGCGCCCCGGCGAGACCGAACCACCGCATCGGGTACGCCTCGGCCTGCTGTCCGTCCTCCTCGACCCACAGCGTCATGCGGGAGATACCCTGCTCCCGGCGCGGATAGGCGGCGAACTCGACCTTCATCCCGGCCGGCGCGGCGCCGTATGGCTTTTTGCACGCGAGCGAGCGCGAATGGAACATACACTCCGGAATTGACTTCAACAACGGTTCCCCCAGACTTCGCCAGCGGTCTGCTGACAGCGATACAGTATTATTATAGCACAGCCTGCCTTTGTTGTGAAGAATTTGTGCAAAGCGCGAAACACATATGGCTGTCAGACCGATATGAAAAAACCGCCCTCTTTTCAGAGAGCGGTTTGAGATGATCGAATTTTTTTAGCCTTCGATTGCAGTGTAGTCGTCCGGAATGGTGATGCCGAGCTTCTCGCAGTTTGCCTTGTTGTACATCTTGGTGAAGGTCGGAGCGGCCTGAACCTCCATGTCGCCCGGGTTTGCGCCCTTGACAAGGATCTCATATGCCATCTCGCCGGTCGCCTGACCCAGCTCGTTGTAGTCGATGGACAGCGTAGCGACGCCGCAGCCGCTGCAGATGCCCTGCTCGCCTGCGATGACCGGAACCTTGGCCGGGATCACGACATTAGCGATCGCCTCGGTGCAGGATGCGGCGGTGTTGTCGGTCGGGATGTAGATAACGTCGCTGCCGGAAGCTGCGTTCTGCGCAACGGATGCAACATCGTTCGAGTCGGTGAACGCGAACTCGGTGCAGGTGTAGCCCTGCGCCTCGAGCAGCGGCTTGATGGTGTCGATCTGGTACTTGGAGTTCGGCTCAGCCGAGCAGTACAGCAGACCTACGTTCTTCGCATCCGGGAACAGCTCCTTGAGCATGTCAGCCTGACCGTCGAGCGGAGCGAGGTCGGTGGTGCCGGAGATGTTGGTGCCGGTCTTGCCGGTCCAGTCGGAGATGCCCAGCGCGGTGCCGTAGTCGGTGACCGAGGTGCCGAGGACCGGAATATCAGAGGTAGCGGCCTGCGCAGCCTGAAGCGCTGCGGTCGCGTTTGCCATGATGAGGTCGTCGCCTGCGGAAACAAAGCCGTTTACGATGGTCGAGCAGTTCGCAGACTCGCCGGAAGCGTTCTGAACATCGAACTCAACCTTGCCGCCGTCTGCCTCGACCAGCTCGGTCAGCTTGTCCTGGAAGCCCTGGGTCGCAGCGTCGAGCGCAACGTGCTGCACGAGCTGTACGACGCCGACCTTGTAGCTGCCGGCCTTTGCGGAGTCGCCGCCGGAGGCCGCATTGCTGTCGTCGCTGCCGGAGCTGCTGCCGCCGCATGCGGTCATGCTCAGCGCCATGGCGCCTGCCATCAGCGCTGCGAGTAATCTCTTTTTCATGGAAAGCCCTTCTTTTCTAACGATTTTACGCATTCAGCGTATTGCAGCGGACGATTTTCCGTCCGTTACTTTTACATTTTATCAGTTAAAAGCGCCGTGGTCAAGAGCTGCCGCCGCTTTTTTTGAAAACTTTCCGCGCAGGCGGTCATGTTCCACAAGAGAGCCGTGTCAAATTGTAAATAAACTGTAAGTATTGTCCCTTTCCGGTTGACCTCATTCGACCTTCATCGTAAAATATAGTCAAGAGAGTATGGCCCTGCCAATGCGGGCCGGGTAATAGAGCGGGCGGCTCCGGGCCGCCGAGAGGTAACGCATATGAACGTATCCTTTTTTCTCAAGCCGAAGGCTGAAGTAGTTTATGTTTACGACACCGATCCGGTCAGAACGGCGCTCGACCGGATGTTTGAGAGCGGTTTTACCGCCATTCCGGTCCTCAGCGCCAAGGGGCGCTACGTCGGCACGATCACCGAGGGCGATTTTCTGCGCCTGCTGCTCGGGCACACGCCAGAACAGGCCGGAAACATGCTGCTCTCCGAGGTCACGCGCCGCATCCATCACCGTTCGGTCACGATCGACACGCGCATTGAGGATCTGGTCGAGCTGGTCGCCGGACAGAACTTTGTTCCGGTCACGGACGGCCGCGGCATGCTGTGCGGCATCGTCACGCGGCGCGACGTCATCTGTCAGCTTTCCGAGCGCTGCAAGGCGCTGGAGATCCTGAAAGACGAGCAGTAAACGAATCATACAAACGGGGGAATACATATGGGCAGATCAGGCGGCAGCAGCGGCGGCGGTTTTTCCGGCGGCGGCTTCTCGGGCGGCGGACGCTCCTCGGGCGGCTTTTCCGGCGGCAGCCACAGCGGCGGACGAAGCGACGGAGGCAGCTTTGGCGGAGACGGCTGGGGCGCACCGCCTCCCCCTCCCCGCAGACCATACCGCACCGGTCCCATCATCATCGACAACTCGCGCCGGTACTATGGCGGCGGAGGCGGCGGGAACGGCGGCGGGAACAACCGCGGCGGTTCGGGCTGCGGCACGACGCTCATCGTCGTGCTCCTCGTGCTGTTCCTGTTCGGCGGCATCGGTTTTTTCCTGATGGGCACGCCGTCGAGCAGCATCGCGAAGTCCACCGTCGCGCGTGAAGCGCTCCCGTCGAATGCCGTCACAGAGACCGGCTACTATACCGACGCAGACGGCGACTGGATTCATGATCAGAGCGAGCTGACCGCCGGACTCCGGAAATTCTATCAGGAAACCGGCGTGCAGCCCTATGTGTACATCCTGCCGAACGGCGAGAGCACCTCGGTTTCCGACCTTAAGAGCCGCGCGGAAGCACTTTATCCGCAGCTGTTCTCGGACGAGGGTCATTTTCTGCTCGTGTTCTGCGACGACGGCCGCGGCGGCTATAACTGCGGCTATACGGTCGGTTCGCAGGCGAAAACCGTGATGGATGATGAAGCGGTCAGCATCCTTGCCGACTACCTCGACCGCTATTACAACGACTCCTCGGTCAGCGAGGAGGAGATCTTCTCGAATGCGTTCGCCAAAACGGCGGACCGCATCATGACCGTGACCCAGTCGCCCGTTGTGCCCGTCGCGGTCTGCATCGCGGCCGTCATCGTCATCGCGCTGCTCGTCTTTTCGCTCCAGAAGCGCCGCGAGGCGAAGGAGCGGCAGCGGCAGGCGGATGAGAAGATGTGGAGCACGCCGCTCGAGAGCTTCGGTGCAGACGAGGCGGCTGAACGCGCAAAAAAATACGAAAATACAGACACACATACACAATAAAACGGAAAGGGACGAAGAAAAATGAGTATTCTGGAACGCTTCTCCACGATCATCAAGGCGAACATCAACGACCTGCTCGACCGTGCCGAGGACCCGGCGAAAATGATGGATCAGTATATGCGCCAGCTGATGAGCGACCTCGCAGACGTCAAGCGCGAAACCGCTTCCGTCATGGCGGAGGAGAGCCGCATTCAGCGTCAGCTCGAAGAAAAGCGCCAGGAGAGCGCAAAAAACGCCGACCTTGCGCGCCGCGCACTCCAGCTGAGCAACGAGGATGACGCGCGCGTATTCCTCGCGAAAAAGCAGGAGCTCGAAAAGCGCATCGAGGAGCTTCAGAAGATGTACGACGTTGCGCATGAAAACTCGATGCGCATGCGTCAGGTGCACGACAAACTGGTTTCCGATGCGGAGACGCTGCGCCAGCGCCGTGAGGCCATTCAGAGCAAGATGGCGCTCGCCCGTGCGCAGGAAAAGGCCGCGAACGTGATGGGCAGCCACACCGGCGCCGACGAGAGCAGGCTCGGCGACGCGATCGCCCGCATGGAGGACAAGGCCGACGCGATGCTCGACCGCTCGAACGCGATGCAGTCGCTGAACGAGACGCCGCTCGACCCAGCTGCTGAGCTGGAAAAGAAGTATGCGGACGGCGCAAAAAATGCCGCTGTCGAGGATGAGCTCGAGAAGATGAAAAAGGAAATGGGACTTTAACCTGTCGAAAAACTGCGTTTTTCCGACAAGTTGTGTTCTGACTACGCAGAACACGAGTCGTCCGAAAGTTCCCATGCGGAAGCTTTCTCCCTCTTAAAGTAACAAAACCGAGGCGCATGTCCCCGGTTGCTCTCATTAAATGTTTTTGAGGATAGAGGCCTACGGGCTGATGCGTTTGCACAGCAAACGCTTTTGAATGCGCGCTGCCGCGCGGCTGCTGTTTTGCGTAAAAATAAATTGTATCGACAAACTGAGACCGAAGCGTAAACGCTTCGGTCTTTTCGTTTTTCCGCTGTTTATTTTTTCTTATGGCAATACCGCATAATTGAACAAGAGTGATTTGCGAGTAAATTTTGCGTACTGAC
>OGCO01003996.1_pt1 | contig 16394 bp, 14 predicted proteins | sample 1570171 | NCBI WGS metagenome assembly OGCO01 (sample SAMEA4370583, study PRJEB24528) | human gut metagenome | reverse complement strand
GCCTTGGCATCGAGCATCAGACGGTGCGCGCAGACATCGGGGAAGACTGCCGCCACATCGTCCGGCGTGACATAGTCCCGGCCCTCCAGGAAAGCCGTCGCCTTTGCTGCCCGGCACATGGCCAGCGCGCCGCGGGGGCTGACGCCCAGCCGCACCAGCTCCTGGTGCCGCGTGGCCTCGACCAGCTCCGCCGTATAGGTATAGACTTCGTCGGCCATATGGACCTGCTCCGCCGCCTGGATCAGGGACTTGAGCTTTTCAATATCCGTCACCGGCTCGACGCTGTCCAGCGGGTTGGCGTGGTGGCGGTCCTGCATGATGGCGATCTGGCTCTTGATGTCAGGATAGCCCATGTGCAGCCGAATCAGGAAGCGGTCCAGCTGGGAGTTGGGCAGCGACTGGGTCCCGGCGGAGCCCACCGGGTTCTGCGTCGCCAGGACGATAAACGGCACCGGCAGCGGCCGGGTCAGGCCATCGACCGTCACCTGCCGTTCTTCCATCGCCTCCAGCAGCGCCGACTGCGTCTTGCTGGAGGTCCGGTTGATCTCATCTGCCAGCAGCAGATTCGTCATAACTGCGCCGGCTTTATACTGCAGGCTCGCCGTCTCGCGATCGTAGACGGAGAAGCCGATGATATCCGAAGGCAGTGTATCCGATGTGAACTGCACACGCTTTGTGTCCAGCCCCAGCACCTTGGCAAAGGCCAGCGCCATTGTCGTCTTGCCGACGCCCGGGCAGTCCTCGAGCAGAACGTGACCGCCTGCGTAAATCGTCATCAGGACCTTCTCGATGACCTCATTCTTGCCGATAAACGCGCGGTTTATCTCGGAAATAATCTGTTTTGACTGTTCGATAATCATGTATTTTCTCCCTCTGCCGCATCGGTCGTCTCCGGTGCAGGCTCGGTGTTGTTTGTGTCGGCGGACACGCTGTCCTCCCCGTCCGGCGCATCGGCAGACGGCGTGCTCTCGCCGGTCACAGTTTCGCCGGAGATATTTTCGCCGCCGGTTCCACCCGAAATCGTTTCATCGGAAGCGGTCTGGCCGTCCTGCGTGATGTCCGGGTTCTCGTCCGGGATTTCAATGTCGAGCTCGATGTCGCCGCCGAACGGGTCGGCATATCCATAATCCTCTTTATGCTCCTCCGGATTTTCCGGCTCTTCCAGTAACTCCATGCCCATCATCGCGCGAAGGTTGTTTTCGCCGTGGATCGCGCGGTAGTCGCAGACGGCCTGCACAAACTCCGGCCATCTGTCCTCCGGGAAATACCATTCCATCCAGCTGAGCTCAAACATCGACATATCGATATAATACGTTCCGTTCTCGATCTCCTCGTCCGTGTAGCCGATGAACATAGGCTTCCACGCCCGGAAATACGCTTCCTCGCACCCTTCCGGAACATGAATGCGGATATTTCTGTCATGGATACCGTCCGCAAACTGGAACGGGGCGTGCGGATACCATGTCAGCAGTCCAATCGGCTTCTCGGTGGTAAAATAGAGATCTGTCAGCGCATCGCAGCCGTAAAACGAGCCGTTCGGAATAATCGACATAAATTCACCGTCGCTTTTCCTGCACACCCATCCAAACGAAACGCTTTGCATCTGTTTGCAGTCCGCCAGTGCCGACTCACCGTACTCCTCCAGAGATACATCGCTGAAATCTGCCTCCACAATGTTGGTCTGATAAAATGCGGCATTCCTGATCAGCATCAAATACGTCGACTGAACCGGATGAATCACGCCTGTCAGACCGGACTGCGCGAAGGCGCTGTCATAGATGTGGACCAGACGCGGCAGCTTCTCCCAGTTAATCGTGAACGCGCAGTCCAGCTGGGCGAAGCAGTAGTTATTGATCGCAATCGTGGTTTCGGGCAGGGTGATCGTGCCGCCCTCTGCGGGCGAACCGGCGGCGCGCAGCGCAATCCAGCTGTCCAGCCTGCTGCCTTCCCACAGCTCGCTTTCTACCTCGGTGTTGCAGCCGTACAGGACATTCGCTCCGTTGCAGTCGATGACCCGTAACTCTGCAATATCCGTTTCGTCGCGCCAGTCACTCCTCGGCTCGTAGCAGCTCCAGCTGTCATCGAAGCCTTCGCTGCCTGCCAGACACCACAGCTGTCCGTAAAGTGTTTCGCTTCCCGATTCACTCAGAATATCGTAATCGTTCTTCAGCTCCATGTTTTTCGCGTTCGACGCGATAAAGCGCAGGTTCGTGCAGTTGTTGAACGCGTGTTCCATGATGGTCACGCTGTCCTTGCTCCCGAGCAGCACGCCGGAGAGCGCGGTGCAGTTCTTGAACGCCGAAACGCCGATGGTCTTAACCGTCTCGGGCAGCGAAACGTATTCCAGCGTGGTGCAGCCGTCAAATGCGTGTGCCGCGATGCTGTCGACCGTTTTTTTCTCGCCGTCAATGATGATCTCGCCGTAATACTCGCTGATGCCGTCCGGCGCATTGACTACGACGATCTTTCCGTCCGATTTCACGTAGAAGCAGCCGTCATCCGATGTGCCTGACGCCGCAAACTCGACCTCCGCAACACCCGCTTCGTCGAGCTTTTTATTGATCTCAGCCTTCTGAGTTTCGTCCTCGCAGGTCACATACGAGACCATGCTGTCCTTGAAGCTGTCCGCCGCATAGGAGGTCTTTGCGTCCGTAACCAAGATTTTGACCGAAGATCCGGCAAAGGCGTTCGCTGCGATCCTGTCGACCCCCTGCGGCAGCCGGTAGATCTCTGCATCAGTCACCACGCGGTCGAGCACGGTCACGCCGTCCTCCTGATGCGTCAGGTAGCCGTCGTGAACCTCATATTTCGCGTCGCCGCCGTCTGCGCTGACCGTCGTTTCGGTTCCGTCGAGCTGTCTGCCGTACTTTGTGACGAATGCGTTCAGCAGCTCGGGCTGCACCTTGACAGAGCCGTGCATCTGCTCGAAATTGATCGAGGGCAGCCGGTCTTCTGACTGCGCCATAAGAGTGACCGTTCCGCAGTAGCTCTCCGGCAGTCTGACCGAGGTGACGTTCTCCGGGACCGCGACGTTCTCGCTGTTCTCCGGGATCGCGAGGTATTCCGTGCCGTCCCTGCTGGTCAGGATGCCGTCCTCAGTCGAGGCATAGTATTCGCTGTCCTCCGCGACACGGTAGGCGTCGAGGACTGAGGAGATGCTGTCCGGCTTGATGTAGACAACGCTCGCCGGAATTTCCATCGTGCCCACCAGATACGGAAGATAGGTGACGGGGCTTTCTTCCCGGCCGTCGTTCTCGAACGCAACCGCCTGAACATATTCCGGTATCGTCAGCGTACCATATCCCTCATCTTCGGTCAGCGCGCTCTCGTCAAAGCCGGTCAGCGTTTGCAGCTCATAGGTCATGCCCTTGTTGATCTTCAGACGAACCGTAAGGTTCTCCGGAACCTTGACGAAATCCGACGGCTGGAGCACATGCCGGCCGCCGTCGCAGGTATAGTCCCACGAAACGCGCCTGCCGTCCTCCGTCCAGCCGGAGAACAGCCGGTCGATGGGCGGAAGCTCGTCATAAGATGTGCCGCTGTCCCAGCCGTACAGCTTCTCATACAGCCTTCTCTGTAATGCGAACAGATTGAGCCTTCTGCTGAATTCATTATAGGAATAATCGCTGTTCAGCACGATGTCCAGCGGGATTTCCGTATCCTTGTCGGTCAGCTCCCGGCCGAGCACCAGAATGCGGTGCGGCGCGACCGTGCAGTCGATATAGGCGTTTCCCTCGTCCGGTCTGTACTCCGTCCATGCGCTGTTTTCGCTGAAGCGATACGACATATCGATCTTCATCGACTGATCCCCGGCGCTTTTCGGGATTTCGATATTATTCGAAAAATCCGTGAGCCAGGTTTTGCCGCCGTCAAAGCTGACGCGGTTGATACGGATGTATTTTCCGAGGTCGTTCGACGTCCAGTAGTAGATCTTTTCGCCGGCCATGACATAAGCATAGAGCGCGCGGACGATATCCGCGTCATTGACAATCTGACCGGCATACAAGGCATCCGTGCTGTCGATCCGTCCGACGATCGTGACCTTGCTGTCGCTCGGCAGCGTGACCGTGCCGTCGTAGCGCGTGCCGCTGTCCAACCAGGGAATGTCCGGCCCCTTTTCCTCCGAGGTCTGCTCGGGCGGCTTGCCGTCCGTCTGCTGCGGCTTGCTCGGCGCGGGCGGCGTGACCGGCGTCACAGGGGTATCCGGCGTCGTCGTGCCGCCGGTCTCTCCGCCGGAGGACGAGCTTCCGCCGCTGCTGTCGGGCGTTGTCGGCCGGAAAGGCTGGTTCGGTGTGATTTCTCCGCCGGTCGAGGGGTTCGCCGGCGTGACAGACGGCTGAGCGGTATTTCCGCCGCTGCTTGCCGTGTCGCCGCCGGTCGGGGGCGTTACCTGCGCCACGTCGCTCGGATGCAGCACGATGTCCGCCGCCGCAGGGTCTTTCACGATGTCGAGCACCGTCCCCGGCTGCACGCTCGCCGCACCGGCGGCCGGAACCGTTCCGGCGATGGCTGCCGCCATGCCGTCCCTGTCGAGCAGCCCGCTCGGCTTTTCCTGCTGCTTCACATTCTCGAACAGATAGGACGCGCTGTCGCCGGTCTGCGGCTTTTGCTTCTCCTCGGCGCTTTCATCACGCTCGTATATCTCGCTCTCGCCGTTTTTCGTCTGCTCGTCCTGCCTGCCTATCGTATTTTCGCTCCCGTCAAAGTGCACCTGATTGGTGCGTATCGCGCGTCCCGCGTCGTCCGGCGTAAAATCCCGGCCGCTCGTAAAGGCATGGACTCCGGCCGCCGCGCCTGCAATCACTGCCGATGCAGCTGCAGCCGCGCCGATGGTTTTTACCGTGCTCGCTGTGCCGAATATCTTCGCGCCCGTCGCGGTATAAAGCTCCTTCAGCCCCACGCCTTTTACTCCTTTCTTTTCCGCTTCGCCAGATAGACGTCGATCGCCTGCTGAAGCATGGTGAAATCGACCGGCTTGGCAAAGTGACCGTTCATGCCGCTCTGAATGGACAGGCGCTCGTCCTCGACGAACGCGTCCGCCGACAGGGCGAAGATCGGTATCGTTTTTGCGTCCGCCCTGTCAAGCGCACGGATGGTGCGCGCCGCGGTACGGCCGTCCATCTCCGGCATCTGCACATCCATTAGGATCAGATCGTACCAGTTTTCCGGATGATTCTCGAACGCCTCGACCGCAAGACGGCCGTTTTCTACACCCTCGACCTGTGCGCCCATTTCGCCCAGAATCTCGATTGCGATCTCCGCATTGATCTCGTTGTCCTCGGCCATGAGGATGCGGCAGCCCTTGAAGGCGTCATCATAACGCTGTTTTGCCGTTTCGCCCGGCGTTTTCGCCGTCTCGGCGGCCTGCTCCGCCACCGGCAGATGCAGGAACACGGTGAAATCCGAGCCCTTGCCCGGCGCACTGTCCACGACAATCTCGCCGCCCATCAGACGCACGAGCTGATCGGTGATCGTCATGCCGAGGCCGGTGCCGCCGAATTTTCTGCCCGTCTCGATGCTCTCCTGCTCGAACGGACGGAAAATACGGTTCAGAAAGGCGTGATCCATGCCGATACCGGTATCGTGAACGCGGAACATGAAGTCCGCGACGTTATCCTGAAGCATCATCTGACGGAACGTGACGATGATCTCGCCCTCGCTCGTGAACTTGACAGCGTTCGAGAGGAAGTTGATGATGATCTGGCTGATGCGCAGCTCGTCGCCGACGACACTGTCGACCGTCATATCCTCCAGATTGACCTCGTAGCGGATGCCGCGCGCCTGAAGCTGCTTGGCGAACATATCATACAGACGATCACCCAGACCGCGCAGGCTGAACACCTTGTGCTCAAGCTCAACCTTTCCGGCCTCGATGCGCGACATATCCAGAATGTCATTGATGAGCGCGAGCAGATGAGCGGACACCTCGTCCGCCTTGTTCAGATACTGCATCGCCTCGTCTCCGGGGCGCAGTCTGCTCTTTGCGAGCGAGATCATGCCGATGATGCCGTTCATCGGGGTTCTGATCTCGTGCGACATACGCGAGAGGAAGGTTGTTTTCGCGCGGCTCTCCTCCTCCGCCCCTGCGAGGCGCTTTTCGCATTCCTCGATGCGGTCGTGCAGTGCAGCGATGTCGCGGAAGCACAGCAGGTCGTACTCACCGTCGGGCGTGCGGCTGACGATGAAGCGCATCCAGCGTCCGCCGCCGCTCTGTACATCCTCATCGAACATTTCTCTGCCGTCCCACGCCATGTATTTTTTCCAGACCGCACGGCATCTGCTTTTGTCAGAAAAAGCAGCATTGAGATTAGCGATATTATCCCGCAGCGCCGCATATGACACGCCGAGCAGTTTTTCCGGATCGCCGGTGCAGGCGAGCAGCATCATATCCTCGCGCCGGAGCACGAGCATGACCTCGCCGCTCTCCAGCCTCAGGACGCGCTGAATATCGCGGTTCATCCCGACCGGCGCAAGCGATGCCCTGGTTTTTCCCGACTGCGTGCGCATGACGGCTGCCCTGCCGAGCAGCGCCGCCGCCGCGAGCACCTCTGCGCAGCCGACTGCCACGAGCGGCAGATTTGCGCCGAGCGTCGTCAGCATCTCGGTCACGATCCCCATTGTCCTTCCCCCGTTCTTCCGTTCTGCTCCGTGTATCGACGCAACAGAAGCCATAAATTATCAATTTATTATACCATAGCGGCGCTTAAAATCCAACCCTGTCGCCAACTTTACTGCCGCAGTCGGAATCGGTCCGTTCCTTTCGCCGTGCCGGCGGGAAAATCCGCGTGCAGCCGACTTTAAAGCATACCGGCAGGCAAAAAGCAGCCCTTCCTGCATCAATCGCAGGAAGGGCTGCTCTTGTATTTAATTGAGGCGTTTTCTTACTGCAAATCCAACGACCGAAGCGAGAATCGCCTTGATAATGGCGGTCGGGATGAACGGCAGCACACAGGCCGTGATGCCGGCTGCAAGCGTGCTCTGCGTCAATGCGCAGAACATCGCAACGCCGACCACATAGTTCAGCACCGTGCCTGCGACGAGCGCGACCACGAACGCACCCGGGAACGCCCTGCGGTGCTCCACGCCCCAGCCGATGACAAACGCCATCAGCGGAAACGAGATCAGAAAGCCGCCTGTCGGTCCGACAAACTTTGCAAGTCCTCCGGTGAAGCCTGCAAGCACCGGCACGCCTGCCGCGCCGAGGATGAGATAGATGACGGTCGAAACCGTCGAGAGCTTCGCGCCCAGTACAATCGCCGCGAGCGTGACCGCGAACGTCTGCATCGTCATCGGAACGCCGCCCGGCATCGGAATGGATATCTGCGCCATGATTGCAATTACCGCTGTAAAAAGTCCTGCATAACAGGTTTCCTTGACGGTAAATGCCGATTTCGGCGCGGTTTTCGTTTCTGGTTGATTCATGTTGACCCCTCCCGGAGCAGTTTTTATCTGAAGCTATTAAACCATACTTCCGCGCCATTGTCAACCTATATTTTGTTTTTGGTTTACATTCGCCATTGAAAACAAAAAAGGCCCTGACCTCTGTCAGAACCTTGATTGGTGCGGATGGGGGGACTTGAACCCCCACGCCCTTGCGAGCACTAGCACCTGAAGCTAGCGCGTCTGCCATTCCGCCACATCCGCATGTGGTATTTAATTGTTTCGCACTTGAAGAAATGGTGCGAGTGACGGGACTTGAACCCGTACGTCGTTCGACACACGCCCCTCAAACGTGCCTGTCTACCAGTTCCAGCACACTCGCATTTTCCTCTTGTCGAGTCGCCTCACTGTCAGCGACAAGAATTATTATACATACGGAAGCCGGTTTTGTCAACGGTTTTTTTGAAAGTTTTTTTGGAAAAATCAAAGAAATTTTAAAATGCTGAAGAATAATACAAAAACCGCTCCGGTTTCGAAAAAAACAGAGCGGTTTCGCCAGAAAAAGTTAAAATCGCTTAAAAAACAGTCCGTGGCGGTTGCAGTACCAGTAAAGAATACCGTGGCCGCGTCGGAAAAAGCGCGCCTCTGCGTTTCCTTCGGGATAGAAGCGCACAAGCTCGAAGCGGTCGTCCGTACAGCAGGCGGCGAACGAAAGATAGTGCGATTTGTTCATCGGATGCGCGGAGAAGATATAAAGCTCGTGCTCAATATCCTCAATGCGGACGTCATGCGCCTCGTCGGGCCGGTAACATAATTGTCCATATTCATGCTCCTTTTCGTGTTGATTTTTTCTCTGATCACAGCATAACAGGAACACGCGAAAAGAGCAACCTGCGCTGCGGAGAGTCACCGCGCCGAGAGAGGGACAGCTGTCGGGAAAGAATGCTTTTCACGCTTTACAATATGAAAGCATCGTGCTATAATGAAAACAACACAAGAGGTTTGAACGCATATGCGGAGGAAAACCACCACGGGGAACAACCCCGTTTTTCGTAAATAAATCGTAAAAGGAGGGAAAAACTTGAACCGGAAGTTAAAGGATGAAGATATGGATATCCTGTTTCGCGGCATTCTCAAGCTTTCGACCGTGGAGGAATGCTACGACTTTTTCGAGGATCTCTGCACGATTTCCGAGCTTCGCGCCATGGTGCAGCGTTTTCAGGTAGCCCGCATGCTCGACGAGGGCCGCATTTACAGCGACATCGTACAGGAGACCGGTGCATCCACTGCGACGATCAGCCGCGTCAACAAATGCCTTGTTTACGGCTCGGACGGCTACCGCAGAATGCTCGACCGGCTGAAGGAGGACAATGAATAGCTATCAGACACTTTCGGCCTACTATGATCGTTTTACCGACGACGTCGGATATGGGCAGTGGGCGGATTTTTTCGAGCAGCTTTTTGCACGGGAGGACATCCGGCCGCAGCTGGTGCTCGATCTCGCCTGCGGCACGGGCAGCCTGACGCGCCTGCTCGCGAAACGCGGCTACGACATGATCGGCGCGGACGCGTCGCCCGAAATGCTCATGCAGGCCATGCAGAATACGATGGACTGCTCTCCGAGACCGCTGCTCATCAATCAGCGCATGGAGGAGCTTGACCTTTACGGCAACGTGGACGCCTGCCTGTGCTGTCTGGACAGCGTGAACTATGTTACCGACCCGGACGACCTCGCCGAGGCGTTCCGCCGCGTGCACCTGTTCCTCAACCCGGACGGCCTGTTCGTCTTTGACATCAATACGCCCGCGAAATTCTCCCGTATCGACGGGGAAAGCTATGTCCGCGAGGACGACGGCGTGTTCTGCGTCTGGCAGGCGGCAGTCGAGGACGGCCTGTGCGCTTATCAGTTCGATATTTTTGAACAGGATGGGGACAGCTGGTCGCGCGCGCAGGAAACGCACGAGGAGCGCGTCTACGAGCCGCAGCAGCTTGTCCGCATGCTGGAAGAGGCAGGCTTTACCGAAATCAAAACCTATGGCGATCAGAGCTTCGCGCCCGTAAAGGGCGGAGAGGATCGCATCTATTTCACCGCACGAAAGAGAGACTAACATTATATGAGCGATAAAATTCTTCGCGCGATCGCCCGCAACGCGGGCATCCAGATCAGTGCCGCATCGACGACCGGAATTGTCGAGCGCGCACGCGAAATTCATAACACCACGCCGCTTGCGACCGCAGCGCTCGGCCGCACGCTGACCATCACCTCCATCATGGGCAGTCAGCTCAAGGTCGAGGACGGCTCTGTCACCGTTCAGATCAAGGGCAACGGCCCGCTCGGCACCATCGTGTGCGTGGGCGAGTCGGACGGCTGCGTGCGCGGCTATCTTCAGGACCCGGCCGCTGACCTGCCGCTCCGCCCGGACGGCAAGCTCAACGTGGGCGGCGGCGTAGGCCGCGGCTATCTGATGGTCATCAAGGACATCGGCCTCAAGGACCCCGTGACCGGCACGGTCGCGCTCGTGGACGGCGAGATCGCAGAGGACCTCACGCGCTACTTTGCGGAGAGCGAGCAGATCCCGTCTGCCTGTGCGCTCGGCGTGCTCGTCGACACCGACTGCACGGTCAAGTGTGCCGGCGGCTGGCTCGTGCAGCTGATGCCGGGCGTCAAGGACGCAGACATCGACCGCCTCGAAGCCAATCTCGCAAAGCTCGAGCCGATGACGGCCATGCTCGACAAGGGCATGAGCCTCGAGGAGATCATCTCTGCCGTGCTCGACGGCTTCGAAGTGGACTTCCTCCAGACCGAGGAGATCGGCTACCGATGCGCATGCAGCAGGGCAAAGGTCGAGCGCGCGCTGATCAGCCTCGGAAAGACCGAGCTTTCCAAGATGATCGCAGAACAGGAGAAAAGTGAAGTAACCTGCCAGTTCTGCGACAAAATCTATAGTTTTTCGCGCGATCAGCTGCAGGAGCTGCTGACGCACGCGACCGAGAAAAAATAAAAATAAAAAAATATCGAAAAAGGTGTTGACATTTGGCGCCTGTTCCGATATAATAAACATCGTCGCTGAGAGACACAAACAAAACAGCGACGAGGCCTGGCCCGGTAGCTCAGTTGGTTAGAGCGCTAGCCTGTCACGCTAGAGGCCGTGGGTTCAAGTCCCATCCGGGTCGCCAGAAACGACGACTGCGAAGCCGTCGTTTTTCTTTTGCTGATATAGCTCAGTCGGTAGAGTGCATCCTTGGTAAGGATGAGGTCACCAGTTCGAATCTGGTTATCAGCTCCAAAGAGAACCGCTTTGAAAAGAGCGGTTCTTTTTTTGTAAAAAAATCCTGTCTCGGGGGAGAGATACGAATGAAACTGCGAAATTCCCTGCTTCTGCTGATCACAGCGACCATCTGGGGCACGGCGTTCGTGGCGCAGAGCGTCGGCATGGACTATGTCGGGCCGATGACCTACGTCTGCGCGCGAAGCGTCATCGGAATGATCGTGCTGCTGCCTGTGATCGCGGTGCTGAACCGGGTCGGGCCGCCGCGCGCGGCTGAAACGCCGGAGGAACGCCGGAAGGGACGGAAAACGCTTGTCATCGGCGGCGTCTGCTGCGGCACCGTCCTGTGTATCGCAAGCTGTACGCAGCAGTTTACGCTGCTGCACACCACGGTCGGCAAGGCAGGTTTTATGACCGCGTGCTATATTCTGGTCGTGCCGCTGCTCGGCCTGCTGTTCGGCCGCCGCTGCGGCCTCAAGCACTGGTGCAGCGTCGCGATCGCGCTGGCCGGTCTGTACTTCCTGTGCATGACGGGCGGCGGCTTCAGCCTCGATCTGGGCACGCTGCTCGGTCTCTGCTGCGCGTTCCTGTTCTCCTGCCACATTCTCGTCATCGACTATTTTTCGACCAGAGTGGACGGCGTAAAAATGTCCTGCATCCAGTTTTTCACCTGCGCGGTCCTCGCGGGCATCGGCATGCTGCTCTTTGAACAGCCGACCTGGGCGAATATTCTCGCCGCGTGGAAGCCCATCCTGTATGCGGGCGCGATGTCCTCGGGCGTGGCGTACACGTTCCAGATCATCGGCCAGAAGGGACTGCGTCCGACGATCGCAAGCCTTATCATGAGCCTGGAATCGGTTATCTCGGCCATCTCCGGCTGGCTGCTGCTCGGTCAGGCGCTGTCGGCGCGCGAGATCTTCGGCTGCGTGCTGATGTTCGGCGCGATCGTGCTCGCGCAGCTGCCGGAAAAGCGCAGGGCGCAGGCGTGATTATATAATAATATGGTTTGTCAATAAAGCTGCATTTGCATAAAAACAGCAGCCGCGCGATAGCGCGCATCAAACAGCAATCACGAAGTGATTGTATAAAAACCGGGGACATGCGCCTCGGTTTTTATACTTTAAGGGGGAGAAAGTTTCCAAATAGAAACTTTCGGACGACTTGTGTTCTGCGTTCGGCAGAACACAGATTGTCGGAAAAACTGTAGTTTTTCGACAGTCTCAAGGGATGCCTTCGGGCATCCTTTTTGCATTGCGTACAGTTCGAAAAATTTCTGCAAATTCTTCTTGACTTTCGCGGTCTCATCATGTAGAATAAATACGTTCGATGTAAAGGCGTAGAACTTTACACTGTCAAGGAGGCCCGCCGATGAAAGGCAAACCGCTCGAAATGAGCCTGCTGTTCGACTTTTACGGCGAGACGCTCACAGAAAAGCAGCGCGAGCTGTTCGACCTGTACTATAACGAAGATCTGTCTCTCGCGGAGATCGCGGAGCACGCGGGCATCACCCGTCAGGGTGTGCGCGACAGCATCAAGCGCGCGGAACACGCGCTCGGCGAGATGGAGAGCAAGCTCGGACTGGTCGCCCGTTACGGCGACACCGAACGCTGCGCCGGAGAGCTTCGGGAAGAGGTCAGCCGCCTGCGAGCCCTTAACACCGACACACTGCACAGCCCGGAGGCGGAGGCCATCGCCGACCGCATGACCGCGCTGCTCGACCAGCTCAGGCAGGAGGCTTAATATGGCATTTGAAGGTCTTACCGAAAAAATTTCATCTGCGTTTAAGCATCTGCGAAGCAAAGGCCGTCTGACCGAGTCCGACATCAAGGAGGCTATGCGTGAGATCCGCATGGCGCTGCTCGAGGCGGACGTCAACTTCAAGGTCGCGAAGGATTTCATCAAGGCCGTCACCGAGAAGGCGACCGATGCCGAGATTCTGGAAAGCCTTTCGCCATCTCAGCAGGTCATTAAAATCGTAAACGAGGAACTGGTTGCCCTGCTCGGCGGCCAGACCACCCGTCTTACCATATCCCCGAACCCGCCGACCATTGTCATGATGGCAGGTCTGCAGGGTGCGGGCAAAACGACAAACTGCGCAAAGCTTGCCGCTCTGCTCCGGAAACAGCAGCAGAGACGTCCGCTGCTCGTCGCCTGCGACGTTTACCGTCCGGCCGCGATCGAACAGCTGAAGGTAGTCGGCAGGCAGCTGAATATCCCCGTTTTTGACGAGGGACAGGGCGACCCGGTCGAGATCGCGAAGCACGGCATCGACTACGCCCGCCGAAACGGCTACGACCTTGTCTTTCTCGATACCGCAGGCCGCCTGCATATCGACGAAAAGCTGATGGACGAGCTGAAAAACATCAAGGCCACGGTCAAGCCGACCGAGATCATCCTCGTCGTTGACGCGATGACCGGTCAGGACGCCGTAACGGTCGCACAGACCTTTGACGAAGCCCTCGGCATCGACGGCGTGCTCATGTCCAAGATGGACGGCGACGCACGCGGCGGCGCGGCGCTTTCGGTCAAGGCCGTTACCGGCAAGCCGATCAAGTTCATCGGTACGGGCGAGAAGCTCGGCGACATCGAGCCGTTCCACCCCGACCGCATGGCAAGCCGCATCCTTGGCATGGGCGACGTACTGACGCTGATCGAAAAGGCACAGGAGTCCTTCGACCAGAAGCAGGCCGCCGAGACCGCCAAAAAGATGATGGCCGGCAAGCTGACGCTGACCGATTTTTATGACCAGCTTCAGAAAATGAAGAACATGGGCTCGATGGAAGAGATGCTCGGCATGCTGCCGGGCGTGGATGCAAAAGCCCTCGCCGGTGCGAAGATCGACGAAAAGCAGATGGCGCACACCGAAGCCATCATCCAGTCTATGACCCCGAAGGAGAGGGACAACCCCTCCATCATCAACTTTTCCCGCAAGAAGCGCATCGCAGCCGGCTGCGGCCTTTCGGTCGAGCAGGTCAACAAGCTGCTCAAGCAGTTCGAGGCCATGCAGAAGATGACCAAGCAGCTGACGAGTCTGGCCAAGAGCAAGGGCAAAAAGCGCCGCGGCTTCCCGGGACTCGGCAACCTCAAGCTGCCGTTCTGATTTGCTATTGTTTGTAAATTTCAATTTACAATAGATAAGTTTTAATACAGGAGGTGAAAATTTCATGGTAAAGATCAGACTGCGCCGCATGGGCGCTAAGAAGGCTCCGTTCTACCGCATCGTTGTCGCTGACTCTCGTTACCCGCGTGACGGCCGTTTCATCGAGGAGATCGGCACTTACAACCCGCTGACCAACCCGTCTACCGTTAACGTTGACGCTGACCGCGCTCAGGAGTGGATCAAGAAGGGTGCACAGCCGACCGATACTGTTCGCGGCATTCTGAAGAAGGCTGGCGTGCTGAATTGAGTGAGGTTGTCGAAATGAAAGAGTTATTGACTTATATCGTCAAAAATCTGGTTTCCGAGCCGGATGCGATTGCCATCACTGAGGAGATCGACGGCGACAACGTCACGTTTTCCCTGCGCGTAGCGCCCGGTGACATGGGCCGAGTGATCGGTCGTCACGGCCGCATCGCCAAGGAAATCCGCACACTCATGAAAGCGGCAGGCAATCGCGAAAACAAGCGCGTGACAGTCGATATTCTCGACTGAGCCTGCGCTCCTCGCGCCGAAGCGTCCTCTGCGACACTTCAACCTGAAATGAGATGCCGGTGCGCTGCATCGGCCCCTTGAAATCGCCGCTCAGCGGCGATTTATTTTTTAGACAAGAAAAAACGAGAGTACAAAGGCTGTACTCTCGTTTTTTGTTCTGTTATTTCCGGAGGAATTTCACCGCGCTCATAGCGGCCTGCGCGCCGTCCGAGACCGCCTTTGCGATCTGGAGCAGGCCGCCGGTGCAGTCTCCTGCGGCGAACAGCCCGGGCACGGCGGTCGAGCCGTCGGCGTTCGCCCTGATATGCGTGCCGTCAAGCGGTGCGCCGAGCTTTCGCGCGAAATCCGTGCTGCCTGCGGTGCCGAGCGCGACGAACACGCCGTCGAGCGGCAGCGTCTCACCGTCCGCGAAAACCACGCGCTCGACCGTCTCGCCGCCCTCGACGGCGGAGACCGGCCGGGTATCGACCGCAAGGCCGTCCGGAAGGTTCTCAGGTGCGCTCTGGCCGTTCGTCAGGAGCGTGACCGAGCCTGCGACCGGAAGCAGCACACGCGCCTCCTCGAGGGCGTATTCGCCCTGCCCGAGTACGGCGGCCGCCTTGCCGCGATAGAAAAACGCATCGCAGACCGCGCAGTAGCTCACGCCGCGTCCTTCGAACGTGCGGATGCCCGTAATAGCGGGGACGGCGCGCGGAGAGCCGGTCGCGAGCAGCACCGCGTCCGCATGGCGCTCGCCGCCGGTCGTCTTGACCGCAAAGCCGCGGTCGGCGTACTCGATTCCCGTGACCTCGGTGCGCTGCAGCCGCGCACCAAGACGGTCGGCCTGCGCCTGTCCGCGCGCGAGCAGCTCGGCCCCCGGGATCACATCGGGGAAGCCGAAATAGTTCTCGATCCTGTCGGCCTTTCCGAGCGCGCCGTCATCCTTGTACAGCACATGAACGTCAAGACCTGCGCGCACCGCATAGATCGCGGCGCTGAGTCCGGCGGGACCGCCGCCGATGATAACCAGTGTGGGCATGGTGCCTCCTTTACTTTTCGGTACCCTCGAGGAATTCCTGCTGGTAGGCCTGCTGCAAACGGTCGAGCAGCGCGGGAGCCTTGCCGCCGACCGGCCTGCCGTCCACCTCGCAGACCGCGATGCAGTGCGAGCCGGTGGACAGGATCATGATCTCGTCTGCGGTCAGCAGCTCGTCGACCGTGAACGGCGCGATGCGGGACGGGATGCCCAGCCTGCTGCACAGCTCGAGGAAATGCTTGCGCGTGATGCTCGGGAGGATGAGCTCGTCCGCCGGGGGCGTGCAGAACACGCCGTCGCGGATGATGGCGAGGCTGGAATGCGCGCCCTCGGTGACGCGGTCGCCGCGGTGGAACACGACCTCGTCGCAGCCTGCTTCGACCGCGCGCTGCATTGCCATGCAGTTGGGGATGAGGTTGAGGGTCTTGATGTTGCAGTGCAGGAAACGGGTGTCCTCGACCGTGATGAGCTTGTAGGGATGGTCGTGGCGGTCGAGAGGGCAGGCCTCCGCGAACGCCATCAGCGTCGCCTTTGCGCCGGCCGGGAAGGCGTGCTTGCGGTGCGCTGCGGCGCGCGTGGACTGCCAGTACAGCATGTGCGGCGCGTCGCTGTCCAGACGGCTGACCAGATCGTTCAGCGTTGCAGCGAGCTCGCTGCGCTCCATCGGCGGCTCGATGCGCAGCAGCCTGAGGCTGTTGTAGAAGCGGTCGAGATGATCGTCGAGCGCAAAGATCTTCCTGTTTCGGACCATGGCGGCGTCGTAAACGCCGTCGCCGAAATACAGACCGCGGTCGGTGATCGGCGCCTGAACCTCGTCGATGCGGCCGATTTTTCCGTTGTAGTATGCAATATCCTTCATTGGAATATGCCTCCTTTAATAAAAATTCCGATTTTTATTCAGTTCCAGTATAGCGTTTTTCGACGGGGTTTGCAAGTGAGGCGAGAATGAAGTATAATAATAAGCAGTTTACAAATCGGAATTTATTAAGGAGGATATGGATGAAACTGTTTTTATGTTCGCATTTTTCAAGTGTAGGAAGTTTGATAAAAGAAGAAATTGATAACAAGAAAGTCGCAT
>OGCO01003987.1_pt1 | contig 16426 bp, 13 predicted proteins | sample 1570171 | NCBI WGS metagenome assembly OGCO01 (sample SAMEA4370583, study PRJEB24528) | human gut metagenome | reverse complement strand
CGCCGACCGTATGCTGTCGGGGCTCGACGGGCTGAAACTCTGCCAGGCGGTGAAGCAGAATATCCGCACTTGTCATATTCCGGTGGTGATTCTCGCCGCGGAGGGCAGCGTCGAGGAGCAAATCACCGGCATCGAGGCCGGGGCCGACAGTTACTTGCCTATGCCGCTGTCGATCTCGCTGCTCGCGGCCAACGTCCAGAACCTGCTGAAAGCCCGCTACCGGATGCGTCACTACTATTCGGACGATGCGGAAATAGATCCCGACAAGATCACCTCCAACTCGATGGATGGGGAGTTCCTCAAAAAGGCGATCCGCATCGTCGAGGAGAACATGGACAACGAGGAGTTTTCGTCGAACGATTTTAGCAAGGCGCTCTGCATGAGCCGTTCGAACCTCCACCTGAAGATGAAGTCCATCACGGGCGAGTCGGCCACGAAGTTCATCCGCAAGATTCGCTTCAACCATGCCTGCAAGCTGCTCCTGGACCGCAAATACTCGATTTCGGAGATCAGTTCGATGGTGGGCTTCAACTCCCCGTCGTATTTCGCCACGAGCTTCAAGAAGCACGTCGGATGCCTGCCTACGGAGTATGTCCGCAGCCGCACCAAGGGCGGAGAGAAGGCGGGGTAGTCCTTCTCCCGTGAACGGAAAATTCCCCGGAACCTTTCCGCAAAGGTTCCGGGGAATTTTCTGGGTGGAAGCCGGTTCTCCTATTTGGAGAAGATCGACGAGATTTCCTTGTAGTTGTGCACGCGCTCGATGACGTCGGCGAAGAGGTCGGCGACCGACAGGACGGTGAATTTGTGCAGGTCCTTGTTGGGGTTGAGCGGAATGGTGTCCGTCACGATCACCTCCTCCAGCGCGCTTTCATTGATGCGCTCGTAGGCCGGGCCGGAGAGCACCGGGTGGGTGATGGCCGCGCGGACGCTCTTTGCGCCGCGCGACATGAGCATGTCGGCGGCCATGCAGATCGTACCGGCCGTGTCGATCATGTCGTCGACGATCAGCACGTTGCGGCCTTCGACGTCGCCGATGGCCGTCATCTTGCCCACGACGTTGGCCTTGGCGCGCTCCTTGTGCGAAATGATGATCGGCGTGCCGAGCAGTTTCGAATAGGTGTTTGCCCGCTTGGCGCCGCCCATGTCGGGCGCTGCGATCGAGAGGTCCTCGATGTTGAGGCTCTTGATGTAGGGCACGAAGATGCCGCTGGCGTAGAGGGCGTCGACCGGAACGTCGAAAAATCCCTGGATCTGGTCGGCGTGCAGGTCCATCGTCATCACACGGTCGACACCTGCGGCCATCAGCATGTTGGCTACCAGCTTGGCGCCGATCGGCACGCGGGGACGGTCCTTGCGGTCCTGACGCGCCCAGCCGAAGTAGGGCATCACGGCCACGACCTGATGGGCCGAGGCGCGGCGTGCGGCGTCGATCATCATCAGCAGTTCCATCAGGTTGTCCGAGGGCGGGAAGGTCGATTGGATGATAAAGACCGTACAGCCGCGGATCGACTCGTTGTAGCAGGGCTGGAATTCACCGTCGCTGAAGCGCAGGACTTCCGATTGTCCGAGCGTCGTACCGAAACTTGCCGCGATTTTCTCGGCCAGATATTCCGAGCCGCGACCTGAGAAAATTTTGATTTTGTGGATAGCCATAGAAGATGGATTTTTGATGGTGCAAATATAGGACAACGCGGCGAAAAAACGTTCCCTCCGGACGACCTTTTTTCAACAATCGGTTAAACATCGAGGCATTCGCCGATGAAGCCGAGGATCTCCTCGCGTCCCGTACCGCGTTCGCCCGACGAGACGAACATCGGCGGCAGTTCCTCCCACTGCTGGGCGAGTGCGGTCCGGAACCGTTCCACGCTCTTTTCGCGCTGGGTTTTCGAGAGCTTGTCTGCCTTGGTGAAGATGATGCCGAAGGGGATGCCCAGAAGGACCGTCACACCGACGCTGAGCACGCCCAGGCGGATCGTCACCCACACGCGCTCGGCGATAGAGGTGGTGACGGCACGGTTGGTCATGTAAGAGGTGCCCAGATCAAACCGGGTGACCACACCCCAGATGTACTGTCCGAGCTGGACCAGAAAGGGCTGATCCAGACCCATTTCATGCTGAACCTCGTCATACTGCTCCTGAGTGTAGTTGTCCGGCATCTGGTTGAGCACCGGGTCGCCGGGCATCAGATAGCTCAGGGAAAAGACGATGATCATAACACCGATCAGCACGGGGATCATCTGGAGCAGGCGTTTGAGGATATACTTTATCATATTGTTTCCTCCTTATTTGCGGTGCTCTGGGCCTGCTCCCGTCCGATGGGACGGACGGGAGCGAAAGGTCACATTGCGTCGGATGCGATCAGCCGATCACAGAGATGTTCCGCAGAGAGGGGGAACCGGTGATGGGAATGTCGCAGGTGCCGATACGGGAGTTGTAGGCATAAGCGGTGCTCCACTGGCCCACGGGAACCATGCTGTGGTGGTCATAGAACCAATCCTGCACGTCGCTGTAGATCTGTGCGCGCTCGCTGTCGTCTGTGGTGCCGCGGCCCTTCTCCAGCAGGTCGATGATCTCGGGATCGCTCTGGGCGGTGCACTTGTAGGCGAAGCTGTCGCGGTAGAAGGTGTAGACGTCGGCGGCCTCGTTGGTGGCGGTGGCGATGGCCGCACCGTTGATGAAGAAGTCGGTGCCGCCGGACTGGGTCCAGTAGTCGGCAACGGCGGTGGACTGGTCAAAGCTCTCCACATTGACCTTGATGCCGATCTGCTCCATGTAATACTGGAAGCTCTCGGCGATCTTGGTGGAGGTGCCAGCGGTGTTGGTGACGAAGGTCAGCTCCGGGTTGGAAATGCCGGATTCCTCGACCAGCTTCTTGGCGGCGTCAGGATCATAGGTGTAGGCGTGGCCGTCCTTGAAGTAGGGGTTGGACTCGTTCAGCGTGGACTTGGAGGGGGTGGCCAGAATACCCCAGGCCTGATCGGCAATGGCGGCGCCGTCGGTGCCCAGGCAGATGGCCTCGCGGATCTTGTCGTTCTTCAGGATCTCGTTCTCAGGGCTGAGGACGATGACGGCAGAGGCGTTGGAGCTGACGGGGACATAGGTGCCCAGGCTGGAGTCGGCGGCGATCTCGTCGCAGTCGTCAGCGGTCAGGTTGATGGCCACGTCGATGACGCCGTTCATGTAGTCGGCCATCATGGTGGTGTCGTCGGTGTACTTGTAAATGGTGATCTCCTTGGCGGAGGCGACGCCCTCGTCGGCCTCGTCCTTCATCCACCAGTCGTCCCGGCGCTCAAAGGTGATGGACACGTCGGTGGTGCTCTCCTTCACGGTGTAGGGGCCGGAGCCGCAGACGGAATCCTTGGAGAACCAGTCGGGGCTGTCGCCCAGGCCCTCGACGAAGGACTTGTCCATGACGAAGATGTTCAGGCCGGACTGCCAGGGGCCGTAGGGCTGAGTGTACTGCAAGTACAGGGTCATGCCGTCGTCGGAGATCTTGGAGTTGTCGAAGTCCACCACGGTGAAGTTGGTGGCGCCGCGGGGAGACTGGGCAAAGCGCTGCATGGAGTAGAGTACGTCTTCCATGGTCATCTGGTCGCCGTTGGAGAAGTAGATGTTGTCCTTCAGGGTGAGCACCAGCTGGTTCTCGGCCTCCGTGGACCACTCATAGCTCTTCAGAATGTCGGAATACCACTTGCCGTCGGAGCCGATGCTGAACAACTGGTCATAGAGCAGATAGCCGGCGGCGGTGGAGCACTCGGTGCTGAACAGCTGGCAGATGTCGAAGTGACCGAGGAACTGCTGAGCGGTGGAACCGACCGCGATGGAAGCCTCGGTGTCGATCTGACCGGCAGCTGCGCTGGTGGCTGCGCCGCTCCTGGTGGCTGCGCCGCTCTGGGAGCCCGCATTGGACTTGCCGCTGTCGGCGCTGCCGCCGCAGGACGCCAGTGAGAACACCATGGTGGCCGCAAGAGTCAGGCCGGCAATGCGTTTGAAGATGCCTTCTTTTTTCATTGTGTTTCCTCCTCATTTGGTTTGGTTCGGTTTGCGTCCTCAGCCGCCGTCAGCACTGCGTTCCAGATTATATTATATGGTGTGGGACCGACGCCTGATGCCGGAGGGGACGGAAACCAGCGGCCGGCGTTGGCGGGGTCTGGGCGGCCGCTCGATCATGGTTCGCAGTATAAATTGGTCGGATGTCAAACGCAAGGTAGAAGAAATGACCTGGGTGTCAAATCCCGCCCTGAGTGCTGGAAGAGCAGTGTCAGATCCGGTCAGAAAGGGGGTGGCAAAACGATGAATGACAGTGTGATATTCTGAAGCACGCACTCATTAACCGACTATTGTGCGTATATTTTCGACAAAATATGAGATTCTGCCGATTTTTTATACAAAATGTTACACTGGAACAACCAACGGTTGTCACTCATTTTGGGCGGATTTCTTGAAAGCAGCGCCACAGGTGAGCTATAATTATAATGAATTTATGTAATAGTATGATATCGTGGCAGGGCGCTGCCCGGCGGAAAGGGAACGACATTTTCTATGAAGCAAAAGCGCAACAATCTATTCCCGGTTTTTCTGAGTACACTGATGATCGCTCTGGCATTTGGTGCGCTTGTCCTTGCGGCGGGAACTGCCATGCCCCGGGGCGGAGCTACACTGCTGCTGCTCATTGCTGCCATGGGCGCTGCCGCTGCTGTGGTCACCGGGCTGAAAAAATACCGCTTCTCCTTCCATAAGTCCTGTCAGCTGCTGCCCCAAAAGCTGGCGGAGGAGCTGGACGGACTGAACACGGGCGATCAGTTTGAGCTGCTGTGCCGCCGCTTTGCAAAGCAGAACGAGGAGTTCAACGCCATGAGCGTGGAGCGTCTGCTGGGGCGTCTGCTGGCGGATAACTCGCACACGCAGGTGGTGGAAAATCTGGGGGAGCGGCTCCAGTCGATCCTGCACAGCGAGGCCTTCGGTTACCGCTGGACAAGCTACTGCCTGGTCCATGTCCGGCTGGAGGATTACGAATCCTATATGCTCAGCAACTGTGACGGGCGGCTGCTGCTGAAGGATCTCCGGCGGATGTACGATGTGGTGAACCATGCCTTTGACACCATGCTCAACCAGACCCACACCACCCACAGCGTGGAGCAGAAAAACAGCTGCGTGTTTTTGGTCAATCTGAACGGCACCACCCCGGATACGCCCCGGGCAGAGCTGGAGCGTATGGTGGATGGGCTCTGCGATGCCTGCGGCGATGTGGTGCGGGAGCTGGCGGAGTCCTTTAATGTTTCGCTGGCGGTGGCCGTATCCACTCCGTTCACCGATGTGGCCGAGACGCACAACACCTACGAATGGCTGCTCACCCTGCGGGAGTACAGCGATTTTATCGGTTCCTCCAAGCCGGTGCTCGGACCGGCGGATTTCGGTCAGTTCATTTCCACGCCCCACGCCGCGCCGGTGGATATGGAAAAGAACTACTACTCCGCCCTGCTGGCCGAGGACTTCGAGCGGGCGGAACAGGCCATTTACGAGCTGGAGCGCTATGCGCTGAACAACAACGGCTACAGCATCTCTACTCTGAAGAACATCATGAAGCTGTGTCTTGGAACGGCAGAGGAGGTTGCCACCTCCAACACCATTTCCGCCGTCAGTGTGGCCTCTACCGACTGGCGGCAGGGCATCGAGACCTGCGAGACACTGGACGAGCTGAATGCGTTGATCCACCGTTTCTTCCAGTTCCTCGTCACCCGTTCCGAGCCGCGCCAGCATGAGTGCTCCAATACGGCAAAAAAGATCCTGACGTTCCTGGATGAAAATTACACCTGTCCCGATCTGTCCATTGCCATGCTGTCCGACTCCCTGTCTCTGAGTCCCTCCTATATCTCCCGTATTTTTAAGCGGGAGACGGGTCAGAACGTGCCGGATTACATCCATGAGAAGCGGGTGCGCCAGGCCAAAGAGCTGCTGGCCTCCACCGATCAGTCCATCAGCGACATTGCCCAGCGGGTGGGCTACTCCACCGCCTGGACGATGAACCGCATTTTCAAACGCATTGTCCATATGACCCCCGGCGCATGGCGCCAGCTGGCCCAGTCCGGGCAGGAGGCCCCCTTATGAAATACCGCGGATTTTTCCCGTTGCTGCTAACAGCACTGCTTATACTGTCAATCTGCGTCACCGGTGCCGCTGCCATCGAAAAGCCGCTGACGCAGGCGCAGAGCGACTTCACTGCGGAGGGCGCGTTGGGCGCGGGCTGTTCCGAGTCTGCGCTGGGCGACCTGCTGGCTGACGCGGCGCTGGAGGAGACCGGGGCGCAGATGGCGATCCTCCCCGCAGGCGTGATGACCGGCACGCTGGAGAAGGGAGCGGTGTTCCAGAGTGATGTGGAGCGCGTCGTCCCGGAAAATGCCGAGCTGGTTACGGCTCGGCTCACCGTCGCCGACCTTGTCGCCCTGCTGGAGCAGGGGGTGTCGAAGCTGAGCCGCAATGAGTCGGAGCAGATCGACGCGACCTCCGGTTGGGACGGCTTTCCACAGGTGGGCGGATTCAGCTGGGAGTATGATGTGTCCGCCCCGGAGGGGGAGCGGCTCCAGTACATCCGCTATGACGGACAGGAGCTGGATCTCACCGACTGCCAAAGCACCTATACGGTGGTGAGTGTCCCCGCCCTGTTTGACGGGTCCATGGGCTATCCGGCCTGCTCCTTTGAGCGCACCGGCACAGAGCTGCGGCAGGCTCTGCGGGACTACTGTTCCGCCCGGGACAGTATCGCTGTCCCCGCCAGCCGCTCTACGGCGATCGGGACGGCCAGTTATCCCATAAAAGACCGACTTCCGGTCATGGCCGTCGTCATTGTCGGCGTTCTGATCGCACTCGTTGCATCTATCCCCAAGTGGAAGGAGGAGAAGCATTTCTCGTTCCGAGGAAAGTGATTTGCATTTTGTCCAGAAATACAGGCATTTCGAGCGTACACGCCGCATTCACGGCTGCACGCAGGCCCCGCCGCAGATTTCTCTGCGGCGGGGCCTTTTATCTGGGCTGGACTATTGAAAAGTGAGTCATTCTTTGCTATTGTTAAACGAAGTGCTCCCTGCGGCGAAACAAGGGGGAAGGAAAAACTGACCGAGATGCAGACCGGGCCGGAGTATGGCGTCGGCGGACGATCTGCGGGCAAGCGTTCAGAAACCACCAGAGACAGATGTGAGGAGAGACGGAATGACAGAGGAAACATTTACGCTGACCGTTACCGGCGTCACGCGGGAGGAATATTTGCAGGGCAGTACGGAGAGCGCCCGCCGCGCTTACCGACTGATGGCGGGGGCTGCGGTCATTATCTGCATTTTGATCGAAGCGGCGGCCAAGAGCTTCACCTTGAAGGGGGTGTTCTGGCCGCTGGGGATCTATGTCGCGGGGGTGCTCGCGTGGAATGTGCTGGTGCGGGTCAACTACAAGGGTCAGCTGGACTCCATCGACCCGGTCACCTATGAATTTGACGCCCAGGGCTGGAGCGTGACCGTGGGCGAGAGCCGGACGGAGGTCGCATGGGCGCGCACGCCAATGCTGCGCAGGACAAAGGCCTGCATCTTTGTCTATAACAGCGGCACTACCTCCAATATGCTGCCGCGCAGACTTCTGACGCCGGAGCGGGAGCAGCAACTTTTTGACTGGTTCCAGGCCAGCCGTGCTCAGGCAAAGGCATACCAGAAGGAGCAGGAGAAAAAGGATCGGGAGGAGTTCCGCAAGGAATACCAGTCCGTCCGCATCACCGGCCGGGGCCCCGCATGGGGTCCGTTTCGCCGGAAAAAGTGAGCAAAACAGTGAAATCCGCCCTTCTGAGCTTATTCAGAAGGGCGGACTTCAGCTTTATGATTCTCTTTCGCGCCTTGGGCGAAATTAGTGCAAAGGACTGGGGCGGAACTCTGCGAGGCTCCTGCGTGCAAATATCGAAGATAGGATTTTTCAACAGGCTGAAGGCTCTGACGGTCGTCAGAGCCTTTTGATCTAAACTGTTAAAACTCAGCTGTTTTGCGTCTCGCTCTCGGCGTCCTTGACCATTGCCTCGCCGACGGTGTAGATATCACCGGCGCCGACGGTCAGGATGAGGTCGCCGGGTTTGGCCAGTTCCTCCAGGCGGCGCTTCACGTCGTCCAGCGTGGCGCAGTATTCCGCGCCGGGAATGCGCTCGGCCAGATCCTTGGAGGAGATGCCAAGCGTGTTCTTCTCCCGGGCAGCGTAGATCTCCGCCAGCAGGGTGATGTCGGGACGGCCCAGCTCCCGGACAAAGTCGCCGAACAGCGCCTTGGTGCGGGTGTAAGTGTGGGGCTGGAAGGCGCAGATGATACGCTCATAACCCAGCGTCCGGACGGTGTCCATCAGCACATGGAGCTCACCGGGATGGTGGGCGTAATCGTCGTAGATCATGGCGCCGTGATACTCGCCCTTGAACTGGAAGCGGCGCTCCGCGCCCCGGAAGGCGTGCAGACCGGCGGCAATAGCCTCGGCGGGGGCGTCCACGGTCAGGGCAGCAGCGGCGGCGGCCAGCGCGTTTTTCACGTTGTGCTTGCCGGGCACGCTCAGCTCGATGTGGGTGAGCTTTTTGCCGTCCTGCATCAGGTCGAACTGACCCACGCCGTTGACGTATTCCAGATTCTCGCAGTAGACGTCGGCATAGCTGCCCATGCCGAAGGTGATGATGTTGCGGTCCAGACCGTCCAGCGTGTCCATGGTGTTGCGGTCGTCGGCATTGGCCACGATGACGCCGCCCTCAGTGGGCACTAGATCGGCAAAACGGCGGAAGGAGTTCTCCACATCGGCCAGATCTTTGAAGAAATCCAGATGATCGGCCTCAATGTCCAGAATGACGGCGGTGGTGGGGCGGAAGGACAGGAAGGAGTTGCAGTATTCGCAGCTCTCCAGGATGATGGTGTCTCCCTTGCCCACCCGGTGGCCGGCGTGGAGCAGCGGCAGGGTGCCGCCGATCATGACGGTGGGATCCATCTGGGCGGCCATGATAATATGGGTGCACATGGAGGTCGTGGTGGTCTTGCCGTGGGTGCCGGAGATGCACAGGGCGTGCTTATAGTCGGTCATGAGTGCGCCCCAGGCCTGAGCCCGCTCGTAGACGGGGATGTTCGCGGCATGAGCGGCGGCGATCTCGGGGTTGTCATCGTGGACGGCAGCGGTGCGGATCACCAGATCCTTGCCCTGCACGTTTTCGGCAAAGTGGCCGATGATGACCTGGATGCCCAGAGTGCGCAGGTGTTCCACCGTCTTGCTCTCCTTCATATCGGAGCCGGAGACGATGACGCCCATGCCGTGCAGCACTTCGGCCAGCGGGGCCATGGACACGCCGCCAATGCCCACCAGATGGGCGCGGCAGCCGGGCTTCAGCCGGCTTTTTAATTCGGTAATGATCATGGAAAACGGCCTCCTATGACAGCCATAGTTTTACGGATGATCGTTCGGCGCGCTGACCAAAGCCTTCCGACCCTTTTGTCAGCTCCGCTGACATTTCCCCACACTGTGGGGAATCCCCTCTTGAGGGGAAGGTGGCAGCAAAGGAAGATCTGCCCTGGACCTGCCCCTCATCAGCCGTCTGCGGCGACAGCCTTTTTTTGGAGCGCCTTCGGCGGTTACAGCACTTGCCCGGGAATGCGCCGCTGGCGCATTCCTGTTTCGGGCTCACGCCCCAAGGGGAAGCCTATATAAACCGAACGATTAAATATACTTTTTCTCACAAGCTCACATATTATATGCCCTGCCCTGTGGAAATTCAAGCGCTTCTTGTGAAAACGGCGTCAGTTTTTGCGTATCAGCCGATTTTTGTTGAAGAAAGCGCCGGGCTGTGGTACAATTTGCAGGTTAAATCAGGATAAATCACAACCTGGAAGGAGAGACGACGATGAAGCAGGAGCGCAGTTATCCCAAGGTATATGTCACCAACAAGGCGGAGCGGGCCGTCAAGGGAGGCCACCCGTGGGTGTACGGCGAGGAGATCCGCAGCATGGAGGGCACGCCGGAGAACGGCGGTCTGGTGGATGTGCTGGCGGGCAGCGCCTATCTGGGTACCGGTTTTTACAACGATGCCTCCAAGATCACCGTCCGGCTCATCTCCCGCAGCGCCAACGACCGGTTTGACGCCGCCTTCTGGCGCCGCCGGGTGGAGTACGCTCTGCGCTACCGCAGGACGGTCATGCCCGGCCCCGACTTCAAGTGTTGCCGCCTGATCCATGGCGAGGCCGACCAGATGCCCGGTCTGACGGTGGATCGGTATGACACCATCCTGTCCGTGCAGGTGCTCTCCCTGGGCATGGAGCGGGTGAAGGACGTGGTGTTTGCCGCCCTGCTGGACGTTCTGCGCGAGATGGGCGAGGACGTCCGGGGCATCTACGAGCGAAACGATGTGTCCATCCGGCTCCGGGAAGGACTGGAGGAGGGCAAGGGCTGGTACCCCATTGAGGGGCTGCCTGCCCCGGAAAGCGCCGTGACGGAGATCGTGGAAAACGGTGTGAGCTATCTGGTGGATGTGGAGAACGGACAGAAGACCGGCTTCTTCCTCGACCAGAAGTATAACCGGGCGGCAGTGGCCCGCATCGCCGCAGGCAAGCGGGTGCTGGACTGCTTTACCCACACCGGCTCCTTCGGCCTGAACGCGGCTATGGGCGGCGCGGAGCACGTCACCAGTGTGGACATCTCCCAGACCGCCATCGACATGGCCGCTGAAAACGCCCGGCGCAACGGGCTGGAGGGCAGGATGAGCTTCCAGTGCGCCAATGTGTTCGACCTGCTCACCGAGCTGAGCGAGCAAAAGTGTCATGACTATGACTTTATTATTCTGGACCCGCCGGCCTTCACCAAGTCCCGCCAGACGGTGCAGTCCGCCATCCGGGGCTATCGGGAGATCAACCGCCGGGCCATGAAGCTGCTTCCCCGGGGCGGCTATCTGGCCACCTGCTCCTGCTCCCACTTTATGACCGATGAGCTGTTCCGCAAGATGCTGGCCTCCGCCGCGGCGGATTCCGCCGTCTCTCTGCGCCAGATCGAGGCGCGTCAGCAGAGCCCAGATCACCCCATCCTCTGGAACGTACCGGAGACGGATTACCTGAAGTTTTATATTTTCCAGGTGGTCTGAGCGATGAATTTCAAACCCCGCCCGGCGGTGCTCTTACCGGGCGGGGGATTTTTATGCCTCTGGCGGATCAGACTTGAGAGTGTCCTTCTGCTCCTCCGTTTCAAACGAAAATTTCCAAAAGCTGATAATATGATTATATAGACGACGGGGCGGATTGTCTATATAAACGGCCCAAATTTGGCGTTTTTACGAAGAAATCACTCCCGGTTCTTTTTCGGTGCGGACGAGCATAAGCTGTCCACAGGAAACGAAAGGAAAAGGAGCGGCAGCGATGAATGCATACTGGAATGAAAACGCCGGGCGCTTTGTGGGACGCGTCCTGAGCGAGCCTGTCTTTTCCCACGAAAACCACGGCGAGGACTATTTTCGGGTGATGCTCCGGATCGACCGGCTGTCCGGGGCGGAGGACACACTGCCCCTGCTGGTCAGCCGCACCCAGCTGGAGCAGTCGCCGGTGTTTGCCGGGGAGCGGCTGGCGGCGGAAGGGGAGGTGCGCTCCTTCAACAACCGATCCGGGGTGGGGAGCCGGCTGGTGCTGACGGTGTTCGTGCGCGCGCTGTATGCGGCGGAGGAGGACGAGCCGGACTGCAACCGGCTCACGCTCCAGGGTACGCTGTGCCGCGTGCCGGTCTACCGGCGCACCCCGCTGGGGCGGGAGATCTCCGACCTGACGCTGGCGGTGAACCGGCGCTATGGCCGGGCGGACTACCTTCCCTGCATCTGTTGGGGCGCGGTGGCCCGGGCCTGCGCCGAGCTGAACGTGGGGGACGCCCTTCGGCTGGAGGGCCGGTTCCAGAGCCGGGGCTACCTTAAAAAGCTGGGCGAGCAGAGCATTTCCCGCGTGGCCTACGAGGTCTCCGCCATGTCGGTGGAGCGGCTGGAGGAGCCTGCTTTTGCAGGACAGACGAAATAATTTTGCATTTTTTGAAAATAAGGCTTGACAAGCGGGCAGAATAAGTCTTACAATGACGCCAGTTGAACGGCAGTGAAAGAGACCGCTTCCGCGGCGCACAACAGAGAGGCAATGGGCCACCGACTGAAAGCCCCGCCGGTGCAAAACGGGAAATGCGCAACACTCTGGAGCCGGTCGTCCGAGCGCCCCTTTAACAGGGCAGGTAGGGCGGCACGTCATCTCCGCGTTAAGGGGAGTTTGAGCGGCGGCTCCAATGAGGGAGGCGCTAAGCGGGTGGTACCGCGGAATTGTTTTGTTATTCCGTCCCGGACTGTATCGAAGCGATACGGTCCGGGGCTTTTTTTATCTTTCCTAAATTGAGAATCAATACTATTTTTGAAGCAAAGGATGTGACTGAGATGGAATTCATGACTGGAACACAGCAGAAAACGCTGAGCGCCGCTGATCTCAAAGGGGGCTCTTTCTTCAATCAGACGGTCTGTGTTCATGGCGCAGTCCACGCCATTCGAGCCATGGGCGCCATCGAATTTGTGACTCTGCGCCTGCGGGACGGCGCGCTCCAGTGCGTGGTGGACGAAGCCCACGAGCAGCTGCTGGAGGGCGTGCGCCAAGAGTGCGCGGTGGCCGTCACCGGCACGCTGGCCGCCGACGAGCGGGCCCCCATGGGGGTGGAGCTCCATCTGGAGAAGTTGGAAGTGCTCTCCAGTCCGAAGGAGCCCGTTGCAGTGCCCATCGACAAATACAAGATGCACCTGAACCTGGACACCGAGCTGCCGCTGCGCCCCGTGGCGCTGCGCAACCTGCGCAAGCGCGCGGTGTTCAAAATTCAGGAGGCCGTGGGCCGGGCCTTCCGGGACGAGATGCTCGCACAGGGCTGCACCGAGATCCACACCCCCAAGATCGTTCACGCCGGAGCCGAGGGCGGCAGCAACATCTTCCGCATGGAATACTTCGGCAAGAAGGCATTTTTGACCCAGTCCCCCCAGTTCTACAAGCAGATGATGGTGGGCGTCTTTGAGCGGGTGTTCGAGGTGGCCCCGGTGTTCCGGGCGGAGAAGCACAACACCACCCGCCATTTGAACGAGTATATCTCCATGGACATGGAGATTGGCTATATCGACTCCTTTGCCGACCTGATGCAGGTGGAGACCGCCTTCCTCCAGCGTATGGTGCACCTGCTGGAGACGGAGTATGCCGACGACCTGAAGCGGCTGGGGGTGGAACTGCCCCGGGTGGATGAGATCCCAACCGTCCGCTTTGACGAGGCCAAGCGGCTGGTCAGCGAGGCCTATGACCGCCCCATCCGCGACCCCTACGACCTGGAACCGGAGGAGGAGCACAACATCGGCCGCTACTTCAAGGAGAAGTACGGTGCGGATTTCGTCTTTGTCACCCACTACCCCTCCAAGAAGCGCCCCTTCTACGCCATGGATGACCCGGAGGATCCGAAGTACACGCTGTCCTTTGACCTGCTGTTCCGCGGCCTTGAGGTCACCACCGGCGGCCAGCGTATCCACGACTATGACCAGCAGGTGCAGAAAATGCTGGATCGGGGGATGCACCCGGAGGAGTTTGAGAGCTACCTCATGATCCACAAGCACGGTATGCCGCCCCACGGCGGCCTGGGTATCGGTCTGGAACGGCTCACCGCCCAGCTTTGCGGACTGGACAACGTCAGATATGCCAGCCTGTTTCCGAGAGACCTGCACCGGATGGAGCCGTAAAAAATGTGCTCGGAAAGGCCGACGAAGCCTTCCCCTTGAGGGGGAGGTGGCGAGCAAAGCGAACCGGATGAGGTGGCGACAAAAGGAAAACGATCCTAAAACCTGCCCCCCTCATCAGTCACGGCTCCCCCTGGGGGAAGCCTTTGGCGGGCGTCGGAATTGCGTGAAACATCGAGCATTGGTATTTGGAAAGGAAGAACAACATGGAGATCACAAAGGAAATGGTGGACTACGTTTCCACCCTGTCCCGATTGAAATTGGATGAAGCAGCAAAAGAGAAAATGCAGGGCGAGCTTCAGCAGATCATCGCCTATATGGACGTGCTGAACACACTGGACACCGAGGGCGTGGAGCCCATGAGCCATGTGTTCCCGGTGAAGAACGTGCTGCGGGAGGACAAAGTGAAGCCCTCCACGCCCCGGGAGGCCCTGCTGCGCAACGCGCCGGTGCCCGATGAAGAGGCGTTTCTGGTGCCCAAGGCTGTGGAATAAGGAGGGAGAACGACATGAGCTTATTTGATCTGACCGCCCTCCAGTTGGGCGCGGCCATCCGGGCCGGAGAGGTGAGCGCCCGGGATGCGGTCAAGGCGTCGCTGGACGCCATTGCCGCCCGTCAGGGCGAGAACAACGCCTTCATTACCGTGCTGACCGAACAGGCCATGGCACAGGCCGGAGCGCTGGACGAGGACAAGGCAAAACGGACCGCCGGTCCGCTGGCCGGTGTGCCCGCCGGCGTGAAGGACAACATCTGCACGCTGGATGTCAAGACCTCCTGCGCCTCCAAGATCCTGGGCGAGTTCGCGCCGCCCTATGACGCCACGGTCATGGAAAAGTTCCGCGCCGCAGGCGGCGTGATGGTGGGTAAGCTGAACATGGACGAGTTCGCCATGGGCTCCACCACCGAGACCAGCTTTTACGGCCCCGCCCGCAACCCGTGGGATCTGGAGCGGGTGCCCGGCGGTTCTTCCGGCGGCGCGGCCGCCGCTGTGGCGGCCGGGGAGTGCTGGTACGCGCTGGGCAGCGATACCGGCGGCTCCATCCGCCAGCCTGCCTCCTACTGCGGCGTCACCGGCATGAAGCCCACCTATGGCACCGTCTCCCGCTACGGCCTCATCGCTTACGCTTCCTCCCTTGACCAGATCGGCCCGCTGGCCCGCACCGCCGAGGACTGCGCCGCCGTGCTGGATCTGCTTCAGGGCCGGGACGAGCGGGACGGCACCAGTCTGGACTTCGACGCCGGACACCTGTTGGAGCGGCTGAGCGCCGATCTGACTGACATGAAGATCGGCATTCCGGTGGACTGCTTCGGCGACGGCCTGGATTCCGACGTGCGGAAAAAGGTGTTGGCCGTGGCTGAGGTGCTCAAGGGGCGCGGGGCCCAGGTGGAGGAGTGCAAGCTGCCCATCATGGAGTACGTCGTGCCCACCTATTATATCATCGCCGCCGCTGAGGCCAGCTCCAATCTGTCCCGCTTCGACGGCGTGAAATACGGCTGGAGGGCCGGGGACTACGAGGATCTGACCGACCTCTACTGCAAGACCCGCACCGAGGGCTTTGGCCGGGAGGTGCAGCGGCGCATCCTGCTGGGCACCTTCGTGCTGTCCACCGGCTACTATGACGCCTATTATAAGAAAGCTTTGCAGGTCAAGGCCGTCATCAAGCAGGCCTTTGACGAGGCCTTCCGGAAGTATGATCTGCTGCTGACTCCGGTGGCCCCCACCACCGCCCCCAAATTGGGGGAGAGTCTGGGCGATCCGCTCCAGATGTACCTGAGCGACATTTACACCGTGTCCGTCAACCTGGCAGGGCTGCCCGCCATCTCCGTGCCCTGTGGCTTTGACCGCAAGGGAATGCCCGTGGGCGCCCAGCTCATCGGCGCGCCTCTGATGGAGCAGAAGGTGCTCAACGCCGCCCACGCCTTCCAGCAGGACACCGACTACCATACCAAGCGCCCGGAAGCAAAGGAGGAGAAGTGACATGACTTGGGAAACTGTGATCGGCCTGGAGACCCATGTGGAGCTGGCCACCAGGACGAAGATCTTCTGCTCCTGCACCACCGCCTTCGGCGGCGCGCCCAACACCCACTGCTGCCCGGTGTGCACCGGTATGCCCGGCACGCTGCCCGTTATGAACAAGGCGGTCATGCGCTACGCGGCCAAGGCCGGACTGGCGCTGAACTGTGACATCACCCGCTACCACAAGTTCGACCGCAAGAACTACTTCTATCCCGACCTGCCAAAGGCCTACCAGATCTCTCAGCTCTATCTGCCCATCGCCACCAACGGCAAGGTGCCCATCCAGCTGTCTGGCGGCGAGGAGAAGATCATCCGCATCCACGAGATGCACATGGAGGAGGACGCCGGCAAGCTGGTGCACGACCCGTGGATCGACCAGACCCGGGCGGACTACAACCGCTGCGGCGTGCCGCTGGTCGAGATCGTCACCGAGCCCGACTTCCGCTCCGCTGAGGAGGTGATCGCCTATCTGGAGAAGCTGAAGTCCATCCTGGAGTATCTGGGGATCTCGGACTGCAAGATGCAGGAGGGCTCCCTGCGCTGTGACGTGAACCTCTCCGTCCGGCCGGCGGGCTCCCGGGAGCTTGGGACCCGGACGGAGATGAAGAACCTGAACTCCTTCAAGGCCATTGCGAGAGCGATCGAAGGAGAGA
>OGCO01003983.1_pt1 | contig 16451 bp, 17 predicted proteins | sample 1570171 | NCBI WGS metagenome assembly OGCO01 (sample SAMEA4370583, study PRJEB24528) | human gut metagenome | reverse complement strand
AGCCGGTGCAGAAAAGGAGCCGCCCGTCAGGGGCGAACCCGCCTGCGGCAGTTCGCGCACCCCGCTGGGTCGGTGCAGAAAATCCGGGAAATCCCGAAAAAATTTTCCCGCCCGAAAAGGCAGCAAAAACGCCCGTTCTCACGCTGAGAAAACGTCTATCCGAACGGTATAGTTAGCAAAACCTAACCGCCCGGAATTCAGCCGAAAATTTCTCTCGAAAAAGTGCTTGACATATTGGTTAGGATATGCTAACTTATATACATGGTTAGCCGAGGCTTACTGATACGCCCCGTTGACCGGCACGCTTCCTCACGGAACGGGAACGTGCTGAATAGTTATAAAAGAAACAGCTTCCTCTGTATTTTGCGCATCATTCCGAACAAAACCGTATAGGCAATACCGCATAATTGAACAAGAGCGGTTTGCGAGTGGATTTTGCGCACTGATGAGGCGTGGTTTTGCAGCAATACTTGACGTATTGCAAAAAATCACAACGAAATCAGGGCACAAAAGACCCGCAAAACGCCGCAGCTTTAATTGTGCGGTATTGCCTCAGGCGTTGCGCGGCTGAATGGCTAACCGCAGCCGCGCTGTTCGGGAAAAACGCATACCAAATGTACAGACCGGAAATACTGTAAACGGGAGGTGCATCAGCAATGCAAAATGGCTTGGATCGACTTTTAGCGACCTACTGCTCGCCGACACTGGCGGGCATCAAACCGGCAAGTCTGGTGTCGTGCGACCGGAATTTATATCCCGATCTGCCGCAGCGATTAAAGGAATACCGCGATGCGTTCTCAGCGCGAGAAATTCACTTTGAGATCGTCTGCGCCTGCAGCGCACGCTTCCTCTTACTGGTATACAGCAAGCCGCAGCTTGAACGCCGCATGGCGGACCCGCAGGTGCAGCATGTGCTCCGGCACTTTGCGTACCCGGTCGGTCAGCCGCTCGACGTACTGCTGCGCAATCTCAAGCGCCGCATCGCCATGTCCAAGGACTTTCCGCACGAGATCGGACTGTTCCTCGGATACCCGATCGAGGACGTTGTGGGCTTTATTCGATACGCCGGAAAGGGATGCAAGCTAAGCGGTCTCTGGAAGGTGTACGGCGATGCCGAAGCGGCATCCCGGCTGTTTGACCGCCTATCGCGGGTATGCCACGCCGTGACCAGACGCGTTGACAAGGGCGAAACCCTTCTCGAAGTGTTTGCAGCATAGCATAACTCGATAGAACTACAAATATAGAACAATACATGCGAAGGAGCAAAATTATCATGAGCAAAGCAGCAGTTATTTTCTGGAGCCAGACCGGCAACACCGAGCAGATGGCAAACGCGATCGCAGACGGCATCCGCGAGGGCGGCATGGAAGTTGACGTACTGAACGTTGCGGACACCACCCCGGCTGACGCTGTTAAGTACGCAAAGATCGCTCTCGGCTGCCCGGCTATGGGTGCCGAGGTTCTCGAGGAGACCGAGTTCGACCCGTTCTTCACCGAGCTGGAGAGCAAGATTTCCGGCCTGAAGGTTGCACTGTTCGGCTCCTACGGCTGGGGCGACGGCCAGTGGATGCGTGACTGGGTACAGCGTACCAACGACGCAAACGCTGTCATCTACACCGATGAGGGCCTGATCATTAACGAGACCCCCGACGAGGACGGCCTGGCAAAGTGCAAGGAGTTCGGCAAGGGCTTCGCAGCTTTCTAAGGCAACCTCCAATCTGCATCTCCATACATATATCCTATCCTTAACCTATCCCGAGCGCTGCGCCGAACGCGCGCCAGCGCGCATTCGATAGAACCTGCGCAGCAGGTTCATAAAAACCGGGAGCATGTATCACGGTTTTTATACAAGAGGTTAAATTTGTGTGCCGCGCAGCGACGCGCAAATTTAATCACAGGTTCAATCCGCATTCATGCGGTTGAACCTACTCGTTGCAAACTGTAGTTTGCAACGAAGTTCACTTCGGTCATACCTGCCGCGACGGCGGCGGTTATGATACAAATATCCTTTCTTGTCCCGGGGGAAACCCCAAACCTGGTACGCTGCCCGGCGTACCCGTAACAGAGCCCGCAGCTGTCCGGAACAACGGCTGCGGGCTTCCTCCTGTCCGGAGATATTTTCCCGGAAATGACGGATGGAAACGGACATCCTGCAATTATGCTGTTCTGTCCTTTTGCGAGAACATACAATTAGCACAGACGAACTCATAGCAGCGTTGTATAGATTAGCCAAAGTTAACTGAATGAGGTTGACAAGAGAGGTTAGTGGTGGTAAACTGCATATGTTAAAGGGGTTAGTATCTACTAACCCAAACCGAAAAGACATAGATCACAGCAAAGGAGAGGGTCACTATCATGCCGCTTACACTGATGGATATCGGCGTCGAAACGACGGTAAAAGCCATCCGGGGAAAGGATCAAACACGCAAGTTTCTGCAAAATCTGGGTTTTGTGGAGGGCGCAAAGGTGATCGTTGTGTCGTCTCTCGCCGGAAATGTGATCGTGTCGGTAAAGGACGCGCGCGTTGCGATTTCCGAGCAGATGGCGTCGCGTATCATGGTCTGAACAGGGGGTAAACAACAATGAGCAATCTGAGAAACACGCCGGTCGGCTCCACCGTCACCGTGCGCAAGATCGAGGGTGAGGGCGCGACCCGCCGCCGTATCATGGATATGGGCATCACGCGCGGCGCGGAGATCTACGTCCGCAAGGTAGCGCCGCTGGGCGATCCGGTCGAGATCACCGTGCGCGGCTACGAGCTGTCGCTTCGCAAGGCAGACGCCGAGATGATTCAGGTTGACTAAAGGACACCGGCACGCTGTTTTATAAACGATGTGCTGCTGTCTGTCTCATTCCCCTTATAAGATGAATTCTGCGCCGGTGTACCGCATCGGCGCACGGTTCTGGCTGCAAAGGTGGATGAAACGTCACACAAAACCCGTTAAAATTTTTTTTACATAGGGATTAGCACCCGCTAATTCCAAGAAAGGGGAAAAAACATGTCAATTCGTTTGGCACTTGCCGGCAACCCGAACTGCGGCAAGACCACGATGTTTAACGATCTGACCGGTGCGACCCAGTATGTCGGCAACTGGCCGGGTGTTACCGTGGAAAAGAAGGAAGGCAAGTTCAAGGGCGACAAGGAAGTCCTGATCACCGACCTGCCGGGTATCTACTCCCTCTCTCCGTACACGCTGGAGGAGGTCGTTGCGCGTGATTATCTCGTAAACGAGAAGCCGCAGGCCATCATGAATCTGGTGGATGCCTCCAACATCGAGCGCAACCTGTACCTGACCACCCAGCTGCTCGAGATGGGCATTCCGGTCGTTATCGCGCTGAACATGATGGATATCGTCAAGAAGCGCGGCGACGTGATCGACGTCAAGAAGCTCTCCGGGGAGCTTGGCGTTCCGGTCGTTGAGACCGCAGCCATCAAGGGCGAGGGCACCAAGGAGCTGGTCGAGGCGGCAAAGAAGGCCGCTGCGGCGAAGAACGCTCCGGCAAAGCATGCGTTCTCCGAGAGCATCGAGAACGCGCTGACCGAGATCGAAAAGCTGATCGCGGACGTGACCGAGCCCGCGCAGCGCCGCTGGTTCGCCGTCAAGCTGTTCGAGCGCGACAGCAAGGTGCTTGCCCGCTTCGCGTTCGGCAAGGACGTTCTGGAGAAGCTGGAAAAGCTCATCACCGCTGTCGAGGAAGAGCTTGACGATGACGCGGAGTCCATCATCACCGATGAGCGCTATCAGTACATCGGCAAGCTGGTCAAGGACTGTGTAAAGAAGAAAAAGACCGGTCTGTCCACCTCGGATAAGATCGACCACATCGTTACCAACCGAATCCTCGCTCTGCCGATCTTCGCACTGGTCATGTGGCTGGTTTACTACGTTTCCGTAACCACCGCAGGCGGTATCTTCACCGACTGGGCAAACGACGGCGTGTTCGGCGATGGCTGGCATCTGTTCACCATCGGCGCTGCCGACTATGAGGAAGCAACCGCCGAGTACGACGACCAGATCACCCGCCGCGATGCATGGCTCGAGGCTGCTGACGAGGCCGGCATCGACACTGCTGCTCTGACCGAGGCGCTCGAGGCCGAAGAGGCTGGCGAGACCGCCATCGCTGACGCAGCTGCTGCCATCGAGGCAGACCCGGCTGCTGCATCGGTTGTCGGCACTGCCGAGTTCGAGGACGAGGACTCCGGTGAGGTTACCACCGAGGACGTTACTCTTGCGACCTTCGAGGAAACCATGACCGCCGAGGAGCCGGACCCGGCTGATTTCGGTGTATGGGTGCCGGGTATTCCGGTGCTGCTGGAGAAGCTGTTCGCTTCCATGGGCGTTAACGAGGACGGCTGGGTTTACAGCCTGGTAATGGACGGTATCGTTGCCGGTGTCGGCGCGGTTCTGGGCTTCGTTCCGCAGATGCTCATCCTGTTCTTCTTCCTCGCTATCCTCGAGGACTGCGGCTACATGGCGCGTGTTGCATTCATCATGGACCGTATCTTCCGCAAGTTCGGCCTTTCGGGCAAGTCCTTCATCCCGATGCTGATCGGCTCCGGCTGCGGCGTACCGGCTGTCATGGCTTCCCGTACCATTGAGCAGGAGCGCGACCGCCGCATGACCATCATGACCACCTGCTTCGTACCGTGCGGCGCTAAGCTGCCGATCATCGCAATGTTCGCAGGCGCGTTCTTTGGCGGCTCCGGCACCATCGCATTCTCCGCATACGTTCTGGGCGTGCTGTCCATCATCATCTCGGGCATCATGCTCAAGAAGTTCAAGATCTTCACCGGCGACCCGGCTCCGTTCGTCATGGAGCTGCCGAGCTATCACGTTCCGACCGCCGGCAACGTATTCCGCTCCATGTGGGAGCGCGGCTCCTCCTTCATCAAGAAGGCAGGCACCGTTATCCTGCTGTCCACCATCTTCATGTGGTTCACCCTCGGCTACGGCTGGGAAGGCGGCGCATTCTGCGCGGTAACCGATATTGACAACTCCATCATGGCGCGTATCGGCTCTGTTATCGCTCCGATCTTCACGCTGCCGGGCTTCGGCACATGGAAATCCGCCGTTGCCGCCATCTCCGGTCTGGTCGCAAAGGAGAACGTTGTTGCTACCTTCGGTCAGCTGTATCACTTCGTCGGCGAGGTTGCCGAGGACGGCTCCGAAATCTGGGGCGAGCTGGCTGCGGACTTTACGCAGGTCGGCGCGTATGCCTTCATGGCGTTCAACCTGCTGTGCGCACCGTGCTTCGCGGCAATGGGCGCCATCAAGCGTGAGATGAACAACGGCAAGTGGACTGCTTTCGCAATCGGCTACATGTGCGCTTACGCTTACGTTGTATCCACCATCATTTATCAGATCGGCGGTCTGATCACCGGCGAGCTGACCTTCGGTGTCGGCACGGTCGTTGCCATCGCGTTCATCGCGCTGATCATCTTCCTGCTGTTCCGCAAGCCGGCCAAGGCTGACTCCACCGAGGGTCTGCGCCGCATGAGCGTTGACGCCAACTGATTTCTTTTGGATTTGAAAAGAGGCTTTAACCATGAGTATTGGTGATATCATTCTGGCATTGATCGTAGTGGCTGTCGTGTTCTTCGCGGTCCGTTCGGTCTTCGTCAAGAAGTCCGTCGGCTGCAGCGGCGACTGCGCCCACTGCGGCGGCAGCTGTCATCATAGCACGCCTCCGCAAAAGAAGAAATAACACCTCTCGAAAACCGTCCCGCTTTGCGGGGCGGTTTTTTATGTCTGCGGAACGGTATGCTGTGCCCTGCGGCAATGGTTTTTTCTTTGCCTTGGCGGGCAGGCGTGTTATAATGAAATAAGATTCAAACAGGGGAGGCCGGTGTGATTGCTGACCAAGAACCAACTGAAGATTCTCGCCATGGTGTGCATGACGATTGACCACATCGGCGCGGCATTTTTTCCGCAGGCGGTGTGGCTGCGCGTGATCGGACGGCTGGCGTTTCCGCTGTTCTCCTACTGCATCGCAGAGGGCTGCCGCTATACGCGGAACAAAGCCCGCTACTTCGGCAGCGTGTTCGCGTGCGGCGCAGTGTGCGTTATCGCGTTTCTGCCGTTCGGCGGCTTTTACGGCAACGCGCTCATCACGCTGAGCCTGTCCATTTTGCTGCTGTACGGAGTCGAGGCGTGGAAAAGCAGCGGAAAACTGCGCTTTCTGGCATTGACAGCCGCGCTTGCCGCCGTATTTTACCTGCTGTGTCGGACGGTTCCCATTGATTACGGCTTTGCGGGTGTGCTGCTGCCGCTGTACGCGGAAATCGGGCGGCTATTCTGGGAGCGTGTGTTTGCCGGCATTTCGCCGGTCATCGGCGAGCGGCTCGGCTTTGCGGTCGGTCTGCTGGTGCTTGCCGGTGTGATGGGCGGCGTGCAGCGCTTTTGCGTACTGGCGATCTTTCCGCTCCTCCTGCTCGGAAACGAGCGCGGCAAATGGAAGATGAAGCACTTTTTCTATATTTACTATCCCGCCCATCTGGCGCTCATCGGCGCGATGCGGATGGCGCTTGAAGCAGTGGCAGGATAAACGAAAATGTGGTATACTATATATAATGTATCAATGAGCGAGGAAAATACACATGAAAATCATGGTGATAGACGGCAACAGCATACTCAACCGCGCGTTTTACGGTATCCGGCAGCTGACCAACCACGAGGGACTGCCTACCAACGCCGTATACGGCTTTCTGGCTACGCTGTTCAAACTGCAGGACGAGGAGCAGCCCGACCGCACCATCGTCTGCTTTGACGTGAAGGAAAAGACCTTCCGTCACCTCAAATTCGACACCTACAAGGCCACCCGCAAGGGCATGCCGGATGAGCTGGCGGCGCAGCTGCCGATTACAAAGCAGGTGCTCGATGCCCTGGGCGTTATCCGCTGCGAAAAGGCGGGCTACGAGGCCGATGACCTGCTCGGCACCATCAGCCGCCGCGCGGACGAGCACGGCGACACCTGTGTGGTCGTAACCGGTGACCGCGACAGCCTGCAGCTGGTCGGCGGCGGCACGACCGTCATGCTGGTCTCCACCCGCATGGGCCAGACCACCTATCAGACCTACGACACCGCCGCTTTCCGCGAGAAATACGGCTTCGACCCGATTCGCCTGATTGACCTTAAGGCGCTCATGGGCGATTCCTCGGACAACATCCCGGGCGTGCCCGGCATCGGTGAAAAGACCGCCATGCAGCTGCTGCACGACTTCGGCACGCTCGACGGTGTGTACGAGCATATCGAGGACGAGCGCATCAAAAAGGGTGCGCGCACCAAGCTGCAGAACGGCGAGCAGTCCGCGAAGGACAGCTACTGGCTTGCCACCATCGACCGCAATGTGCCGCTCGAGCTGGATGTGGAGCATCTGCCCGCGCAGGACATCGACGAGACCGCGCTCTACGACCTGCTGACGCGGCTGGAGTTTAAGAATTTCATCAAGCGGTTTGACCTTTCGGGCGAGAGCGTGTCCGCGCCGCGTCTGCCGGAGCTGAAAACAGAACGAGTGGAGAATGTGCTCGAAGCGTTCAACTTAATGGATTCGCTGACCGACTGCGACCGCGTGTACGCCATCGTGCCGGAAACCTTAGGTGCAGTTTGCCTGCTGGACGGCGACACGGCGCACATCCTGTTCGCGGAGGCGTTCGGTGACGCGTGGAACGACATTCTGCGCCGCCTGTTCGACGGCACGCTGTCCCTCGTGCTGCACGACGCGAAGGCCGCCGTGCGGGCGCTGCTGCAGCGCGGCATGGACCCGAAGGGCATCGTGTTTGACACTGCCATCGCGGCGTACCTGCTCGACCCGACCCAGTCCGGCTACGACCTGCCGCGGCTTGCGCTCGCGTACTGCAATGCCGAGCTGCCGGAGCTGGATCTGGACGATCCGGCGGCGGTTTCGCTGCTCGGCGGACAGGAGGACACCGAAAAGGCCGTTACGCAGTACCTCGGCGCGCTGCGCGCCATCTATACCGAGGCGGCTGACCGGATCGAGCAGCTCGGCATGCGAAAGCTGTACTACGAAATCGAGCTGCCGCTCCTGCGCGTGCTGGCTGAGATGGAAGCGGCGGGCTGTGCGGTCGAGCCGGATGAGCTGCGTGCCTTCGGTGACAAGCTGGACGTGCGTATCCGCGACCTGACCGAGCAGATTTACCGCGACGCGGACGGCGAGTTCAACATCAACAGTCCCAAGCAGCTGGGCGAGGTGCTGTTCGAGAAACTCGGCCTGCACGCCCCGAAAAAGACCAAAACAGGCTATTCCACCAACGTTGAGGTGCTTGAGCGTATCGCGGAGGACCACCCGATCGTGCCGCGCATCCTCGAGTACCGCAAGCTGACCAAGCTGAAAAGCACCTATGTTGAGGGACTTCTCAAGGTCATCAGCCCGGTGGACGGACGCATTCACACGCATTTTCAGCAGACCGTGACCGCCACCGGACGCCTGTCCTCGACCGACCCGAACCTGCAGAATATTCCGGTCCGCACCGAGCTTGGCCGCGAACTGCGCCGCATGTTTGTCGCACCGGACGAAAATCACGTCCTGATTGACGCGGATTATTCGCAGATTGAGCTGCGCGTGCTTGCGCATATCTCGCAGGACGAGCACATGATCGAAGCCTTCAAGCACGGGCAGGATATTCACGCTGCGACGGCTGCCAAGGTCTACCATGTGCCGCTTGAGGAGGTCACGCCGCAGATGCGCTCCTCGTGCAAGGCGGTCAACTTCGGCATTGTGTACGGCATCTCGGATTTCTCGCTCGCGCAGGATATCGGCGTAACGCGCAAAGAGGCGGGCGAGTTTATCAAAACCTACCTTGACACCTATCCGGGCGTTAAAAAATATATGGAGGACATCAAGCAGACCGGCAGGGAGCAGGGCTACGTTACGACCCTGTTCGGCCGCCGCCGCGCGCTGCCCGAGCTGAAGAGCAAGAACTTCAATATGCGCTCGTTCGGTGAGCGTGTTGCGATGAATACCCCGATTCAGGGCACCGCCGCCGACATTATCAAAATTGCAATGGTGCGTGTCCGCGACCGCCTGCTGAGAGACGGTCTGCAGAGCCGATTGATTCTCCAGGTGCACGACGAACTTATTCTCGAGGCACCGAAGGACGAGCAGGAAACCGCCATGCGTCTGCTCACCGAGGAGATGGAGAACGCATTCCGGATGGATGCACCGCTGGTGGCAGAGGCCAAGGCGGGGCACAGCTGGTACGATGCGAAATAAGAGCTGAATGGAAAATGGAGAATGGAAAATGGAAAATTGATGTGCGGTGCGAAGCACCGTTATTAAATAAGTCGCGCTATGCGCGATACTTCGTCGCAGCGCGGATGGAACTCGCGCAAGGATAGCGACATTCTCAATTCTCCATTCTCAATTTTCAATTATAAAGTTAAGAGTGAAATACAATGGAACAGATTATATTTATATGCACCGGCAATACCTGCCGTTCTCCGATGGCGGAAGGCTTATTCCGCGCACATAACGGCGAGGAAAAGACCGGTTTAACGGCGGCTTCTGCCGGATTATACACCGAAAACGGCCTTCCGGCTTCCGCGAACGCGGTTGCCGCAGCCGGAGAACGCGGCGCGGACATCTCGGCGCACCGTTCGCAGCAGCTGACCGCCGAGATGGCCGAAAATGCGAAGTATCTGGTCTGCATGACCGGCTCGCACTACGACCGCCTGTGCGAGCTGTTCCCGGACTGCGCGGACAAGATTTTCACGCTGCTGCCCGAGGACATTTCCGACCCGTTCGGCGGCGATCTCGCCACCTACCGCCGGTCTGCCGCCGAGATCGACAAGGGCGTGCAGGCGGTCATCGAGAACCTGAGCCGATGAACATTGTCGTGATGCAGGAGCGTCATCTCGCGGCGCTGGCAGAGATCGAGCGCGCGTGCTTTCACGCGCCGTGGAGCGAGAACATGCTGCGCGAGGAGCTGGGCAAGGGCATTTTTCTCGTGGCGGAGCAGGACGGCAGAACGGCGGGTTACGTCGGCTGCCAGACCGTGCTCGACGAGGGGTATATTACCAATGTTGCCGTGTCGCCCGACTTCCGGCGGCAGGGCATCGCGCGGGCGCTGATTGCCGAGCTGACAGCGAAAGCCGGAGAAAACAAGCTGGCGTTTGTGACGCTCGAGGTGCGCGAGAGCAATGCACCGGCGATAGCGCTCTACACCGGAGCCGGATTTGTGCCGGTCGGAAAACGAAAGAATTTTTACAGCAATCCCACAGAAAACGCGGTTTTAATGACGATTTCACTGATTTGAAGGAGGATTTTGCCATGTTGGAGCTTCGCTTTGTTGACGCGGAAAACAGGGATTTTCACGACCTGACCGCTGCGCTGGACGAGTATTATTTCATGCTCGTCGGTGAGGTGGAGAAGCGCTACGCCAAGTACAACCTGCCGCATCTGTTTAACTGCCGCATCGTCGCGTACGAGGACGGCAAGCCCGCAGGCTGCGGCGCGTGGAAGAAGATCGACGAGGGGACATTCGAGGTCAAGCGCATTTACATCGCGCCGGAGTTCCGCCGAAAGGGCGTTGCGAGCGCGGTCATTGCGGCTCTCGAGCAGGATGCGGTAAAGCACGGCTTCAACAAGGCCATCCTCGAGACCGCCCGCACGACCGAGGATTCGGCGGCGCTGTACACCAAGCTCGGCTATCGCGTCATTCCGTACTACGGCAGTCCGGCGGGCGCGGAAAACTGCCTGTGCTTTGAGAAAAATTTAGGAGATTAACCATGAAAATACTTGCAATCGAGTCCTCGTGCGATGAAACGGCGGCAGCCGTCATCGAGGACGGACGAAAAATCCTGTCGAGCGTGGTGGACACGCAGATCGCCACGCACGCGCTGTACGGCGGCGTTGTGCCGGAAATCGCGTCTCGGCGGCACATGGAGGCGGTCGTGCGCGTGACCGAGCAGGCGCTCAAGGATGCGGAAATGGACAAGCACGATGTGGACGCGGTTGCCGCGACCTGTGCGCCCGGACTGATCGGTGCGCTGCTCGTCGGCGCGAACTTCGGCAAGTCGCTCGCCTTTGCGATGAACAAGCCGTTTATTCCGGTGCACCACATCCGGGGACACATTGCGGCTACTTATCTGGCGTATCCGGAGCTGAAACCGCCGTTTTTGACACTGATCGCGTCCGGCGGCCACAGCGAGATCGTGATGGTGAAAAGCTACACCGAGTTTGAAATCCTCGGCGGCACACGCGACGACGCAGCAGGCGAGGCGTTCGATAAAGTCGCCCGCGTGCTCGGTGTTGGCTATCCGGGCGGCCCGAAGATCGACAAGCTGGCGCAGGACGGCGATGCGAAGATGTACAAGCTGCCGGATTCGCACATCAAGGATGCGCCGCTGGATTTCTCCTTCTCGGGACTCAAAACGGCGGTCATCAATCTGGCGCACAACGCCGAGCAGAAGGGCGAAACCATCGACCGGAACGGTCTGGCGGCCTCGTTCTGCGCGGCTGTCGTGCATACGCTCGTGCCGCGGCTGGAGATGGCCGTCAAGCAGACGCATGCGCGGCGCGTTGTGTGTGCGGGCGGCGTGGCAGCCAACTCTTTCCTGCGGGCGGCCCTGCAGGACATGGCAAAGCGCGAGCACGTTCAGCTGTTTATGCCGCCGCTGCAGCTGTGCGGCGATAACGCCGCCATGATCGGCAGTCAGGCGTATTATGAGTATCAGGCGGGCACCCGTGGCAAAACTCTGCAGAATGCCTACGCCACCGCAGATATCGGAAAGAATATCTGCGATTGAGATGAATTGAGAATTCACTTCGTCTGCATAGCAAAACCCCGGCCTTGTCGCTTGACAAAGCCGGGGCTGCTCGGGTATAATATACTCAAGAGGACACTGTTCAGCAGTCAGACCCTCAGTCATCGAAATTTGTTATGATGACCGTTCGTGAGTCAGACGAGCGGTCATCGCGCTTTTATACAGAAGATGTACAGCAGGATTACTGCACATACGAAAAGCTGAAATGCCTTTTTCCGCATTCGCGCCACCTCCTTCCTGCCGCAGACAGCGGGAAAGGAACAGAGGGTCTGACCGCTATGTGAACTTGTCCGTTTCGATTATAGCATATACAATCGAAATCTGTCAATAAGCCGCCTTTTGGGGCGGTTTTTTGCATTTTATGACAGAAAAAAGACGGATACATGAGTCCGTCTCTTACAGCGAAAAATAAAAACCGTCTGAAAAGACGGTTGATTGACACAATATGACACACATGCTATAATCAAAGTGCAAACGGTGAAAAATGGTTGTTCCTCCCTCGATTAAGAGGGAGGTGATCGCAATGTCGACGATGGAAGTCTTTGGACTTTTACAGTTGATCGCAACGATCGTCTTTGGTATCCTCGGATACATGAAGAAGTAAACCAACCGCGCACCCTGTAAAGAAGCGGCCTTCTTCTCGACATAAAATCGATCCGAGGAACGACCGCTCTTGGCAGAGAGCCGCCGTTTGTACTTAAAATTATAGCGCAGAGTCCCGGCTTTGTCAAGCGACAAGGCCGGGACTCTGTTGTTTATGCGTCATAGGAAATCAGTCCAAGCTGCATTTTCCAGTCGATGACGCGCACGGCGGAAGCGTGAATCTGCGACTCGGGAATCGTGCCGTCCTGTACGGCAGCAAGCACGGCGTTGTACTGGGTCACAAAATCCGACGAGGTGAGCATATCATTGCCCGCCTGTACGGCAAGCACCGCCGCGTTTTCGCCGCCGGTGTAATCGCGGATGGCGTCCATGATCAGGTCATCGGTCAGGATTACGCCGTCAAAGCCGAGTTCCTCGCGGAGAATGCGGTGCACCTCGGCTGAGAGCGACGCCGGCCGGTCGGCGTCCATGCAGTTTACCACATTGTGGCTGACGAGAACCGACTGCGCCCCGCTCTCAATGCCCGCTTCAAACGGCAGGAAATCCGACTGCCGGAAGGTGTCCATCGGCCGCTCGTCAATGGCGATGCCGGTGTGCGTGTCCGCGTTATTGCCGTAGCCGGGGAAGTGCTTGAGCACCATGCCGGTCTTGTCGCTGACCATCTGCGTAACCACCGTGCGGACGTATTCGCCGGTCTGCTCGGCGTCAATGCCGAAGCTGCGCGCGTAAATGAAATCGCTCGGGTCGGTCGAAACGTCGCACACGGGCGCAAAATTAACATTGATACCTAAATCGCGCAGCAGCGCGTCCTTCTCGGCGGTGTCGCTCGTGATGCGGTCAAAGCCGCCCTCGCGGTACAGCGCCTGCGGTGACTGGAATTTCGTGCCGCGCAGATTCGGGTTGGAGCTGACGCGCACGACCGTGCCGCCTTCCTCGTCCGCGCCGATGAGCATGGGCGTTTTTGCGGCATTCTGGTAGGCTGCGATGGTATTTGCGACGGATTCTTTGGTCTGGCCGTCAAAATCGCGCGCAAACAGCAGATAGCCGCCGATGTCGTACTGCGCTGTCAGCGCCGCCGCGTCGGTCTCCGGACAGCGCACGAAGAACATCTGCGCGACCTGCTCCTCGAGCGTCAAGCCGTCCGCATACTGCTCCGCCGCCGTCCGGCGAACCTCCTCCGGCGTGGGTTCCGGCTCGGGCTGCTCGACGGTCGGCGCGGACGGCGTTTCGTCCTTTGCGGCGGTGTCCGTGCTGCCGCAGGCCGTCAGTCCGGCGAAGAGCAGACCCAGCAGCAGCGCAAGCATTCGTTTTTTCATGTGCGTCACCTCGTTTGCCTACATTATACAAGAGAGCAGGGGAGTTGTAAAGCATAAGGTGAATGTGGTAATATTACAAGGCAGGAGTTTGAAGGCAGGAGGATGCGTGAGAGCGGAGAGCGTGTCACTCGTCAATTATCTGCACATGTGCAGCCGTAGGGGCGAACAGTGTTCGCCCACAAAACGGAAATCCCTAATCCTGTCATTTGTTCCACACAAGAAAGGATGTTCACTATGAACATAACCATAATCTATCCGCACAAACGGAAAACCAAATCGTCCACCTGCGGCATTGCACAGATGGTGATTGGCAAGCTGCTTTCGGGCGGCACGCTGCACGAATTTTATCTGCCGCAGGACATGCCGCATGTCTGCGCGGGCTGCTATGCATGCATGAATGGCCGCGAGGATAAATGCGGCGGGCACGAATACATGCAGAAGCTCATCGCCGCGATTGATGACTCCGAGCTGATCGTTTTCTGTGCGCCGACCTATGTTTACCACATTCCGGGGCAGGTCAAGACCCTGCTCGACCACTTTGCGTACCGCTGGCTGGTGCACCGTCCCGACCTGTCGCTGATGTGCAAGCAGGCGCTCATCATCACGACCGCGGCGGGCGGCGGCATGAAATCCACCGTCCGGGATTTGCGCGACAGCATGAACTACTGGGGTATCGGCCGTACGCACGTTATCACGCAGGCTGTCTGGGGATACGACTGGAGCAGTATGCCCGAGAATTTCATGCACAAAATCGAGCAAAAGGTAGAGAAAACGGTTTCTGCCATTCAGAAAAATGCCGGAAATGTCACGCCGTGCGCGAAGGTCAAGGGATTGTTTTACATGTACCGCCTGTTCCATAAAAAGCGCAAAATGAATCCGGCAGACGACGAGTATTGGTACGAAAAAGGGTATGTAAGCGGTAAACCCTGGAAAAGAGGACGATAATGGCAACCACAAAGGAATTTCTTGCGGAAATATTAGACCGCCTGTCCGGACTGGACGGCGTAACGCATCGAGCCATGATGGGGGAGTACATACTCTACTACAACGGCAAAATCGTCGGCGGAATTTATGATAACCGCCTGCTGGTCAAGCCGGTCAAAGCTGCGATAAGCTGCCTTCCGGATGCGCCTTATGAATTTCCGTACAACGGCGCAAAACCCATGCTGCGGGTGACGAAAACCGACGATGCCGCCCTCCTGCAGAAGCTGCTGTGTGCCATGTATGACGAACTTCCGGCACCAAAATCCAAGAAGAAAAAGCAATAAGGAGTGAAAAACATGCACACCATCGGACGTTTTGCACCCAGTCCGAGCGGCCGCATGCACCTCGGCAACGTGCTGTGCGCGCTGCTGGCATGGCTGAGTGCGCGGCAGCAGAACGGCGAATTTCTGCTGCGGATTGAGGATTTGGACGAAATGCGCTGTCCGCGCAGCTTCGCGGATTTAATTATCGACGACCTGCGGTGGTTAGGGTTAGACTGGGACGGCGAAATCCCGTATCAGTCCGAGCGCACGGCTGTTTACGAGAAATATGAGGCGATTCTGCGCGAAAAAGGTCTGCTGTATCCGTGCTTCTGCTCGAGAGCGGCCCTGCACGCCGCAAGCGCGCCGCACCTGTCGGACGGCAGGGTGGTCTACGCCGGAACCTGCCGCGATTTAACACCCGAGCAAGTGGCCGAAAAGCGCAGAAAGCGTGCGCCTGCAACGCGCGTGCGCGTGCCCGAGCGCACCATCACGTTCACGGACGGCGTGTACGGCGAGTATACCGAAATGCTCACCGAGGAGTGCGGCGACTTCATCATCCGGCGGTCGGACGGCGTGTTCGCGTATCAGCTGGCGGTCGTGGTGGATGACGGCCTGTCCGGCGCGACCGAGGTCGTGCGCGGGCACGATCTCATCGGCAGTACGCCGCGCCAGATCTGGCTGTATGAGCTGTTCGGCTTCACACCGCCCAAGTTTATCCACATCCCGCTGCTGTGCGACCATGACGGGCGCCGCCTGTCCAAGCGCGATGAGGACCTCGACCTCGGCCTTCTGCGGGAGAAGTTCACACCCGAGCAGGTCATCGGCGCACTTGCCTGCGCCGCAGGACTGACCGACACCGCAGAGCCGGTTGCCGCGAAGGAGCTCGTGAAAGCGTTTTCGTGGGAGAAGATTCCGAAGCATGAGCTGTACCTGCCGAACGTGTTTCGAGACATCGAGAAAAATTGAGAATGGAAAATGGAGAATGGAGAATTACCGTAAGGGTTTTCCGTTCTCCGTTTTTGTTTATCGGGTGTTATTTTATGGCATGTATTTATATCATTTGCACGATTTATGCCGTAGGGTGCGCCAAGGTGAATTGCCCGAAGGGCAAGAGAAGGTGCCCTGGGGTACGACCCCGGCGCACCGCATGTAAATTCATCTGCAACGGTTATCCCGTAGGGGCGGTCATTGGCCGCCCACGATATGGTTAAATGGGCACGTATCCGAATACAGATTGTACCAACCGTTTGATACGGTGCGCCGAGGTCGTCGCACCCTACGGGATACATTTTATCCAATGGTTTAACCAACATACCATAATACAATATTATACTGTAGGGCGGGGTGCCCTCAGAAGGTGAATTGCTCGTAAGGGCAAGAGAAGCCACCCTGGGGTGCCCCGCCGTGTAAATTATCTGCACACGCATAACCGTAGGGGCGCACAGTGTGCGCCCGAAACCGGCGTTATCGTTGGTCGTGTGTGGGCGAACACTGTTCGCCCCTA
>OGCO01003982.1_pt1 | contig 16453 bp, 10 predicted proteins | sample 1570171 | NCBI WGS metagenome assembly OGCO01 (sample SAMEA4370583, study PRJEB24528) | human gut metagenome | reverse complement strand
AGTTGACGGAGTCTGTGCCTTCACTGTCGACGGAGCCAGCGTGGTAGCTGCCAACAATGCCGAGAATAATACTTGAAGCGTTTTTCTCATAGTCGTATTGTTTTTAGTTATTATACAATCAATCAACTCTCTCTAATTAACACCTTGTTTTATAGGGGGATTGTTATAGAATAAACTATCCCCCTCTAATTACGATATAGCTTGTCAGGATTTCTACTTGTTAACGTACTTCTTGCCGTCGCGTATCACGATACCCTTTGTATCAGGAGCTACGCGCTGTCCGCTGAGGTTGTATGTTTTGCCGTCGCGAGCCACGTTCACTGTTACGCCGTTGATGCCGGCTGTAGCGTCGCCCTGCAGAACCTCGATAGGATATGTCGACTTGCAGGTCTTGCTCTGCACGTGGAGTTCGCACTTACGACCGCTTACGCCTTCTGGCAGTGGGTCGCATACCACCTTGAGCACTGTGATGTCGTATTCAGCCCATGTCTTTGTGTCGGGAGTGATTGACTTCACCCAGTCGGCATCGCAAGTTACGGTGTAGTTAGGCTCGTTGTTGGCGTCGAACCAGCTGTCGTTAGTTTTGATAGCCGGACCAGCGAACACCAAATCGCCAGGAATGAGAGTCTTGCCGCTTGTGCCGTCGTCGTCCATCTTCACAATGCCGTAGTTCTCCTCACGTCCGTTGATGACGTAGTACATCGGGTTGCAGTAGTCGTACTTAGCAGAGAACGACACCTTCAGAGCAACGTCCTTCAGCAGCTCCTTCTGCAGACGGTCACGGATCTGACGGCTGGTAACATACTTACCCTCGCGGCCGGCCAGCGGGCTGTCATTGACGGAGAAGGTCATTTCAACGGTAGGATCGTTGATCTTCACGAAGGGCAGCGGCTCCACATTGGAGGGGCTGCACAGGGTATTGCCGATGGTCACGTCGGGCAGGCCGGAGAATGCCACGATATCGCCGGCGGTGATGTTATCGCACGGCTGACGGCCATTGGCCTGGAAGTCGTACAGCTTGGTCAGACGACCGCGCATCTTCAGATCCTGATTGTGCCAGTCACAGACGACAACTTCCTCGCCCACCTTGGCAACGCCGTTCTGGATGCGGCCAATGCCGATGCGGCCCACAAAGTCGTTGTAGTCCACAGAGGACACCAGCATCTGGAAGGGAGCCTCGGGGTCGCCCTCAGGCGGCTTGATGGTGCTCAGCAGAGTATCGAACAGGGGGATCAGGTCGGTGCCGGGCACATCCGGGTCCAGGCTTGCGGTGCCATCACGGCCGCAGCAGAACAGCATGGGGCAGTCCAGCTGCTCATCGGTAGCGCCCAGATCCATCAGCAGGTACAGAACTTCGTCGATGACTTCCTTGATGCGGGCATCGGGGCGGTCGATCTTGTTGATGGCCACCACCAGACTCAGGTTCTGCTGCAGAGCCTTCTGCAGCACAAAACGGGTCTGGGGCATGCAGCCCTCGGCGGCATCCACCAGCAGCAGAACGCCGTTGACCATCTTCAGCACGCGCTCCACCTCGCCGCCAAAGTCGGCATGGCCCGGAGTATCGACAATATTGATCTTGACACCCTTGTAGGTGCAGGAGCAGTTCTTGGCCAGAATGGTAATGCCACGCTCACGCTCGATATCGCCGCTGTCCATGACGCGCTCAGCCACGACCTGATTATCGCGGAATGCGCCGCTCTGACGCAGCATTGCGTCCACCAGGGTGGTCTTGCCGTGGTCGACGTGAGCGATAATGGCAACGTTGCGCAAATCGTTACGAACCATAAAATTCAACCTCTCTATTATTAAAACTCATAAAATACGAACGAACGTCATACAAGTTTAAGTTTATAACAGGAAGGGGTGGTTTGTCAAGATTGTATAAAAAATTTTTCAACCTTTCGGCAAAATGCCTGAGAAAAGCCATGCGATTTGTGCGGCGTGTACCTTTAGAATATGTTATACTAAGGGTACAGAAGAAATAAAGCCGGAGGTGTTTTTATGAAGATCACATTTCTGGGCGCGAACCATGAGGTCACCGGCAGCTGCACTTTGATCGAAGCGGCTGGGCAGCGCTTTTTGATCGACTGCGGCATGGAGCAGGGCAAGGACGTATACGAGAACCAGCCCATCCCGGTGGCACCCGGCGAGATCGACTGGGTGCTGGCCACCCATGCACACATCGACCATACCGGTATGCTGCCGCTGCTGGTGCGCAACGGCTTCCGCGGCAAGATCTATGCCACGAACCCCACGGTGGAGCTGTGCGGCATCATGCTGCGGGACTCGGCCCATATTCAGGAATTTGAAGCGGAGTGGAAAAACCGCAAGGGCCAGCGCTCGGGCGCAGAACCGGTGGAACCGATGTATACTGTGCAGGATGCTGAAGCAGCCATGAAGCTGTTTGTGGGCAAGGCCTATGAGCAGCGCTTCCAGCTTGCACCGGGCATTGAAGCCCGCTTTGTGGATGTGGGCCATCTGCTTGGCTCGGCCAGCATAGAGCTTTGGATCACCGAGGGTGAGACCACGACCAAGCTGGTATTCTCCGGTGATATCGGCAATCTGGATCAGCCCATCATCAAGGATCCTGCTTACATCAAAGAGGCGGACTACGCCTTTATGGAATCTACCTACGGCGACCGCAGCCACGGCCCGAAGCCGGACTATGTGAGCGAGCTTGCGAAGATCCTGCAGCGCACCTTTGACCGGGGCGGCAATGTGGTCATTCCCAGCTTTGCGGTGGGCCGCACGCAGGAGATGCTCTACTTTATCCGTGAGATCAAGGAAAAGGGCCTTGTGAAGGGACACGGCAACTTCCCGGTGTACATTGACAGCCCGCTCGCCATCGAGGCGACCCGCATCTTTAAAGATACCGACCCGGACTGCTTTGATGCGGACACCCGCGCTCTGCTGGAAAAAGGCATTGATCCGATCACCTTCCCGGGGCTGCGCGTCACGGTGACCAGTGATGAATCCCGCATGATCAATGCAGACCGCGTGCCAAAGGTCATCCTCTCGGCCAGCGGTATGTGCGAGGCAGGCCGCATCCGCCACCACCTTAAGCACAATCTGTGGCGGCCGGAGTGCACCATTCTGTTCGTGGGCTATCAGGCGGTTGGCACGCTGGGCCGCACCCTGCTGGAAGGTGCCACGACGGTAAAACTGTTCGGTGAACCTATTGAGGTGCAGGCAGAACTGTGCCAGCTCACCGGCATGTCCGGCCATGCGGACAGAGAGGGTCTGCTGCGGTGGGTGAACTCCTTTGAGCAGAAACCAAAGCGTGTGTTCGTGATGCACGGCGAAGATGAGACCGAGGACCACTTTGTGCAGACCTTGACGGAACAGGGCTTCACTGCCTGCGCACCCTACAACGGCGCACAGTGGGCCATCGGAGCCGAGGGAGCCGTATGCCTGCAGGAGGGCATGCGCGTCCGCATTGAGCACAAGGCTAATGAAGGCCAGAGCCGTGCGGCCAGTGTGTTCCAGCGGCTGGTCAGCGCCGGCAAGCGCCTGCTGCGGGTCATCGAGCACAACGAGGGCGGCGCAAACAAAGACCTTGCCAAGTTTGCCGACCAGATCAATGCCCTGTGCGATAAGTGGGACCGATAAAGCAAAACAAAAGCGCCGTGGCCCAAAAGGCCACGGCGCTTTTTTGCATGGAGCGGGCAATGGGAATCGAACCCACCTCCTCAGCTTGGAAGGCTGATATACTAGCCGATGTACGATGCCCGCATTTACGAACGATATTATAGCATGTTCCGGCACAAATGTCCAGCCCAATTTTTGTATGTTCCTTAAAGCACCGGAAAAGAATGCCGGAACGGCCTTGCTTTTCCATACGGCTCTGCTACAATAGAAAAGAACGGAGGTAGAGAGGATGGAGCCGGAAGCAGAGATCATTCGTGCGCAGCTGTTTGCCTTGCAGGATGAAACATACCGCACCTTTCACAGTGCGTTGATGCCCACCGTGCCGCCGGAAACGGTGATCGGCGTGCGCGTTCCGGCTCTGCGCAGGCTGGCAAAACAGCTCGCGGGCACAGCGCAGGCAGAGGTGTTTTTACAGGCCCTGCCGCATGGATACTACGAAGAGAACAACCTCCACGCGTTTCTGATCGAACTTATCCGGGACTACGACAGGGCGCTGGCTGAAACGGAAGCGTTCCTGCCCTACATCAACAACTGGGCCACCTGTGACTGCTTTTGCCCCAAAGTGTTTGCAAAGCACAAGAAGGAACTGCTGGTGCCCATTCGCCGCTGGCTGGATTCGGGCGAGGTGTACACCGTGCGCTATGGCATGGAGATGCTGATGCGCTATTATCTGGATGATGCATTCCGGCCGGAATATCTGGAATGGGTGGCCGATGTGCACAGCACGGAATACTATATCAATATGATGCGGGCATGGTATTTTGCCACAGCACTGGCAAAGCAGCCGGATGCCGCGCTGCCGTGGCTCACAGAAAAGCGGCTGGATCTGTGGACCCACAACAAAGCCATCCAGAAAGCGGTGGAAAGCCGCCGCATTCCGCCCGGAATGAAGCAGCTGCTGCGCGGTCTGCGCAGCCGTTCATAAAAGCTTCCGGATTTCCGCGCAGATTTCCTGTTTACTTTATGGATGTTTTATTGTAAAATAAGCTATAGTAAAAAATGCCAGGGTATGCCTATGCCCTGACGGAAGATAAAAACAGGTGGTGTTTGGATTATGGCATTGAAATATCAGCGTATCCTTCTGAAGATCAGCGGCGAAGCACTGGGCGGCGAAAAGGGCATGGGTTTTGACGAGCCCACCATGGACGCGATCTGCGGCGGCGTGAAGAAAGCACACGACCTCGGCGTGCAGATCGGTATCGTGGTTGGCGGCGGCAACTTCTGGCGCGGCCGTTCCAGCGGCAAGATGGAACGCACACTGGCCGATAAGATCGGTATGCTGGCAACCGTGATGAACGCACTGGCTGTCTCCGACAAGCTGGAACAGCTGGGTGTCCCCACCGAGGTGTTCACCTCCATCACCATGCCGCAGGTGGCACAGCCCTTTACCCGCAAGGATGCCCTGCGCGCCATGGATGAGGGCAAGATCGCCGTGTTCGGCGGCGGCACCGGCAACCCGTTCTTCTCCACGGATACGGCAACCGCTCTGCGCGCTGTGGAAGTGAGCGCCGATGTGATGTTCAAGGCTACTATGGTGGATGGCGTTTACGATAAGGATCCCCACAAGTACGCCGACGCAAAGAAGTATGACACCCTCACCTTTACCAAGGTGCTGGAAGACCAGCTGGCTGTTATGGATGGCACTGCTGCCACTCTGTGCCGCGACAACAAGCTGCCCATCCTCGTGTTCGATCTGGCCGACCCGGACAACATTGCCCGTGCCGTGCAGGGCGAGAATGTGGGCACACTGGTTTACGAGGGCTGAAACGCCTGCAGCCGACATACATTATAGGGCAGACGCATTGCAGCGCAGCCCCAAGATAAAAAGGAACAGGAGACTACCGCAATGAGCAGCAACACCAAGGTTTACGAAGACAAGATGAAGAGCTCGGTCGAACATCTGGGCCGCGAACTGGGCGCTGTGCGCGCAGGCCGCGCAAATCCCGCTGTGCTGGATAAGGTCAGCGTGGATTATTATGGTGCCCCCACTCCCATCCAGCAGGTGGCATCCGTGGCTGTGGCCGAAGCACGCACCCTGACCATTACCCCGTGGGACCGTACTCTGCTGCGCCCCATCAGCAAGGCCATCATGGCCAGCGATGTGGGCATCACTCCCATTGATGACGGCTCTACCATCCGCCTGAACTTCCCGGCTCCCACCGAGGAGCGCCGCAAGCAGCTGGCAAAGGAAGTTTCCAAGCTGGGCGAGGAGGCTAAGGTGGCAGTGCGCAACATCCGCCGCGAGGCTATGGATAAGGCCAAGGCCATGAAGAAGGCCGGCGAGCTGACCGAGGACAGCCAGAAGACCATGGAAGAGGATGTCCAGAAGCTGACCGACAAGTATATCAAGAACATCGATGCTGCGGTGGAAGAAAAGCAGAAGGAGATCATGTCTGTCTGATCTGCGCAGATGCAATAGACTGGAGGTGCCGTGCGCTGAAGAAGAGTGCGCGGCACTTTTGTTGAAGGCGGCGTTGCTGCCGGGAGGAAACAATGGCGCATCCTAAAGAATTTGCCGAGGGCCTTTCCATCGGCATCATCATGGACGGCAACGGCCGCTGGGCAAAGAACCGCGGCCTGCCCCGCACTGCCGGGCACAAAAGAGGCGCAGAGGTGTTCAGCGATATCGCAGATTACTGCGATGAGCTGGGCGTTTCGTCGGTGTACTTCTATGCGTTTTCCACCGAGAACTGGAAGCGTCCGCTGGAAGAGGTCAACGCCATCATGCGGCTGTTCGGCGAATATCTGCTGAAGGGCTTTGACTACAAGAACCGCAATATCCGCATCAAGTTCATGGGCGACCGCACGGTGCTGGATGAAAAGCTGCAGCAGCTGATGAACAAGCTGGAAGCAGATTCTTCGGTCAAGACCGGCATGACCCTGAACATTGCCATCAACTACGGCGGCCGCCCGGAGATCGTGCGGGCGGCGCAGCAGCTGGCGACAAAGGCGGCGGCAGGGGAGATAAAGCCCGAAGAAATCACGGAACAGCTGCTCAGCGATGCCATGTATACCGCTGGCCAGAAGGACCCGGATTTTATCCTGCGTCCCAGCGGAGAAAAGCGGCTGTCCAACTTCATGCTCTGGCAGGCAGCTTACTCGGAGCTGGTAGAAATGGACGTTCTGTGGCCGGATTTCACCCGCAGCGATCTGGACGCTGCCATTGAGGAGTTCAATCATCGTTCCCGCCGGTTTGGCGGACTGTAAAACCCAAGACCTCCTGCACACGGTGCAGGGACCGGACGGCCCGGCGGCTTTGCCGGAGCCAAACTTAATCCAGAGGGGCGCGGCACCCGACCGGTGAAAAGGAGATCCAATCTATGAAAACACGTGTTATTACTGCGATCGTGGGCATCATCGTACTGATCGGCGTGATGTTCACCTTCAACACTCTGATCTTTAATCTGGTCATCGCGGCCATTACGCTGATCGCCGTTCACGAGATCTACAGTGCCCTCGGCTTTGAAAAGAAGGACTGGCTGATGTATGCGGTTCTGGTGCCGTATACACTGCTGGTCATGACGAGCAACTATCAGGTCATGCGGCGGCTGGTGATGCCGATGTCCTTTCTGCTGGTCACCTTTTACGCCATCTATCTGGTGGTGCGCAACGGTACCATCAGCTATCAGAAGGCCAGCGGCCTGCTGATGTTCTCCGGCATCGTGATCTTCTGCTTCTATTCCTTTATCCGGCTCAAGGAGCTGCTGCCGGTGGAGCAGTACGGCTACGATGCGGTGTTCTTTATCTTGCTCATCCTCTGCTTTGCCTGGGGCGGCGATACCTGTGCCTACTTTGCAGGCCGTGCCTTTGGCAAGCACAAGCTCTGCCCGGTGGTCAGCCCCAAAAAGACCGTGGAAGGTGCCATTGGCGGTGTTCTGGGCACCATGGTGTTCGGTGTGATCATCACACTGGTGTATTCGGTGGCGGCAAACCGGATGGAAGCCTTCACCCGCTCCAACATTGGCGTTTCCATGTACGTGATCATTGCGCTGCTGGGCTGCGTGGCGGCGGTGCTGGGCATTTATGGCGATCTGTTTGCCAGCGTGGTCAAGCGCCAGTGCGGCATCAAGGATTACGGCACCATCTTCCCGGGGCACGGCGGCATTCTGGACCGCTTTGACAGTGTGATGTTCATTGCGCCCTTTGTGACCATGGTCATTACGGCGGTGTTCTACTATTAAAAGGGGGAACGTGTGATGTCGAAAAAAATCACTCTGCTGGGTTCTACCGGTTCCATCGGCACCCAGAGTCTGGATGTGATCCGTGCACAGGGCTATGAGGTGTTCGGTCTTTCTGCCCACAGCCATGTAGATAAGATCCTGCAGCAGATCGAAGAGTTTCATCCGCGCTATGTCTGCATGACCGACCCGGATGCGGCCCGCAGGCTGGATGCGGAGCTTTCCGGTCGTGCAGATGCGCCCCGGCTGCTGGTAGGGCCGGAAGGGCTCAAGCAGCTGGCCGCACTGGACGGCACCGATGTGGTGCTGAACAGCGTGGTGGGCATTGCAGGCCTTGGTGCCAGCCTGTGCGCGATCGAAAGCGGGCATGATCTGGCCCTTGCCAACAAGGAGAGTCTTGTCACCGGCGGCCATCTGGTCACACAGGCCGTGGCAAAGCATGGTGTAAAGCTGCTGCCGGTGGACAGTGAACATTCGGCCATCTTCCAGTGTCTGCAGGATAAGGAGAGTGCCCCCAGCCTGACCAAGATCCTGCTCACGGCATCCGGCGGCCCCTTCTTCGGGATGAAGACCGGGGAGCTGCGCGGTAAGACCAAGGCGGATGCCCTCAAGCACCCCAACTGGAACATGGGCGCAAAGATCACTATTGACTCTGCCACCCTGATGAACAAGGGTCTGGAGCTGATCGAGGCAGTGTGGCTGTTCGGCCTGCCGCCGGAGAAGATCCAGATCGTGGTGCAGCGCCAGAGCATCGTGCATTCGGCGGTGCAGTTCAGCGATAATTCGGTCATTGCTCAGCTGGGTGTGCCGGATATGCGCATTCCCATCCAGTATGCGCTCACCTACCCAAAGCGCGTACCCGGCGTTGTGCCGGAGCTGGACTTTGCCGCACTCAAGGTGCTCACCTTCGATGTGGCAGACGACGAGACCTTCCGCTGCCTTGCCGCCTGCAAAAAGGCCATCAAAAAGGGCGGTCTCGGCCCCTGTGCCGCCAACGGTGCCAATGAGGAAGCTGTCAAGCTCTTCCTTGAGGACAAAATTGGCTTCCTCGATATTGGCCGTCTGGTGGAAGCAGTCGTGGACAGCGACAGCTTTGGCGGCGAGTATACCCTCAGCGATGTGTACGAGTGCGACCGCATGGCACGAGAGTTCGTGCGCGCACATCTTTGATCTTTAGGAGACGCAATGTCAATTTTTATCACCCTGATCGCCGCACTGATCGTGTTCAGCGCTGTGATCGCCATTCATGAATTCGGGCACTTTACCGTGGCAAAGCTCTGCGGCATTCAGGTCAACGAGTTTTCCATCGGCATGGGGCCGGTTTTGTGGAAGAAAATTTACAAGGGCACCCAGTACAGCCTGCGTGCATTGCCGGTAGGCGGCTATGTGGCGCTGGAGGGCGAGGAAAGCCCCGAGAGCCAGCAGGCCGAAGCGGTCCGCGACGAACGGGAAGCAGAGGACGAAAACCCTGTCCCGCCGGAGCAGCGCACCGGCATCCCTTTGAACGAGGCACCGGTATGGCAGCGTGTGCTTGTGATGGTGGCAGGTGCCTTCATGAATTTCGTGCTGGGCTTTGTGGTGCTGGTCATTCTTGTGGCAGCACAGGAAGGAGCCATCACCAGCAAGACCATCTATTCCATTGAGAACGATGCCCTCTGCGGCCAGACCGGCCTGCAGGCGGGGGACGAGATCGTTGCCGTGAACGGCAGGCGCTGCTTTGTGGCCAACGACATCCTTTATGAGCTGGTGCGCACCGAAGCCTATCGCGCCCGGTTCACCGTGAAGCGGGACGGCCAAAAGGTGGAACTGCCGGACGTGCAGTTCGACACCTGGCAGGACGAGGACGGCCAGACCCATATGACCCTTGGCTTTACGGTGTACGGCATCAAAAAAACACCGCTCAATGTGTTAAAAGAAGCATGGAACAGTACCCTGTACTACGGACGCATCGCGTTTATCTCGCTGGCAGACCTTGTGCGCGGACGCGAGAGCATCAACAATCTGTCTGGCCCGGTGGGTATCGTGACAGCAATCGGTCAGGCGGCAAGCTACGGCTGGCAGGATCTGCTGGAGCTGCTGGCCCTCATCACCATCAATCTGGGCGTGTTCAATCTGCTGCCCTTCCCGGCACTGGATGGCGGCAAGGTGGTATTTTTGATCATTGAGGGCGTTACCGGCCATGCAGTGCCGGAAAAGCTGCAGGGTACACTGACCATTGCGGCCTTTGCACTGCTGTTTGGCCTGATGCTCTTTGCAACCTATAATGATATCATCCGGCTTGTGACCGGTGCAATGTGAGCAAAAACAGAAAGGGGAACTTTATGCGGCAGTTAAAACGGGAAGTGAAAATCGGCAATGTGACCATCGGCGGCAAGAATCCTGTTGCGGTGCAGACGATGCTCAACGTGCCGGTGGAGGACATTGAGGGCAATGTGGCGCAGGCAAAGCGGTGCGAAGCTGCTGGCTGTCAGATCCTGCGCGTGACCTGCCCCAGCCCGGCGGATGCAAAGTGCATCGAAGCCGTCAAGAATGCGGTGAACATCCCCATTGTGGCAGACATCCATTTTGACTACAAGGCGGCTCTGGCCTGCGCAGATGTAGGCGTGGATAAGATCCGCATCAACCCCGGCAACATCGGCGACGATGACCGGGTGAAGGCTGTGGTGGATGCCTGTCAGCGCAAGAACATTCCCATCCGCATCGGCGTGAATGGCGGCAGTCTGGAAAAGCACATCCTTGCAAAATACGGCGCACCCACGCCGGAGGCCATGGTGGAGAGTGCACTGTACCATGTGCGCCTGCTGGAAAAATTCGATTTCAACAACATCGTCATTTCCATCAAGAACTCCAATGTGCCCCGCATGATGGAGGCCTACCGCCAGCTCAGCGCTGTCACGGATTACCCGCTCCATGTGGGTGTTACCGAGGCGGGTACCTACCAGATGGGTCTGCTGAAAAGCGGCATGGGCATCGGCGGAATGCTGCTGGAAGGCATTGGCGATACCATCCGCGTCTCGCTGGCCGCAGAGCCGGAAAAGGAAGTGGAAGCGGGCTACAACATCCTGCGCGCCGTGGGCTTCCCGGTAGCAGGCCCGGAGGTCATCACCTGCCCCACCTGCGGCCGCACCCAGTATCCCTGCACCGAGATCGCCAATGAGGTGGAAAAGCGGCTGCAGGGCTGCAAAAAATCCATCAAGGTGGCCGTGATGGGCTGCGTGGTCAACGGCCCCGGTGAAGCCCGCGAAGCAGACATCGGCATTGCCGGCGGCAAGGGCGAGGCGGTGCTGTTCATCCACGGCAAGCCCATCAAAAAGCTGACCGGAGACAACATCCTGGATCAGTTCATGGATGAGATCTATAAACTGTAATTTGGCTTTTTTCACAGCTGCCACACCTGCAAAAAACGGGTGCGGCAGTTTGTGCTGTATAAAAAGGAGTACCATTTGTGACACCACTCGTATCCAACCTGTGGCCGCAGTTCATGGTGGACCCGGCATTTGCGGCCTGCTTCGGGCAGGTCATTGTGGAGCATGCGCAGATGCTGCGGCAGGAGCGGCAGGTCATCTTTACCCTGCGCAGCGGTGCGCCGCTGGACAAAAATCTCTGTGCCCGGCTGCTGGCATCCCTGCAGCCGGATTATGAGGGCTTTGAGCTGCGCATCCAGAACCTGTTTGGCTATGCCATGCTGGACGAAGCGGCCCTGCGCGATCTGATGGAAGAGATGAAGCGGGACGGCGTGCCCATCAACGGCTTTCTGGACCGGTGCACCATCCAGATCGTTGGCCAGAAAATCACCATCGGCGTGTGCCATGGCACCAAGTTTTTGCAGGAGATGCACTTTGAAAAGCTGCTGGCAGAGCGCATTGCGGCCCACACCGGGGTAACGCCGCAGGTAACGCTGCAAAGCGCTGTAAGCGAAGCCGAGCAGCACCAGATGGAAGAAAAGCTGGAGCGAAAGATCGCGCCACCGGTGGTCAAGTTTGAGAAAAAGAACACAGCACCGTCCATCAAGGTGGATGGTCTGGACCTGACCGATAAGCCCGTCACCATTTTCCACGGCAAGATGTTCACCCCCAAGAACCTCACCCCGCTGAAAGACCTTGGCGGCGAGGGCGGCAAGTGCACGATCTGGGGCGATGTGTTCTTCTCGGAGGTCAAGGGCAACTTCCGCAAAATTTATACCGTATCCATCACCGATTATCAGGGCTCCATCAACCTGAAGATCCGCGCGCAGGAAGGTGAGGACTGCTCCAAGTGGGAGAGCCTTGGCAAGGGCACCACCCTCATCGTGCGCGGCGACTGCTCCTACGACAAGTACGAACACGATTATATCGTCTACCCCTACGATGTGCTCATCGTGGAGCGTAAAAAGCGGGAGGATACCGCACCGGTCAAGCGTGTGGAGCTGCATCTGCACACCAAGCTTTCCAGCATGGACGGCTTCTGTGATCCCGGCGGCATCGTCAAGCTGGCCCACCGCATGGGACATCCGGCCGTTGCCATCACTGACCACGGTGTGTGTCAGGGTTACCCGGAAGCCATGCTGGCAGCGGACGATATCCATAAATCAGACCCGGACTTCAAGCTGATCTACGGCTGTGAAGCCTACTTTGTGGACGACATGATCCCCTGTGTATACGGTGTGAAGGATCAGCCGCTGGACGGGGAGTTCTGCGTGTTTGATACCGAGACCACAGGCCTTGACCCCGGCGTGGAGTATATGACCGAGATCGGTGCCGTCATCGTGAAAAACGGCGAAGTGGTGGAGGAATTTGATACCTTTGTCAAGCCCGGCAAGCCCATCACCCCCAAGATCACCGAGCTGACCGGCATCACCAACGAAATGGTGGCGGATGCTCCCGGCGAAAAGGAAGCACTGGAAGCCTTCCTCAAATTTGCGGGAGACCGCATCCTTGTGGGCCACAACGTCCACGCCTTTGATATGCGTTTCCTGCGCGCCGCCGCCAAGCGCAGCGGCATCAAGCTGGAGCCGACCTATATCGACACCCTGACCATGGCGCAGGCCATGTACCCCGGCCTGCACAACTACAAGCAGGGCACCATCAACAAGCATCTGGAGCTGCCTGCCTACGAGGCCCACCGTGCCTGTGAGGATTCTGCCGCGCTGGGCCGCATCTTCGGGGTCATGCTGAACGACCTGAAAGAAAAGCAGGTAGCAAAGGTCAGTGAGATCAACACCGGCCTTGGCGGCAACCGCGAGGTGCTGAAAAAGAAGTATTACCACCTCATCATTCTGGTCAAGAACCAGATGGGCCTGAAAAATCTGTACAAGATCGTCAGCGAAGCCCATGTGAACTACTTTTTCAAAAAGCCCCGGGTGCCCCGGAGCCTTTTGAACAAATACCGGGACGGCCTGCTGCTCACTTCCGCCTGCGAAGCCGGCGAGCTGTACCGGGCCATCGTGGATGGCACCAGCTATGAAGAACTGAAAAAGATCGCGTCCTACTACGATATTCTTGAGATCCAGCCGCTGGGCAACAACGCCTACATGGTGCGGGACGGCAAGGTGGACAGCGAAGAGGACATCAAAAACTTCAACCGCACGGTCATCAAGCTGGGCGAAGATCTGCACAAGCCGGTCATTGCCACCGGCGACGTGCACTTTACCGAGCCGGAGGACGCGGCTTACCGCGCTGTGCTGCAGGCGGGCAACGGCTTTAAAGATGCCGACAACCAGCCGCCGCTGTTCTTCCGCACCACGCAGGATATGCTGGCGCAGTTCTACTATCTGCCCAAGGAAAAAGCCTACGAGGTAGTGGTGAAGAACCCCCGCAAGATCGCGGCGATGATCGACAACAATGTTCGTGCCATCCCGCGCGGCACCTACCCGCCCAGCATCGAGGGTGCAGAGCAGCAGCTGCGCGATGCTACGTGGGAACACGCCAAGCGCGATTACGGTGACCCGCTGCCCGAAATTGTGGAAAAGCGGCTGCAGAAGGAGCTGGACTCCATCTGCGGCCATGGCTACGCCGTGCTGTACGTCATTGCGGTCAAACTGGTGGCCTATTCCAACGCGGGCGGCTATCAGGTGGGCAGCCGTGGTTCGGTCGGCTCATCGGCCGTGGCCCACTTCTCCGGCATCTCGGAGGTGAACAGCCTGCCGCCCCACTATCGCTGCCCCAAGTGCAAGCACAGCGAGTTCATCACCGACGGCAGCGTGGACGACGGCTTTGACCTGCCGGATAAAAACTGCCCCAACTGCGGCACCCGGATGCTGGTGGACGGCCACGATATTCCCTTCGAGACCTTCCTCGGCTTCTACGGCGATAAAGAGCCGGATATCGACCTGAACTTTTCCGGCGAATATCAGTCCAATGTGCACCGCTATACCGAGGAGCTGTTCGGCAAAGCCAACGTGTTCAAGGCGGGCACCGTGTCCGGTATTCAGGACAAGACCGCCTACGGCTATGTCAAAAAATATCTGGATGAGCGCGGCCGCACGGTGAACCATGCGGAGGAGAACCGCCTGACTCTGGGCTGCACCGGCGTCAAGCGCACCACGGGTCAGCACCCCGGCGGCATGGTCGTTGTGCCGGACACCTACGAGATCTACGATTTCTGCCCCATCCAGCATCCGGCGGATGATGTGGCAGGCGGCCTGCTGACCACCCACTTCGAGTTCAAGTACCTGCACGATACCCTGCTCAAGCTGGACGAACTGGGCCACGATATGCCCACCTTCTACAAGTATTTTGAGGAGTACACCGGTATCCCCATCGACAGCATCCCCATGAACGACCCCAAGGTGTACAGCCTGCTGACCAGCCCGGAAGCGCTGGGCGTGACCCCGGAACAGATCGACAGCCAGACCGGCACCTTCGGCATCCCGGAAATGGGCACCAACTTCGTGCGCGGTATGCTGGTGGAGGCACGGCCCAAGAACTTCTCCGAGCTGATCCAGATCTCGGGCCTGTCCCACGGCACTGATGTGTGGACCGGCAACGCGGACGAGCTGATCCGCAGCGGCACCTGCACCATTGCGGAGGTCATTGGCTGCCGTGACAGCATCATGCTGTACCTGCTGCGCAAGGGGCTGGAACCCAAGATGGCCTTTGATATCATGGAGGCCGTGCGTAAGGGCAAGGTGGCCAAGGGCGGTTTCAAGGATGGCTGGGAGGAAGCCATGCGGGAGCACGAGGTGCCGGACTGGTACATCGAGAGCTGCCGCAAGATCAAGTATATGTTCCCCAAGGCCCATGCCGTGGCCTACCTGATGTCGGCCATTCGTCTGATGTGGTTCAAGATCTACCGTCCGCCGGAGTTCTATGCGGTATACTTTACCGTACGCGGCGACGACATCGACTACGAAGCCGCTGTGGGCGGTGCGGCAGTGGCCCGCGCCCACATGGAAGAAGTCAAGCGCCGCCTGAAGGAAGAGAAGAACGCCAAGGACGAAGATGTGCTGGTCAGCCTGCAGCTCGTCAACGAGATGCTGGTGCGCGGCTACGAGTTTTTACCCATTGAGCTGGGCAAGAGCCGCGGCTCCAAGTATGTGGTGGAGGACGGCAAGGTACGTCTGCCTTTCTCTTCGCTGAAGGGTCTTGGCGGTGCTGCCGCCGATGCACTGGAAAAGGTGACCATCCACGGCGAAGAATATATCTCGGTGGAAGAGTTGCAGCAGGCTTCCGGTGTCGGCAGCAGCATTCTGGACCGTCTGCGTCAGGTGGGCGCTCTGGGCGACCTGCCGGAGAGCAGTCAGGTAAGCTTCTTCTGAGGATTCTGAAAGCAAAAGTGCCTGCACGGCTTTAGCTGTGCAGGCACTTTTGCTTTAAAAAAGCACCCGCGGCAAAAATCGCAGGTGCTTAAAAATTCAGCAGAACGGGGGAGTGTTTACTCCACGCTGATCATATAATAGTAAACGGGCTGGCCGCCGCGGATGTGGCTGACCTCAACGTGGTTCGGGCACTTTGCCTTTACGATCTCGGTCACTTTCTCGGCATCCTCATCGCTCACGTCGCAGCCGGAGATGATGGTGACGAAGCTGGAATCCTTCTTGCACATGCCGCGTGCCAGACGGTAGGTAGCTTTGGTGATATCGTTGGAGGTGGAAACGATCTTGCCGTTCTCCAGAGCCATGATCTCGCCCTTCTTGATGCGCTTGCCGTCGTACTCACTGTCGCGGGCAGCATAGGTGATCAGACCGGTGGACACCTTGTCGGCAGCAGCCATCATGTTGATGGTGTTGGTCTCGGCGTTCACAGAGGGATCAAAGTTCAGCATGGCGGTAATGCCCATGGGCACGGTGCGGGTGGGCAGAACGACCACCTGACGGTCGGCCAGCTTCTGGGCCTGCTCAGCGGCCATGATGATGTTCTTGTTGTTGGGCAGCACGAACACGGTCTTTGCGGGCACGCTCTGGATGGCGGCGAGGATATCCTCGGTGGCTGGGTTCATGGTCTGACCACCGGAGACCACTGCGTCTGCAGCCAGATCGGTGAACACGGCCTTCAGGCCTTCACCGGCGGCAACGGCAACAAAGCCATAGTCACGGCTGGGGTCCACAGCAGCGTAGACGAACTCGCTGGACTGAGAAGGAGCCTTCTCAGCAGAAGCCTGCTTTTCCAGGCTCTTGCCCTGCTTCTGGCGGGCCAGGAACTGCTCGTGCA
>OGCO01003975.1_pt1 | contig 16470 bp, 9 predicted proteins | sample 1570171 | NCBI WGS metagenome assembly OGCO01 (sample SAMEA4370583, study PRJEB24528) | human gut metagenome | reverse complement strand
CTGTAACGATACATAGTTGCCCTCCAGGTGCAAGGTTTTTGCTGGATTTTTGCCAGTTCTCTTGCTCCAATTATACCACAGATTGGCCTCTATGGATTGAAATATAAGGCTTTTTCTGTTATTCAGTGCACATTAGTTAATACAATGTCCACCAGTAGTCAAAAAGGCGCCGATAGTAATTCCCCTTTCTGGGTAGATCCTGACAGTTCCGAAACTTTCGACTGGTCTCCCGTTTCATCCACCGCTGGCAATTACTGTTCTTGGGATACTTGATGTACTTCCCTGAATGGAGCAGCGTGTTACCATCAAAGCCGTAATCGATATAACCGGCATGAGGCACATACCTTCTTGTGACAATGCGCATGAGCGCGTCATTCTTGCGGATGCGCATTTCTCTTCGATACGCAGAGCCCGTTCGTCTCGATGGCTGCCTGGGAACTGACTCAGTCAGCAAGTTCTCGATCTTCTCGTTTAACTCGATTTCGGTCATAGGCTTTTCCATTTGGCACAGTTCTTGTGACGGGAGAAATACCATACCAGCTACCGCGCTGCTTCGCATGTTGCTCCTTTTGCGCTTTCTTGCTCTGCTTCTTGAGTGGTATCATCTGTTTCATTGGTGAGAACACCTCCATTGTCTCGAACGGTTTGGACTTTCTTTTTGAGATCCGCGCAGAATGTAAGGTAGTCAGGATACCCGCACAGGAGCATCTTGTTGGGCAATTCACGGATCGCTGCCAGGAAAGCACTGACATCACGTTTCCGGCACTTGCACATGATGACGCGATAGGGAGCATCCGGGCAAACGAACTCAGGACCAAACCCAACTCTGACCTGATGCTTGGTAAGGATGAGGTCACCAGTTCAAATCTGGTCAGCAGCTCCCCAAAAACACCTGAAATATTCGGATTTCTGGTGTTTTTCGTTATAAAAATGTACTTTTGAACCAAACCCGGAGTGCAGGACAATCGGGTTATATTTTTGATTGACGCAATATATAATCTATGATAGAATACGTCATGTTAGTTAGATAGATCTAACTTAAACTTGACCGGACTCGTGGCAAAATATTTTTTTGAGCATGAGTTAGATAACACTAACTGTACAGATGAACGTAATAACATTTGAAAATGGCGACAAGTCATCTTGCTGCAAAAGATTACATATCAAAGTCAAGAGACGGCAATAGAGGAGTGATTTTATGACATAGGGTTAGTTATAGTTAATTATGAGGCAATAACTACAGCAATTTTTCCCAATCAAAATGACGTATTTTCTTACCCGGATTGTCAAACAGGCTACCTATGGCAATGAATATTAAGCGTGAGTTAGATGCGACTAACTGAAAATCAACACAGGAAGGAATTTATATGCACACATGGAAAACTCGCATAGCTGCCACATTGGCGGTTCTGATGCTGACCAACTGCATCTCGCCAGCGGCGTTTGCTCAAAATACGGAGGAATCTCCGCAAAGCACACAGGTTTCCCTTTTATCAGACGAAAATAATGCCGACTTTACAATTGAAGACGGCGTGCTGACCGCCTACACCGGCAGCGCCACTAATGTGGCGATTCCGGAGGGCGTCAAAGTCATCGGCAACGGTTCGTCTTCCGTCTTCGGGAGCAAAGTAGAATCCGTCACGATTCCTGCTTCCGTTACAGAAATCGCGAACAATGCGTTCTATACCTGCACCGGGTTAACAAGCGTAACCTTCGATGAGGGCAGCCGGTTGAAGACCATTGGAAATGATGCGTTTTACGCCGTAAATCAGTTGGAGAGCCTGATTATTCCGGAGGGCGTCACCTCCATTGGAAAGTACGCCTTTGCGGCCATGAACAAGCTGCAGACCATTACACTGCCTGGTACACTGACAACGGTTTGCGGCGGGGAGTGGTTCGGCAATTTGTTCGCCCGTGAAACAAGCGGCGGAGCACCGGAAGCGCTGACTTCCGTCAATATCACGGAAGGCAGCGAACAGTACCGTTCCCATGATGGCGCAGTGTATTCCGCCGACGGGAAAACGCTCATTTACTGCCCGGCTGCCAAGCAGTCCATTGATTGGCTGGCCGGAGTGGAGGAAATTGCATCTTACGCTTTTTTACAAACCACAATGGAACAGGTAGTATTGCCGAGCGGATTGAAGACCGTGGCAGAAAAAGCGTTTTACAGTGCCCAATGCACCTCGCTAAAAGTCCCTGAATCCGTGGAATCCATTGGGGCATCTGCTTTTTACAACTCCAAGGTAAAAACAGTTTCCTTTTCAGAGGGACTGAAGAGCATCGGCAGCATGGCTTTCAGTGAATGCTATTTCCCTGCCAACACGGAGTTGGTACTCCCGGCTTCACTGGAGTCCGTTGGCGGCAGTGCTTTTGATTGCCTGACGGACTCGGGCGGCCCCGCAGTCGTAAAGGTGCGGGGAATGAATACCGTTCTCGGCAGTTCCTTTATTCCAAATTCTGCAAAGGTAACTCTTTTTGGACTGGAAGGCTCTACGGCACAAAAATATGCTGAAGATTTTGGGGATGAGCGTAAGCTGACCTTCCAGATACTCGACGGCGAAACGGAAGTCGCCGTGGAAAGCGTTGCACTTCCGGCTTCTCTGACATTGACTGAAGGCAGCACCTATCAGGTGACAGCAGAGATCCTGCCGGAAGATGCTGCGGACAAAACGCTGACCTGGAGCAGCAGCAATGCGGCAGTCACAGTGGATCAAACCGGGCTTATCAAAGCTGTGACTGCGGGAACTGCGGTGATTCGCGCTGTGTCTGCAAACGGAAAGTCTGCTGCCTGCACTGTCACTGTGACGGCAGCCTCCGACTTTACGATTGAAAATGGTGTGTTGACCGCCTACACCGGCAGCGACGCCAACGTGGCGATCCCGGAGGGCGTCACAGTCATCGGTAACGGTTCGTCTTCGATTTTCGGAAGAAATGTGGAATCCGTCACGATTTCCGCTTCCGTCACAGAGATCGCGGACAAGGCCTTCGATACCTGCACCGGCCTGACAAGCGTAACCTTCGCTGAGGGCAGCCAGTTGAAGACCATTGGAAATGAGGCGTTTTACGCCGCTAATCAGTTGGAGAGCCTGACTATTCCGGAGGGCGTCACCTCCATTGGACAGTACGCCTTTGCGGCCATGAACAAGCTGCAGACCATTACACTGCCCAGCACCCTGACGACGGTTTGCGGCGGGGAGTGGTTCGGCAATTTGTTCGCCCGTGGAACAAGCGGCGGAGCACCGGCAGCGCTAGCTTCCGTCAATATCACGGAAGGCGGCGAACAGTACCGCTCCCATGACGGCGCAGTGTATTCCGCCGACGGGAAAACGATTATTTACTGCCCGGCTGCCAAGCAGTCCATTGACTGGCTGAATAGCGTGACGGCGATTGGCGCATACGCTTTCTGCAACAGCACAATGCCGTCCGTGAACATCCCGGGAACGGTTACGGAAATCAGCGCAAATGCGTTTAACCGTGCTAAAATGACCAGCCTGGAAATTCCTGGCAGTGTCAAAACCATTGGCGCATCTGCTTTCTTCTTCTCTCAACTGACCAACGTGACGCTCAATGAAGGACTCGAGCGCATTGAGAACAGTGCGTTTTCTCAAAGCCGTGTCGCGCAGGTCACGATTCCTGCCAGCGTGACCTATATTGGGAAAAATGCCTTTGATTTTGAATACGGCAGCGACTATTCGATCCGCTTGCTGGGTAAGAACACGGAACTGGCAGATGAGTTCATCCCGTATTATTACGCTATCAAGGTCTATGGTTTGGCGGATTCCACCGCGGAACAATATGTGGCGGCAAAGAAAGCTGAAAAAGGTGACAGCTGCAAGCTGACCTTCCAGACGGACGGCTATGTAGAACCTGTCGAGATTCGCTTGAATCAGGAAACGGTTTCTCTGCATAGAACGGAAACCGCTCGACTGACTGCTGAGGTTTTGCCGGAAGGCGTGCAGGCAATCGCCAGCTGGAGCAGCAGTCAGCCTGCTGTGGCAACGGTAAGCAAGGACGGTCTGGTGACTGCGGTGCAGCAGGGTACCACGGTGATTACAGCTGCGGTTGGAAAACTCACGGCTTCCTGCACGGTTTATGTCATTGTGGACGAAAATGAGAGCGACTATGTGCTGAACCAGAATGGCGAAGTGACCGGCTATCTGGGCACGGATTGGGAGGTTCTGAACATTCCAGCGAAAATCGGCGATCAGACCGTAACCGGTATTGCGGACGGTGCGTTTGAAAATCAGCGGGATATTCAGCAGGTGATACTTCCGGAAACGGTAACCGTAATTGGCAGCAATGCGTTTTACGGCTGCACAAACCTGAAGGAAATCAACTTGAACCATGTCACTTCGATGGGGAGCGGTGTTTTCCGGCAGTGTGCGGCATTGCAGTCCGTTGCTTTGGGTGAAGGACTGCGTGATGTGCCTGAACAGGCCTTTATGTCCTGCGCAAACCTGAAAGCAGTCACGCTGCCGTCCTCTGTGAAGGAACTGGGCAAAGAGTGCTTCGCACAGTGTACTTCTCTGGAAGCGCTGATTCTGCCGGAGGGGCTGACAACCATCCATGCCGGCGCACTGAAAAAGTGCCCGCTGCAAACGCTGCATCTGCCCGCCTCTCTTCAGCAGCTGGGAGATGAATACATGGGAGATGTATTTGAAGATCCCGGCGCACTTGCTGCGGATACGGCGATGAAAACCATCACTGTGGCGGAAGGCAATCCTCTTTATACCGCCAAGGACGGTCTGCTCTATAACAAAGAGGAGACTGCGGTGCTGTTCTGCCCCCGGGGACGCACGGATGCGGTGATCCCGGAGGGGGTAACGGAAATTGGCCGTTATGCCTTCTTCATGTGCTTTAATCTGATCCGTGCTGACCTTCCCTCTACACTGAAAACGGTGCGGGAGCAGGCGTTCCACTACTGCGAAGCGCTGACAGACTGCGAACTGCCCACAGGACTGGAGCGGGTGGAAAATTCCGCCTTTTTCGGCTGCGAGGAATGGACCGGTGTTGACCGGATTCCGGCCAGCGTGCAGTATATCGGGCAGTATGCCTTCAATGAGTGCAAGGGCACTAAAATTGTGGTTCCGGAGGGCATTGCAGATCTGCCTGAATTTGCGTTCTGGGGCTATGAAGATACGCTGACGGAAATCATTCTGCCGGCTTCCCTGAAAACCATCGGCAATTCGGCCTTTGCCTGGGCCAAAAATGTGAAAAGCCTCACTATTCCTGAAGGCGTGACCTCCGTTGGATCTCAGAGTTTCGCCCGAATGGATGCACTGGAGACGCTGACGCTGCCTGCAACTTTGCAGACCATTGGAGAAGAAGCGTTTGCCGGCGGTGAGAATGTGGAAAACCGCCTGAAGGAGGTTTATATTCCGGCCTCTGTGACTCAAATCGGCAAAAATGCGTTTGCAAAACGCACCGGTTTGACCATTGTTGCCGATCGTGCAGACACGGCTGCGGCTCAATATGCCAGAGCCAACGGCCTTACCTTGAAATTGAAAAACGGCGATGAGATCGATTCGGATTTCGAGATTGTAAACGGCGTTTTGGTTGCCTATCACGGAACAAAGACGGAGGTTGTGATTCCCTCTTCTGTCACGGAAATCGGCCCCGGTGTTTTTGAAAGTCCGGATGAAGGGGAAGAGGGAGTGGAGGTGACAAAAGTCACGATTCCCGCTTCTGTTACGAAGATCGGTGCGCGAGCCTTTTATGGCTGCCAGCTGACGGAAGTTATCTTTGAAAACGGCAGCACTCTGTGCGAAATTGGGGAGTCTGCCTTTGCCTACTGCACCAAGCTGCCGGAGATCACACTGCCGGATGGGCTGGAGGTAATTGGCGTTCGTGCCTTTGACGGGGATAGCCGCCTCACTGAAATTGCCATCCCGGCCTCTGTCACCACAATTGGCGCTTACGCATTTGAACTCTGCTCCGGTTTAACTTCTGTACAGTTTGCCAACGGTCTGACCAGTCAGCTGAAGACGATTGGAGACTTTGCTTTCTATCAGTGCTATCGGCTCACACACATTGAGATTCCGGAGGGTGTCGTCAGTATCGGTGACAGTGCGCTGCGTATCAGCAGAGGCTTGACCAGTGTCTCTCTGCCCTCTACTCTGGAGCGCCTCGGTACGGCTGCACCGCTGGTATTCGCCCCTGCGAATGAAAGTGGTCAATTCTCAGGGACAGATGACCTCATTTCCATCACCGTGGCTGAGGGGAATCGGAATTACTCCTCTCGGGACGGGCTGCTCTATACCGCCGATGGAAAGACGCTGCTCTATTGCCCTGCCGGACGCACCGGCACGGTCACGGTGGCGGATGGTACACAAGTGATTGACACTTATGCGTTCCATCGCAGTCAGGCAAGTCATGTGGCATTGCCTGATGGACTGCAATCGATTCGGGATTATGGCTTCAAACAGTCCGCTCTTATCAGTGTGGAACTTCCGGATTCTGTAGAATCCATTGGAAACAATGCATTCTTCAACTGCAGCGCTCTGAAAACCGCTCAGTTGGGCAGCGGGCTGAAGACCATTGGAGAAAATGCGTTTTCACTCACCCGTATTGCGCAGGTCACCATTCCTGCTGGCGTAAGTTCTATTGGAAAAAATGCCTTTGACTTTGAATACGGTGGGCAAAACCTGTTTGTTCGGATACTGGGCGCAGAAACAACTTTGGCGGACGAATTTATTCCTTACAATTATGCGATTACGGTGTACGGCGCTGCCGGCTCTGCTGCAGAAAAATATGTGGCAACGAAGCGGGCGGATAAGGGCGACAGCTGCAAATTGACGTTCAAAAAGTTGGACAGCTATGAAGCGGTGACGCAGGTCACACTTGACAAGACGGAACTGACACTCAAACAGCGTGAAACCGCAGTGCTGCGTGCATCCGTCCAACCGGAAACTGCAACACATACGGATTTGGTGTTCAAATCTCTTGATACCAAAATTGCGGCAGTGAGTGCGAATGGTACAGTTACTGCGGTAGCTCCCGGGGTTGCAACAATTCGGGTGATTTCAACCGATGGCCCCTATGCGGACTGCAGTGTGACTGTGACGAGGGACGAAACGATCAGCGATTTTACGGTGGATGACCGTGGTTACATCACCGGCTATACCGGCGAAAGCGGAAATCTTGTCATTCCCGGCACAGTGGAGAACAAGACGGTTCTCGGCGTCGCTTCCGGCGCATTTCAGAACCGTTGGGATATTGAAACAGTAACATTGCCAGACAGCTTGCAGCATATTGAAGACAATGCCTTTTCTCACTGTGGAAATCTCTCTGCGGTTATATTTGGCTCCGGCTTGAAAACGATTGGCAGTCGGGCTTTTGAAAACTGCACGCATTTGCGCTCCCTGACTTTGCCGGAGGGATTGGAGAGTTTGGAAGAATATGCTTTCAACTCCTGTGAAAGCCTGGAGATGGTGACGCTGCCCTCTACCCTGAGCGAACTGCCTAAGGGTGCGTTCTATATCTGCTGGCGGCTGAAAGAGGTCAACATTCCCGAAGGCGTGACACATATCGGTCAGGATGCCTTTTACGAGTGTGAAGGTATGCTGAAACTGACGTTGCCAACCACGCTGCGTACAATCTCCAGCGGTGCGTTTACTGCCTGCGTCCGATTGACGGAGGTCACAATTCCGGAAGGCGTAGAAACCGTGGAACAGCAGGCCTTTATGAGTTGTACTGCGCTGACGGCAATCCATCTTCCCGCTACGCTGAAAAACTTGGGCAGCCAATATCCGGGAGATGCATTTGAGCGCTCGGATGTGCTGGGCTGCAACCACCTCACGACGGTTACCGTCACCGAAGGAAACCTATGGTTCTCCGCCTATGACGGCTTACTGTACAGTGCTGATGGCAAGACGCTGCTCTTCTGCCCCCGTGGCTTGACGAGTACTGCGGTCAAAGAGGGGGCTGAGCGGATTGGCGACTACGCATTTTTCTACTGCCGTGCGTTGGAGAGTCTGACGCTGCCGACATCGATCCGGCATATTGGCTCCAACAGCATTTCCGTCTGCGAACAGCTGCGTACCCTGCATCTGCCTGAGGGGCTTGTGTCTATTGGTGACGCTGCCTTTGCCAGCAGTGCGGCGCTCACGGAAGTGAATATCCCCAGTACAGTGGAGACAATCGGCAATCATGCGTTCCTGGGCACTGCCCTGGAGACGCTGGTTCTGCCTACCGGCGTAAAGAGCATCGGCGCGGAAGCCCTCGCTTATAACCCAACGTTGAATTCTGTTACGATTCGCTCCGGCTTGGCGGATATTGGTGCTGACCTCTGCAAGAACAGTCCCAATGTCACGATTTGGACAGACTCTGCAGCGGCTCCCATTTATGCGTATGCGCAGGCAAACGGAATCACTGTCCGCTTGCTTAACTCCGGATCCGGAAGCAGTTCCTCCGGTTCGTCCGGATCCTCTGGCAGTGCGGTGTCTATTTCTGCTGTCAAGAACGGCTCTATGACTGTCAGTCCCAGGAGTGCCTCCAAGGGCGATACTGTGACCATCACTGTTAAACCCGACAACGGCTATCAGCTGGATGATCTCACTGTTACCGATCAGAGCGGCAATGAATTGAAACTGACTGATCTGGGCAATGGAAAATATACCTTTATCATGCCCAACGGCAGGGCAAAGATCAATGCTGTCTTTGCCCAAGAAAATGCGGCAAGCATGTTTAGTGATGTGACTGCCGGTGCCTACTACTATGAGGCTGTGAGGTGGGCGCAGGAAAAGGGAATCACCGGAGGTATCGGCAATGGCCTGTTTGGACCTGACAACAGCTGTACCCGCGCACAGATTGTCACATTCCTGTGGCGTGCTGCCGGTTCTCCCGAACCGAAGAACACAGGCAGTTTTTCTGATGTTTCTGCCGGCAGCTATTATGCAAAAGCGGTTGCTTGGGCGGTAGAGAACGGCATTACCACCGGCACGGGCAGCGGCAAATTCAGTCCCAACGCCGCCTGCACCCGCGCACAAAGTGTGACGTTCCTGTTCCGTTCTATCGGCAAATCGGTTGACAGCAAGACCACGTTCAGCGATGTTCCCGCTGACAACTACTATGCAGATGCTGTGGCATGGGCGATAGAGAACGGTGTAACGAACGGTATTGGCGGCGGTCTGTTCGGACCGGATAACATCTGTACCCGAGCCCAAATCGTTACCTTCCTCTACAGAGTCTATCAAGGCTAAGCGGGGACTGCGGGTAAAAGCTGAGTTTTTCCATTTGGTTTTTAAGAACCGTCTTGCGGTGCAGACATCCAGCAAACGGATGTCTGCACCGCAAGATTTCTATAATACAAAAATAGGAACGGCGTGTTGGTGTTAGCACCGGGAGCGCACAGCCGAGTGGCTGTCTCCGCCCGGCCCGAACATTGGAAAGGTTTCCAGACATCTCGCCCTCATCACATGGACAGGAAAAAGCTTTTTATTGACTGCGGCGCAAAATACGACTGGCCTGCAATTTGCTTTCCAGTTATATTCTGCGCCGCTGGGTGCTATCGTTTGAGAAAATTTTTATATGGAGAGGGGCTTGACCCACACGCTGACCCACACGGGAAATGCGTGGATGGAAACAATGGAACAAACAGGCTGCGACCTCATCCTTTTTGGACGAAAAAACGCCGAAAAGCATCGTACAGCAGGGGTTGGAAGACTCTACGGCAGTTGGTAAAGAGCTGGTCTGCAAGGTAATCCGCTGTATCGATAATTGCGAAATAGTTGTGGAAGAATGAGAACTTTTCAATCGTCCAACAGCAGGATTCATTGTATTCTCGACTCACGATTGGGCCTCCTTATGTGACAGTTTCTTTACAAAATTACGTTTGCTCTTGCTTTTTTGAGCTTCTTCCAGTATTCTAGCGGACTCCCGTTTGGGAAAACTCTTTAGATGGAGGCGATTGCCATGAACATGAAACAGTTTCCGGTCATTGATCCGATTGCGACCGGAAAGAACATCATCCGTCTTCGCGTCGAGCGTGGGATGAGCGTCCGCGATCTGCAGGCATACTTTGGTTTCGAAGAGCCGCAGGCGATCTACAAATGGCAGCAAGGAAAGAGCCTGCCTTCCGTAGATAATCTGTATGCTCTCGGTGCGTTGTTCGAAGTACCGATGGAAGACATCCTGGTATCTCGGACATCACAACTGAATCTGATCATTTGTGAGCAGCAGGCCGAAGCCTGCTGCTCGCCTCTATTTATGGGAGAACTGCTCCGACTATCACGGATACGGCAGAGAGCCAAGATCGCTTAGACCTTTTTTGCCAAGGCCATGCGCTCGCTGGCTCCCTGAGGAGCGAGGGTAGCATGCCTCAACGTATTAACGGCTCAAAGGCCAGCAATATCAAGATAGGAAATCTATCTATATTCAACAGAATAGGGAGATGTGAGGTGGCAAGGTCGAGATTCGGCGTTAGCGTATTCACGTTATAGTGAAACAGCGTTGGGCGCTGATGGATGGGAAGACGGTTCGTAGCATCCGTTAACGAGACGGATCATGTCTTCTTTTGGAGCTCAGAATCAACCGAGCGGATAGTTTTGATTTGCAGCACTATAGTTCGTCTGCAACTGAACCGGTCGCCACGTTCTCTTCTTCTGCCGCATCCGTGATAGTCGGAGCAAAGTCGCAAAGGCTTGGTCAGCTCAATGCGGACATATGCGCTTCAAAAGTCTCCGCAAAAGTCTCGTTCACATCGAATGGAGCTTCGTACTCCACCGGGGTGTTGACCAGAGCGGCATCCAGAGCGGCAGAGGTCTCATCGGACTTCTTGCTCAGATCAGCGCACATCTTCCGGATCTTATTGCGATCGAAATTGATGGTGGTCACACGTTTGACATCGCAGCGGTAGGAGACCTGATTCCCCTCGTTGTTGAACCGATAGCCGATTCCTCCATTGGGGATCAAGACTTCGCCATTGCGCAGGCCGGCCATGTGGCGGAGCAGAGTGGCGATCTCCTGGCGCTTCCCATTGAGGCTCACTTCACCATCCAGGCCAGCGCCAAGAGGAAGAGATACCTTCGCCTGATGGATTGCGGCGCTCAACTTTTCCCGCTCGTCCAGGAGGAACAGCAGGAACTCTGCCATCTCGGTGATATTCTCGCTATACTCGGTGGAGGGGGCCTCCATAGTGACCTCATTCTCCGCCTCTGCCATGACCTTGTGGCGGAGATAGGTATTCTGCACCTTGGTGATATTGCCGTTGTTGCCGAGGATGCTCTGTGCATCGGTCATCATGGACTGCAGCTTATTCTGAAAGCGGAACGCTTCTTTGAGGTTCATTGTATTCACTCCTTGTCTCTTTTCGTTGATCCTATGATATCTGTCTCTGTAGCAGTTGTCATTGAACTGCTGGTTTAATCGCCTGAAAAGCTCAATTATGGACAAAGGTTTGCCGTAGGGATCTGCCCCTCGTTTTCCCATTCAAATAGTGCAGGAAGTGCGCGAGGTGCGTAGTCACGGGATCGCGTTCCCGCAATTCTGGGAGATGGGTCATTTTCTATGAATCGATCCGGGGCCTGCTCCAGAATATAATCGATCCAAGCGATTGCATTCTTGCACTTGCGCCGGCGCACACGGGCATCGTGCAGAAGTTTATATAGCTGGTATCCATGTGAGGCATCCAGGTTATAGAACTCCGCTGCGTGCTCGATGTCTTCAATCTCCAGCTCCGCCTTCCGCTGGCCGGTCACCAGTGTTTCTCTCTGGCATTGGATGGTGTGAATGAAATCGCTGAAATTCTTCAGCCGTGTCAGGTAGAATTCAGGCGTCAGTAGCTCCAGTTGCAGATCAGGATTTTCGGGATTGGGGTTTGAGATGAAGATGACCTTATACTTCAGGTTTTTCATCGCCTTTGGCAGCAAAGAGCAGTATTTCTCTGCCGTCTTCTTATTGTTGAATGTATGCGCGCGATCGATATAGGCAGTGGTGATCATCTGATTGTTGCCGATAATCTCCACATAGCTTTTTCCATTGCTGATAATCCAGGGCATATTTGATCCTCCTTCGTCCGAATAGAAATAGTGGGCGCACATGATGGAAATGCCAGTTCTGGGTGTTTGGTTGAACATGTCCACCTATGCAATATTGATATAGAGCCATCAGGTGGTTCTAAGGGCGCGTAGGAGTTGTGCACGAGCCACCTGCGCGGTCTGCTGTTTCGCTCCAGCTTTCAAGTATTCAATGGCATCATTCCACTGGAAAAGTGTGTATTCTGCTGCATCAAAAGTCTCAAGAAATGCGGCTAAACGGGATCGACCGTCAGTGGACAGGAACCGCAGGTCAGAGAGGTATTGTACTTTCATGAAGGTTGCTGCTTCATCAAGTAGACATGGAGTGTGATTGGTCATATCGGAGTTCCTCTTGCAGATGCAACGAGGTCGCACCCTCTTTCTTCTCATTTGTGCCATATAGTTGGGAGGCATCGAAGTGATCGCAGCGAAACATCGTACCATCGGACATATAGATTTCCGCTCTGCCATCGGATTCCATCTCCACACGGATAATGTAGCTGGTGTTGACAATCGCGATACCGAGGTTGATAAATCTACCCATGTTTGACATTCCTCCACTTGTTTTGGAATAGAAGGCCGCTGCCGGAGCAGCGGCCTTCGTTATTTACCTGGTTGGAACGAATCCGGCAAAACCGGTATGGCCTTTATTGGCGATTCGCTCGATGTCTTTGTCTGTTGCAAAGACGAAAGGCTCAATTTTGCCGTCAGACATCAGCATCACAAAAGCGCAGGGGCAGATTTCGCTGTCGCCATCATCATCCAGATAGACAGCGCTGACGCCCTGGCAAGGGATGATGGAACGAATGGAGTTGTAGTCATTGACTTCGTCGTGAAGGTCGATCTCGCTGTGGAAGTGCTGACCATCTTTGGTGAGGATGATGCATCCGCCATCTTCCTTGGGAATGATGCGGGCGATCATGTCGCTGTTCAGCAGCTCACCTTTGGTACCAATAGGTAAAAACTTGCTCATGATAATACTCTCCTCATGTTCAAAAGATCAGCCCCGAAGCGTGAGCTCCGGGGCTGGCGGGGGTTATAGGAAACGACCTCTCTCGAGATCAATATCCGGTCTTCGGCAGCGGCGTGGTATTGAAGCGACGGACGGTAGTGACCCAGGTGGTCTTTGCCGTCTGCCACTCATTGAGATACTGGCCACCAACATCGGCACGATTGATGATTTGGTAGCCATTGCTCACGGTACCAAGCACCTGCACACGCATGGTAGGCTTCACAACAGAAGAGAAGCCGCTGGGCACCGTGCCAAACTCGAAGCGGACATCGGTAACATACTCGCCCTGCACGAGCCGCAGCGTAGCGGTATTCAGGCTCAGGGAATAGTTGTTGGATGTCAGCAGGTTACTGGCCAAAGTCCGGTAGTCATTGAGATTGGTCTTAAAGGTGACCTTATAGTACAGGCGCGCATTGTAGGTACCCGTGCTGATGCTGAGCGCACGCGTCGCATCCGTAGGAATGCGATCATGCCAGAAGAAGTGGTTGAGCGCGACATTGGAGGTATTGGCAATACCGGAGAAGTCATAGCTCATGGTCTGACCGGACTGCACTTCATAGTTGCCGCTCTTCTTGATGGTCACGCCTAGAGACGCGGGCTTATTGTAGGCGGAGAGTTTGATGATCTGACTGGGATACTCGATCTCGGCTTCCATCTTCTCGCCACTCAGCTGATAATACTTCGGTGCGGACACCTCCGTCACGAAGTAGCGGCCAAGAGGCAGGGGGCCGGAAGCGGCAACGCCACGCGCGTCTGTCACGATATAGCCAACAACCTTGCCAGAGCGGGCCTGCGTGATCTCAAACACAGCGCCTTCCAACGGGGTGCCAGCAAGCTGACCTGTGACGGTGTTGTCTTCCGAGCTATACTTCCGGATCTGGATCTGACCCGTCACAGCACTATTCTCCCACTCAATCTGTGCGCATTTACCACGTTCGACATAGACGGTCTTATACTGCTCATCGCGAATATAGCCATCCGCCGCCTCCAGTTCACGCAGGTAGTACTTTCCGGGTACCAGCTCATCATCAATGTAGATGTAGCCGTCCTGATCCGTCGTGTATTCGCCGATCGGGTTCTTCCCAGAATCATAGAGTACGAACTTGACACCATAAATGCCTGCACCAGTCGCTGCATCGATCTTGTGAATCATGATAGAGGCCATGCGCTGGTTGGTGATCTCAACCGTCGTAGTCTCGCTATCCTTGACGCATGCATTGACAGGCGTGGTATCGAGTGCGTATCCGTCTTTCGCCTTGCGCTCAACGATGGTATACCAGCCACTCTCTGCGTTGGGGATGCTGATGACGCCGTCGCGGTCGGTGGTATAGGTCCCGAGGATTTCACCATTGATTTTGCGAATCTCGAACTTGACACCACCGAGCCGCTCTCCGGTGTCCTCATCGGACTTGATAATCTGCAGGCCGCCAGCAGGGATGTTATACACGATCAGAGTCTGAAGATCGTCGGGGTTAACAACGATGGTCTGGCTTCTTGTGGCTTCATCGATGGTGTAGCCAGGGATCGTTTTCACTTCCGTCACAACAAGTGTGCCGACAATATCTCTGATGATGATCTCGCCATTTGCGTCAGTCATATAAAGGCCGTTGGAAGAGAGTTTACCGCCCCCATCTGCCACAAAGCTGCCATCGCTGTAGGTGATGCGGAACTGAACCCCTTCCAGAGGCTTCTTCGTGACGCTATCAAGCTTAATGATTCGAAGCCCACCGAGCGGTTGGTTGCGAAATTCCAGCGTAATCATCTCGTTGGATTTGACCTTGACCGTCTGAGGAGTATCATCCAGCAGATAGCCATCCTTGGCGCGCGTTTCTTTGATGATAAGCGTCGTGCCAGGGGCAATGTCGGTAATGGTGAAGGTACCAGCACTATCGGTAATGAACTTGCCATTGGCATTCCCAATGAAATTGCCGTCAGAATCGGTCACGAGGAACTCAACTTCAGAGATTGGTTCATTCGTTGCGGCGTCCACCTTTTTCACCAAAACGCCACCCTTAGGCTGATTACGGAACTCCACCGTGATGACTTCGTTGGACTTAACCTTGACCGTCTGAGGGGTATCGTCCAGGATATAACCATCCTTGGCATGAGTTTCCTTGATGACGAGTGTGGTGTCGGGAGCAACATCCGTAATGGTAAAAGTACCTGCACTGTCCGTCACATATTTGCCGTTGGCATTACCGATGAAGTTTCCATCGGAGTCGGTCACGAGGAACTCAACATTGGAGATGGGCGCATTTGTTACGGCGTCCACCTTTTTCACCAAAACGCCGCCCTTGGGCTGGTTGCGGAACTCCAGTGTCATCACGGAATTGCGCTTGATCTTAATGCTCTGCGGGGTATCGTCCAGAATGTAGCCGTCTTTTGCCCGCACCTCACGGGCGATGACAGTCATGCCGGGAGTCAGGCCGTCAATGCGGATGGTGCCCGCGCTGTCGGTCACGTAGCGGCCATTTGCCGTACCGATCACACTTCCGTCCGAGTCGGTCACAAGGAACTCAACATCGGAGATGGGTGCACCGGTCACGGCGTCCTTTTTGACAATGAGCAAAGAACCCATCTTATCGTTGCCGAAGGTCACGGTAATGACGTCCTGATCCTTACCGGAGAGATAGACCGTTTCCGCGGCGTCGGTGATCACATACCCGTCCGGCGCGGAGATCTCCTCGCAGACATAAGTGCCTGCCTTGAGGCCGGTCACGACGATGGTTCCATTGTTCGAAGTGCGGTACTCGCCGATAACTGTCCCACCCGTACCGGAGGTGCCGCCAAGGTAGCGGATGCGGAACCACGCGCCTTCCAGTGGCTGACCGCTCTCACTGTCCACCTTGCGGATGATGATGGCGGAAAGAGGCGTGTTCTCAAAGGTCAGCACCTTGCTCTCGCCACCGGAGATGAAGCATTCCTGCGTGGCAGGCTCCTTGATGGCGTACCCGGACGCCGGTTCCAATTCAGTTACTTTGTACCAGCCATCCTTGATCTCAGGAAGAATGATTTTTCCGCTTGCGTCAGAAAAGTAAGTGCCGAGGTCATTGAGCTCGCCGGTGTCGGTATGGTTGCTGCCATACCAGATCTGGAACTTAGCGCTCTTGATGGGATCGCCGGTGACACTGTCTACCTTGCGGATCTCCAAGCTGGGCTTGAGGGCGTTGAAGAAGGTGACGGTAGAGGTTTCGCCGGGCTTCAATGCCACTTCCTGCGGGATGGGGCAGAGAATGACATGGTTGGGAACATTGATCTCCGTTACTTTGAATGTGCCAACAGGAACAGAGTCGAGGAAAATCCGCCCATGGTTATCGGTCGTGGCGCTGGTAGAAAAGCTGCCGTCGATCTGCTCGATGCGGTAGGTCACGCCCTCGATAGGCTCACCATTGGCGATGTTCTTCTTGACAATTTCAAGACCGGGCTTTTCATAGTCAACGAAAG
>OGCO01003952.1_pt1 | contig 16543 bp, 14 predicted proteins | sample 1570171 | NCBI WGS metagenome assembly OGCO01 (sample SAMEA4370583, study PRJEB24528) | human gut metagenome | reverse complement strand
TATATAAGACAGCATTTACAGATTTTAAAATGGGCTACGCCTGTGCACTGGCATGGGTCTTGTTCCTTTTGATTTTCGCAGTTACATTAGTACAGTGGAAATTCCAAGATCGTTTTGCTAATGAATAGGAAGGAGGCAGTATATGAAAAAGATACAGATACACAAAGTGATTTTTACAGTTTTTTTATTTGCGATTGGCTTCACTATGCTGACTCCGTTACTGTGGATGATTTCCACATCATTTAAACCGGAAAACGAAGTATTTCAGTTTCCTATCAAATGGATTCCGGAACACAGTGTCGGACTTGCCAACTATAAAGAAGTGTGGGGATCTGCCTATAATTTTGGAATGTACTACCTGAATAGCATTAAGGTGACGGTAATATCCACGGTTCTTCAAATTTTGGTATCAGCTTTAGGAGCTTACGGATTTACAAAGATTAAGTGGAAAGGCAGAGATCAGCTTTTTTTAGTGTATTTGGCAACAATGATGATCCCGGCACAGGTTATGATTGTCAGTCGATTTGTAATTATGCAGAAAATGAACCTTTATAATACACACATGGGAATTATCATGATGACCATGTTTAGCCTATATGGAGTATTTTTGCTACGTCAGGCCATGATGGCAATTCCGGATTCGCTCTGTGAATCTGCCAAAATAGATGGTGCTGGTCACTTGAGAATATTTTTTCAAATTATATTCCCGTTGGTAAAGCCCTCTATTGCTACATTAGCGGTATTGAAATTCGTATGGACGTGGAATGATTATCAAACACCATTGATTTTTTTAAGCAACCGTAAACTATTTACAATTCAGCTAGGTATGAAATTATTTGCTTCTGAATCTGGAAGCATCTATTCCCTGACTATGGCTGCAGCTGTATCAGCAACGATACCATTAATTATTCTGTTCCTGTTCGGGCAACGTTATATTATTGATGGAATTGCTTCGGGTGCGGTAAAGGGTTGATGTAAGGGTATTTGTAACATTTACATATACACACATGAAAGGAGAAGAATTATTATGAGAAAGATGAAGAGAGGACTCAGCCTGGTACTGGCTTCCATTATGGCAACCGCCTTAGTAGGATGTTCCGGTGGAGAAAACACAGAAACAACGAATACAGCTACCACGACTGAGAACAAGGAAACAACAGGAACTACTCAGGTAGCAGATGAAAATCAGGAGGAAATTACTCTGCGTTTTGTCAGCTGGCAGACCAATCATGATGAACAGAACCAAAAGGTTGCGGCAGCATACAAGGAACTCCATCCTAATATTAATGTGCAGTTTGATTATGTAGGTGACATGAACAGTAATGACTATCTGACAAAGACTGATATTATGCTGATGGGTGGCGAAGCAATGGATATTCTGATGGCGCCTAATTACGCTTCCTATATTGTGCGTGCGGAGTCTGGATCCTACCTGTCTCTCGATGATTATTTTACTGAGGAAGGAACTACTGCAGAGGACGCATACAATGTAATTGTAAGAGTAAACGATCAGACATATGGTATTCCGGGAGAAATGAAATATAATCTGGTTCTTATCAACAAAGATATGTTGGATGCAGCCGGACTGGATGTACCTTCTTTGGATTGGACCTGGGATGATTATCGTGAATATGCTGAAAAGCTGACAAGTGGAAGTGGAGCGGACACAAAATATGGTTCCTATTTTCACTCTTGGGGGAGCTGTAACTTATGGGGAATCAGTAGTGGAAAGGGTGGAAGCACAATCTTTAATGATGATAAAACCTTAACTTTTGATAATCCCACTTAGCTAAGTTCTTGCAGCTGCGTTATGATATGGAAAATGTAGATCATAGTTCTACACCGTTGGCAGATGTTAAAGCTCTGAACATGAATTATCGCGATCAGTTCTTTAATGGAAATATTGCAATGCTTCCCATGGGAACAGCTATGCTTAGTGACATTGGAAATGAAAAATATGCACATGATTTCGTAACTACATTTGCACGCCAGCCTTTATGGGACAAAGATGGTGAACATTATAATGAAGCAGGTGGAAATATCTTTTCTATTGCAAAGACATCCGAGCATCCCAAGGAAGCATATGATTTCTTACGGTTCTGGACAACGGAAGGTGTAGATATTAAGGGAATGTTTATTTCTAATGAAAAGGGAGCTGTGAAATCTGATAGTGTAAAGCAGATTATTGCCGGATTTGAGGATAAGCTTGACACAGATACCTTAACCAAGATTATGGATGATCCGGATTGGGTTGACAGCTATGGAACATACATTCCTGATTATCAGAGTGAAATTGATAGCATTCTTACAGAGGAAACAGATAAGTATCTTCTCGGATCTCAGTCTCTGGATGACACCATCAAGAATTTGATGGATCGTGGTAATGAAGTAATAGAAGAAAATAAGTAGAGATATAGAAAAATCGCTTAAGTCGGAAGATTTAAGCGATTTTTCTAAAAAGGAGTCTATGGAAGAAAAAAATAAAAAAATAGTACTATTGAAATTGTTTATATCTACGCTATATTTGAGCACTTTTACATTTGGTGGGGGATATGTCATTGTTACACTGATGAAGAAAAAGTTTGTGGACGAATATCATTGGATAGAGGAAAATGAAATGCTTGATCTGGTGGCAATAGCACAATCCTCTCCGGGAGCCATAGCGGTAAATGGTGCGATTGTTGTAGGTTATAAACTAGCAGGAGCTGCAGGGATCTTTGTGGCAATTCTGGGGACCGTTCTGCCTCCTTTTGTCATTTTATCAGTAATATCTATATTTTATAATGCTTTCAGAAATAATTGGCTGATCAGTCAGTTGTTGGAGGGAATGCAGGCAGGAGTTGGTGCAGTGATAGCTTCTGTTACGGTGGATATGGGGCTGCCTATTATTAAGGAAAAGGATCCTTTATCTCTGGTCATTATGGTGGGAGCGTTTATTGCAGCATGCGTGTTTAGCATAAATGTAGTGTACATTGTGCTAACGTGCGGAATAATTGGTGTAATACGTACACTTCTTTCAAAAAGGAGAAGCGGAAAATGATATATTTACAATTATTCTGGAGCTTTATTCAGATTGGGATGTTCAGCTTTGGTGGTGGATATGCCGCCATGCCCTTGATTCAGGGACAGGTAGTCACTGACCATGGATGGCTGACTATGTCAGAGTTTACGGATCTTATTACGATATCACAGATGACACCGGGGCCGATTGCGGTTAATTCTGCAACCTTTGTAGGACTGAAGATTGCAGGTATACCTGGGGCAGTAGTAGCAACACTTGGATGTATTTTGCCGTCCTGTATTATTGTGACAGTGTTAGCAAAATTGTACTTGAAATACCGGAGTATGGATATGCTACAGGGAGTATTGCGTTCACTTCGTCCGGCAGTAGTGGCGATGATTGCATCAGCTGGAATTTTGATTCTTATGACGGCCTTCTGGGGAAACAATACGATAACTTTTACTGGAACAAAATGGGTCATGGTATTGATTTTTGCCATATGTGTAGTTATACTGCGAAAAACAAAGATGAATCCTATCTGGGTTATGGTATTGGCCGGGGTAATTAAAGTGTTTGTATCACTTGTATAAGGCGAAAGACAGGAGAACAATATGCCACCAATTAGTGTACTGATAAAACCCTCGTCGGGAATGTGCAATATGAAATGCGATTATTGCTTTTATTGCGATGAAATGAAAAAAAGGATGCGGGAATCCTATGGATTCATGACAGAGCAGACACTTAAGAATGTTATTCGTAAAACAATGTTTCATGCGGAAGGCATGATAAGCTATGCGTATCAAGGTGGTGAACCGACTTTACGTGGAATTGCGTTTTACGAAAAAGCGATGGAATATCAAAGACATTACAATAAGTGCGGAATACGTGTAAATAATGCGATGCAGACGAATGGGTACTTGATAGATGATGAATGGTGCAAATTTTTTAGGGAGAATCATTTTTTGATTGGCCTTTCGGTAGATGGTACGAAGCAGATACATGACCTTTATCGTCATGGCAGAAGAGGGGAACCGACATTTGACAGGATTAAGAAGGCAGCGGAACTTATGGATCAATATGGTGTGGATTACAATATTCTCACAGTAGTAACACAAAAAACGGCCGGTCACGCAGCGGAAATTTATAATTATTATAAGGAACAGGGATGGAAATATCAACAGTATATTGCATGTCTGGATCCTTTGGGAGAAGACAGAGGGAAGACACCATATGCTTTAAATCCTGAACAATACGGGATGTTTTTGACGGAATTGTTCAACTTATGGTATGAGGACTGGAAAAAGGGTGAACAACCGTATATAAGACAGTTCGAAAATTATATAGGGATTCTTTTAGGCTATCAGCCGGAATCGTGTGAGCAAAGAGGAAGCTGTGGTACACAGAATGTTGTGGAAGCAGATGGAAGTGTGTACCCTTGTGATTTTTATGCGTTAGACGAATATAAACTAGGTAACTTTAACTGCAATCGTTTGGAAGAAATTGATAAGAAAAGAAAAGAAATTGCATTTGTGGAACAGTCTCAAATAGTGGCAGAAAATTGTAAAAATTGCAAATTCTATAAAATATGTAAAGGAGGATGCCGAAGAAATAAGGATTTTAATGCCATGAATGGAGAATATGAAAATTATTTTTGCAAAAGTTATCGAATATTTTTTGATATATGTCTGGAAAGAATGATTCAGATAGTTGAAATAATTAAAAATCAAAAAGGATAAATGCAGAAAATGGACAAATATAAAGCGAGGTATAAGATGAAAGCAGATATCAGATGGCTAGATGATCCAGAAATATACCAAGTAAACCGAATGGATGCACATAGCGACTATGGGAACCACATGTAGGTAGATGCATTACGGAAAAAGAAATGCTTTTAGATCTGGAATATTTTCAAAAGAATCATATTAATGCGGTAAGGACAAGTCATTATCCTAATCAAATTCCTTTTTATTATATGTGCGATGAGATGGGGATCTATATGATGGCGGAAACAAATCTGGAAAGTCATGGCTCATGGCAAAAAATGGGAGCAATAGAACCGTCCTATAATGTTCCGGGATCATTGCCTCAGTGGAAAGAAGCTGTACTGGATAGGGCTAAAAGCAATTATGAAACTTTTAAAAATCATACTTCTATATTGTTCTGGTCTTTGGGAAATGAGTCAGTATTTATAACTTAATTCTGTGTCATCAAACTGAAATTCATATTGAAACGTTGCCACATCCTCTTTAGAATCTGCATTAAGTAAAATTCCATTACCTGTATATCTTATTATACCGAACATTGTTAAAGTAATATTCAGAAGTGCTTTTCCAAGATTCGTCTTTCCAGTTGCATTGCACCCATAAATTAACATTTTTCCAATAACACCATCCGAAAGACAATCTGTATTAAACTGATAACCTGCAATATTTTCAAAATCTATTGTAATTTCATCTTTAAAGTTTTTATAATTTTTCAAGGTGAACCTTTTAAGCATATCTTATACCATCCTTCACAAAAGCACTAATGAGTAATCTCCTATGCTTACAGTATAACCAAATTTTAGCTTCTCTGCAGTAATATGGTGTAAAAAAATTACGGCATATTGCAACTTAAAATTACAATACATCCACAGAAATATTTGCTTTCTTCTGGCGGCATATAAGCAAAAAGAGCATTTCCCTAGCGGAAGTGCTCTTTTGCGAATTCCATATCCTGTACCAGTTCCAGTGTTCCAAGATATTGCTCCTGCTTATCCCGGACAGCGTAATAAGTCACTAAGAATGTCCGGCCGCCCTTGTCCATCCAGACCGGTACCTGGTCCAGATTCCCTGCACGGAATTCTCCGATAATGCGGCGAACCTGTTCTTCGATTTTAGGCGGGTGACAGGTGAAGACCTCACGGTCCAATGCCATGCCGGGACGTTTGAATACCTTGGGGCCTTCGTTAAAATAACGATTGACATTATCGATGTCCACGAAGGTAATCTCCAAAGGAATCGTATTCAACATGGCGGTCAGCTGTGACAGGGTCAGACTGCCGCCGGGAAGGTGGATTCTGGTCTCACCATCTGCAAAAGCATGTTCCGCAGACATGGTGCCAACCGTAGAGGCAGTGTCAGCCAGATGTGCTTCCGCAGCCTCCCAACTGTCACCCCGGATACCGAAGCATTCCGCATAATCTTTGGCATCCCGGTAGATGTGATACCATTCCTCCTCCGAGAAATTCAGTGCGCAGTTGGGGAAGAGGATATTGGATTCCTTGTAGATCATTTCTTCCATGCGGTTTAATACGGCATTCAAACGTTGTTTCCATGCATCGGTTTCTTTTTGGTGTTTTTGTTTTGCAAGCGCATTCAGTTCATCCCGGATCTCATCATCCACTGTCCACATGACTGCAGAGGGGCCGCTGATCCCATATTGTACCTTCAAATGTGGATAAAGTAAGTCTCCCTTTCTGGCATAGTGGATAGCAATCTGGCGCAGCTCGTCAAGCAGTTCATTGGAAATTCCATTATTTTCCAATGCCTGCCTCGCACGGGCAATCAGCTTTTCCAGTGCTGCATTTTCCAGCGTAAAAGTTTGCAGGGGATGTCCGGAGATCTGGATCAGGGCGGCAGCGGCGGAGAGCCGTTGGTCCTTTAGGTCTTTAGAGTGTAGTTTCTGGGCAGCTAGAGAAGGGGCTGCTGTTTTTTCGGCATTGGCAATTTTCTCTTCTGTCGTGGAACCATGGAACAGGGCGGAATGCACATCACAGAGCCGCTGCAATTCTTCGATGGAAGTACCCTCCCGTAGCAGCTCCTGTTCGGCCTGCATAATTGCGGAAGGATCCACATCCTTACATTCCCGGACGAAATCCGCCTGGACATTTTCCAGAGCTTCTCCGTGATTCAAACGTTGTAAGTAAGACTTAATCTGATCTTTCATATAAAAATTCCTCCGGAACCAGTATGCCCCGGAGGAAAGTTTGTTATTCTTTTATTTTTATGATTAATCATCGTAGTGTGTTTTGATAAATTCGCAATCCACTACCAACACATAGAAAACCGAGCCATAATGTTCACTCTCCACGATACGCCCATAATCCAGAACCGTCTTATAAGTTCCATCTTTGACAGCAAGTCGGTATTTGACATAATCATTGTATCCGTTCATGCCGGATTCTATCTGTTGCCAGATGCTTTCTTCTACCTGTGTCAGATCTTCAGGATGCACCAGATTACGGAATTGATGTTTCGTAAAATGCATAAAATCATCCAGATCCGTACATCCTGTCAGCTGAAGCATTTCCTGATTAGCATACAGGATGCGTTCATCCTCCTTTTCGGCCCGGTAGATGAAAAAGGCACCCGGCAGGTTGTCAGAAACATCCGATAATGAAAAACCAAGCTGTGTCCGTTTCGAATTGTGGAAATCCGGCCGGTAGGCCAAAGCACCATGTTTTCCCTGTAATTTTACCTCATAGAGTGCAATGTCAGCATAACGGAGAATGTCAGAGACTTTTTCTGCGTTGGCGGGGTATTCCGCATAGCCCAGGGAAATGCTGTAATTGTGTTCGACGCCTTTGGCTGAAAAAGAGCGGGACGCCTTGCTGAAAGCGTCTATCATTGGGGCAGCCTCTTCTGCACTGCAATCCTTCAGGATAATACAGAACTCATCACCGCCATTTCTGGCAATAATGGAATTATCCGGAAAAGCCTGCACTAAGGATTGTGAAAGCTGCAATAGAACCTGATCACCGATAGTATGACCATAGACATCATTGATAAATTTAAAATTATCCACGTCAAGTAATATACCGACACAGTTTTTCTGCTTGTTTCCCTCCAGATACTCCTCCAGCTGCAAATTAAATCCGTTACGATTTAAGAGACCGGTCATAGAATCCGTCAGAGAGAGTCTGCGAAATTTTTTGCGTTGCTCGTCAACGAATAGTATAGATATCGTTAGAACCACCAGTAGTAGGATCACTGCAATGCCACATAATACTATCAGTTGTAAAAGTGTGCCATTCTTCCAGCCACCGGTGGGCATGACTTCCAGCTTCCAGCTACAGCCTCCCAGAGTAAAATCATAAGAGACGGGATCCATCAGAGTCTCCTCCGACTGGTCTACCACGGTATATTCATCGGTCAGAGGTGAGATGGTCTTCGATAGCCGGTATTGATAACCGAAATTGGTTAAGGCATCAGCGGAATGCTGAAAAATATCAGGAACCTTGATGATAACCATAGTCATGCCCCAAAAATATGGAGTTCCCTTCTCATCCTGTAAAAAAACTGGATTACGGATCGAAAGGACGTGTCCTCCCTGCTCCAGCTCGAAAGGACCATGTATGATAAGCACATCATTAGCAATGCTGTAATTTACGGTCTCTCCGCGGTATTTGTCATGGATCAGGTCTATTTTACCTGCTTCGTTGCCTTCGGCGGGATAGATATCTGTTACGATGCCCCCGGGAGCCACTTGGATGCTCCGGACGTAATCTGCCATCATTCTGTCCGCAATGATATCAAATTTGTCGATTCTGCCGTCCGTACTGATCAGAAGCTGCTCCAGTGTATCCGTGATATTGATACCGGCATTCAGATCTGCGATCATGTTATCACCGTAGGTTACAGCATTTAGTTCCGCAAGAGTGCGGATGTGCCTGGAGTCGTTCTGCTGTACCGCATGAGCGATCATATATAAGACAATACTGCCGATAAGAAGTATCCATAACGGCAGCAGCCATTTGGTATGAGAAAATTTAATTTTATTCCGTGTCATAGTGCTATGCTTCCTTCGTATGTGTTGGCAAAGTGATTTAAATTTAATTATAGCATTTTGACGTTTTTTTGTATAGACATGAGAAGATATTTCATTCCGCTTCGGTCCGTGCTAAACATGTGCCACTGGCACATGGCACCCTACCCTCTACTCGCATATCGAGGGATTATCATCCTACTTTTATGCTCATATCGGGGCGGGTCATAAGTATTTTAGTATCATAAAAAAGAATAGAAATGTGGTACAATACCTAGGGAAAGATAATTAGTTACGAAAGAATATGTTTAGGAAGCATGCATAAAAGATTATTGGGAATATCAGCTGGACAAGGAGAAGGGCAATAAGGTAATATATTATTGCATGCCGGAACGGAAAAGGAGGATTCCTCCGACGGAAGGAATCGTCTGCGGAATGGAGATTAGTATGGAATATATATCAGATGCACAGGCAAAACAGATGATCTTAGAGGTAGGACGCAGAATGTATCAGGGCGGCTTTGTGGCAGCGAACGACGGAAATATCTCCTGTAAAGTCGGAGATAATGAGATCTGGGCAACACCTACGGGAGTTTCTAAGGGATTTATGACAGAGGACATGCTGGTAAAGCTGGATCTGGACGGGAATGTGTTGGAGGGAACGCACAAGCCTTCCAGCGAGATCAAGATGCACCTCAGAGTATTCAAAGAGAACCCGAAGGTACAGGGCGTGGTACATGCACATCCTCTGACGGCGACGGCGTTTGCCTGTGCGGGCATCAGTCTGGAGGAGCCGGTTCTGATGGAAGGGGTTCTGTCCTTAGGCTGTGTGCCGCTAGTGCATTTTGCTCTGCCGGGCACAGAGGAAGTGCCGGAAGCGGTAGCTCCCTATTGCCGGGAATTCAATGCAGTACTGTTAGCAAACCATGGCGCGCTGACTTGGGGTGACAATCTCATGCAGGCTTATTACCGCATGGAGACCACGGAATATTATGCGAAGATCCTGATGATGAACAACTTCATCCTAGGGAAAAAGACGTTGTTGTCCCAGGGACAGATTGACGATATTATCAAGATCCGTGCAGGATGGGGCATCACCACGGGTGGCAGACCCATCGGACCGGAGGGCGCGCAGAATCTGGAGGATATCTGTATTTCCCGAAAAAATAAATAAGCTATAGGGAAAACAAATGGCTGCGAAGCGGTGATTTGTTTTACCAGGCATATTAGTGTAATAGCACGAATTCGTAAGCTTATGATAGAAGGTCATGTTAGAGACTTCTGCGAAAGCAGTCTCCAACAGGGCCTTCTTTTTGTGCTTTATTTGTGTAATTGCATAGACGTAAGCAGGGGGAAAAGCTCCTACAGGACACAGATTTTTCACAGAGTGAACACTTTTTCAATACAAAATCCAACTATACTTGAGAAAACAACGGAATTTGGACGGAATAGCAATCGGAGGTTCGCCGTGAAGAACAAAGAGATCAAACAGATATTTTTTTCCAAAAAGAAAAACAAAAAAGAGAAAAAAGGAAAAGGGCGTAAAAAGTGGATCATCGTTGCGCTGGTACTGGTACTCACGCTGGGCGGTGGTTCGGTGGCAGCAGTGGTGATATTACATAGAAACGGCAATCGATCAGAATTTTCCATGCCGGCTAATATGTCGGGATTGACCTTCACGGAGGATATGACTGCTGCGTCAGGTGTTACCAATGTCGGTATTACGGAGGAGACCTTCGATGTGGAGAATCTGACGACCAATCTGGAGATAGAGGAAGTATATGCCGTGTCTGGAGAAGAAGTAACTGCCGGGGATAAGATTTTGAAGCTGACGGAGGACAGTGTGGAGGAAGCCAGAAAGGAACTGGAAAGAGCACTGGAGGATGCGGAGCTTGCGTATCGCACCGGAGCTATCGAATATGAGCAGAACCTGATCACAGCGGAGTATACGAGAGACAGTGCCATCCTCACCGGACAGCAGGCGAAGGAAGTCCATGATGAGACCGTAGCAAGTCTGCAGAGTGCTGTGACCAGGGCAGAAGAGGAATTACAGGATGCCGAGGATGATATAGCAGAGTATGAATCCTATGTGAATGACGGTTCCTATAAGAGTTATTTCAAAGTGGATGAGTATCAGGCAATCTATGATGAGAACCTGAAAGCACTGACGGACAAGATGGACGAATGGGGTATCAGTTGGTCGCAGGTCACAGGCGGTGGAGGTTCGGTACAGATCGGTGGCGGAGCCGGCGCTAATATGCAGAGCGGCGGAACTTCCAACGCCAGCATTTTAGCTTCTCTTTACAGTATTCTGGAACAAAATCTGAAAGATTTGGAGGAAGCAGAGGATAAATATGAGGATGCATTAACTAATGCTGCTTTTGAATTACAAACTTTGCAGTTAAAGCTTTCCAGTCTCCAACAGGCAGTCACGGAGGCGAAGGAAGATTATGAGATCCAGCTGGCGCAGGCAAAGTTGACCTATGAGACTTCCCTGTCCGGCGCAGAACGGGCAGAGAGCGATTATAATACTACGGTGGAAAAAGCTAAGTCCGATCTGGCAGCTCTGAAAAGTACTTATGAAGATGCCAAGGAGAATCTGGAACTGTTTGAAAGCAGTGTGGGAGACGGATATTTCTATGCCTCGGAGGACGGAACGATCCTGCGGACCATGGTGCGGGCGGAGCAGGCTCTGACTTCCGATGCAGTGGTATTCGTTTACAGCAATCCGAAGGAGCTGACGGTCACCGTATCGGTAGATCAGTCGGATATTACAAAACTGACTGTAGGCGACAGTGCTTATGTGCAGTCCTCCGCAGGTAGCGGATATACCGGTGTGATCACAGCCATTGATCCGGTATCCTCGTCTAGCAGCCGTACCAGTGTCATATACAGCGTGACGGTACAGATCAACGTGGAAGATGAGGAGGACAGCTTAAGTGCCAACGAATCCGTCACCGTAGTCTTCGGCATGACGGAGGAAGAGATCGAGCAGTTACAGCAGAGACAGAGTATGCAGGGAGGACAGACACAGTCATGAAATTAAAAAGACCACATTTTGAAAAACTGAAATCCCTCACAAAGAAACAGAAGAAGCTGATCCTGGCGGGGATCGCATTACTTCTGCTGATCCTGGCAGCCTGCTATACCGTGTTTATTGCACCGTTACTTCAGAAAGAACAGTGGATCTACAAGGAAGAGACGGTGGAGCGTGGTACATTAAAGGTAGGTGTTACTGAGAGCGGCTCTCTGGAATACAACACAAAATCCATAGATTACGATCTGGATCTGGACGTCAGTGATGATGACGAGGATGACAGTGATGATGACGATGATACCGTACAAAAATATCTGAAGATAGAGGAGATCTACGCCGCCAGCGGGCAGCGTGTCATGGAAGGCGAGGAACTTCTGAAATTTACGGAAGACAGCGTGGAGGCGGTTCGGGCATTGTTGCAGAATGCGGTAGTGGAGGCACAGTCCGACTACGCGGAGGCAGAGAGTACTTATGAATTGTCCCTGCTGGAAGCCCAGACCGACTACGATACCCAGAAGATCAGTGCTTCCTATGCGGCATCCATCCGCAATACTTCCGGTACGAGCGTGGCGAACAATGTGGCATCTCTGCAGGTACAGCTGGAGCAGAAGCAGGCGAATACCGCATCTTTGCAGGAGAAACTGACGCAAGCACAGGAAGATTATCAGGATGCGTTGGAGACCTACGAAGCGGCAAAGGAAGGCTATGAAGGTGCCGGAACCGATAATACAGTGAATTTCATGACGATCCAGAACGGTTATCTCAGCGCAAGAACAAAATATCAACAGGCAAAATCAGCATTGACACAGGCAGAAACTGCGGTAACAGATAATGAAAATGCCATCACTGAGCTTACCAATCAGCTGGCGGCAGCACAGGCAAAACAGAAAATTGACAAGCTGGATACAGAAGAGACCTATCAGGAAGCGGTGATCACCGGGCAGAACGCCCAGCCTACCTACAACGCTACCGTGGAAGATCTGAAGGAGACCTTACAGGAAGCGGAAGAGACCAAAGAAAAACGGGAAGAACAGTTACAGGCCTTTGAAGATTTTGTCGGAAGTGATGGTATCCTGTATGCCACAGAAGATGGTGTGATCACAGAGGTCAGCTACGAAGCGGGAGACCGTCTGACGACGACAGGAGCTCTGTTTTCCTATGCAACGTCGGATGACATGAGAATCTCCGTGGATGTGACCCAGGAAGATATCGTGGACCTGCAGGTAGGAGATGCGGTAGATATCACCTTTACGGCATACCCGGAGGATACCTATACCGGAAGCATCCTCTCCATCAATACCACGGCTACTTCCGATTACAGTAACACGGTAAGCTACACTGTGGAGATCAGCGTGGAAGGTGAACTGGAGCAGCTCTACGGCGGCATGACCGCAGATGTGATCTTCGTTACCGAAGAAAAAGAAGATGTCCTCTATGTGTCCCGTAAGGCCATTGTCGAAGAAAACGGCAAAACCTATGTATATCGCAAGACAGCACTGGGAGGTAAGGAACTGGCGGAGGTAGAGACCGGCATTACCAATGGCGTGGACATTGAGATCTTGTCCGGACTGGAAGAAGGGGACACCATCTATCTGGCAAGCAAAGTCAGCTCCGAGGCAGAGGTAAAGAGCACGCAGGTGGATTCCGGCAGCAGTGCTGATACCACAACCGGCAGTGATATGGAGCTTCAGGAATTCGATGAATCCCTTATGCCAGAGGATATGCAGATGCCTTCCGGAGGAGCAATGCCGCAGGGTGGTCCCGGGGGTGGTGATTCCGGCAGCTTCGGCGGCGGAATGCCGGGCGGTCCCGGAGGACAATAAATCAAGCGGATGGAGCAAATGTTGAGAAACAGACAGGAATGATTGGGAACAGTTATGAAGCAGAATGAAAATGGGAAAAAGATCAAAGAAAATATAAGAAATCAAATGCGCCGGATTGGATCATGGAAAAGCTGGTCGAAAAGACGCAAGCTCACCACAGGTGTCTGTGGTGTCTGTGTGATCGCTGTAGTGGCTGGTGCCATTGGTCTCTCCGGTGGTTCCGACACGGAAGTCATTTATAAAGAGACCACGGTAAAATACGGTACACTGGTCAAAGGTGTGACGGAGACCGGCTCCGTGGACATCGGTACGGTGGATCAGACCTTTGATCTGGATATGAGTGCCCTGCAGAGAACGGATACTTCCGGCAGCAGTTCCTCCGGCGGCTCCTCCGGTAGTACTGCCGGCAGCAACTCTGGATCCGGTGGATTTGGCGGCATGAGTGCTTCCGGTGGCGGAGCCCAGGGAGGCTTAGACATGTTTGGGCAGATCTTTAATATGGGCGGCAGCAGCTCCGGCAGCAATGGTGACGATTCTACCCTGACTGTGGCGGAGGTAGTGGTCTCCGTGGGGCAGCAGGTGTCCGAGGGAGATCCCCTGTACCTGCTGGAAGAAGACAGTGTCTCCGATCTGGAAGAGGAACTACAGTCCAACGTAGAGAAAGCAAAAGCAGATCTGGAGGCCGTAGAGGCTGACCAGACCCTGTCCAGACAGCAGGCAAAATATACTTATGACAGCAGCACTGCCTATGGCAGTTATATTGATACCGAGTACAGTACTACATTGCAGGAACTTCAAAATACGGTAGATTCTGCAGAGAGCACGCTGGAGCAGGCGAAGAGCAGTCTGGAAGATTACCGGGCACAGCTGGAAGAAGTAACGGCAGCCTATGAGGATGCGGCACAGGTATTGTCGAACTGTAAATACAGCCTGAACAGTACCGACGCAGCAGATGATACTTACGGATATGTCTATTATGCGCAGCTGACGGAGCAGGCACAGTCCACGGCAGATTCCCTGGAGCAGCAGAAGGAAGAGCTGGAACAGAGAGTAGAGCAGGCGGAGGAAAATGTAACTACTGCCGAAACCGCCTACAATAAGGCAAAACGGGAATTGGAGCAGGGAAAACTGACCGTAGCTGAGACAAAAAAACTGCGGACACTGGCTTACAATACCGCACAGGAGACCTATGACATTGCACTGGGGTATCTTGCGCAGGAATTGTCCGATCAGCAGGAAACCTATAATGAGACACTGGAAAAATGGAATGAGTTCAGCACTTATATCGATGGTAATGCAGTATGTGCAAGATACAACGGTGTCATCACCGGCGTGGAGCTTGAGGCCGGAGACAAGATCAGTACCGGAACCTCTCTGGTTACCTTATACGATATGGACGAAGTGACCATAACGGTAACGGTGGATGAAGATGACATGACGGATATCTCTCTGGGATCTGCAGCGAATATTGCATTGACGGCATATCCGGAAGATATCTTTACGGCAAATGTGACGGCTATCGGAGATGCGACATCGGATTCCAGTGGAAATATAACTTATGACGTAACTGTCACATTAGAAGGGGATGTCTCCGGACTGTTCCAGGGCATGACAGGAGATGTAACTTTCGTTACGGAACAAACGGAAGAAGTGCTGTATGTCTCACGCAGAGCCATTATCACAGAGGATGACAAGACTTATGTAAAAGTGAAGACAGCAGATGGCAGCATTGTGAAAAAGGAAATAACGACAGGACTGTCAGATGGTTCTAACGTGGAGATCTCCGGAGATATTGCAGAAGGAGATACCGTATTGATCGAAAGCAGCATTACGAAGTAGAGCGGAGACCTGTGGGAAAGTAAGGTCAATGGAAGGGAAGAAGTAAAATATGAGATTATCCGAAATATTGCATCTGGTGTGGCTGAACCTGTCACAGAATAAATTCAAAGTGATCCTGACTTCCATCGGTATCGTTGTAGGATCTGCCACTATTATGCTGGTATTGGCAATCGGTACCGGCGGAAAAGAAGAAGTGGCGGAGCAGTTCAAGAACCTGAATGCCGGAGCCATTGATATTTCCTGCGACAGCAGTGACAGCGGTGGTTTTAGCTTTGAAATGCCGGGCGGTGGAGGAAGCGTTACCGTCACAAATATGGGCGGAGGTCCCGGAGGAGGTTCCGGCGGCGGTATGTCCGGTGGTCCCGGCGGGGGAATGGATTTCGGCGGATTTTTCGGATTCGGACAGGAGGAAGAGAGCGAAGCCGTGACATTGACCAGTGAAGACGGTGATGATCTGGCGACTTTTGTATCGGGAATCTCTGCAACTACGATCTCTTATTCCACTACAGCATCGGTGGAGGGAGGCGATATGACCTCTGCTTCCTATTACACCATTGCCGGTGTGGAGGACAATTATGCCACCATCAGTAATCTGGAAATGGCCATCGGGGATTTCCTTACAGAAGAAAACAACGAGAGCAAGGAAAAGGTGTGCGTACTGGGTGCCACCGTGGCAAAGGAAATTTTTGGAAGCGCCTACGATGCCTATGACGGTACAGTTTATATTGATGGGCGCCCCTATATAGTGTCAGGGGTACTATCCGAGATGGGAACTGTGGCATCCGGCATCAGCCCGGATACGGCGATCTATGTACCTTACGAAACCGGCATCAAATACATTACCGGTACGAGCATTAGTCCAACCATTACCGTGGTCGCAGAAGATGTGAATCAGGTGGACACTGTAATGACAGGGGTGGAGAGTGCCTTAAAAGAAAGTTATCCCAACACCACATTTACCATCAGCGATGCCGGAAGCAAGATGGAGGCAGCCTCTGCTTCCAACGAGACACTGACATTACTGTTAATCTCCATGGCGGTGATCGTATTTATTGTCGGCGGTATCGGCATTATGAATGTATTGTTTGTATCCATCAAG
>OGCO01003947.1_pt1 | contig 16550 bp, 18 predicted proteins | sample 1570171 | NCBI WGS metagenome assembly OGCO01 (sample SAMEA4370583, study PRJEB24528) | human gut metagenome | reverse complement strand
TCAATCCATTCACAGATATTAACAACATGATCACCAATTCTTTCAAAGTATTTCGCAATCATTAAGAAGTTGATTGTTAAATCACCTTTGTCATTCGATTCTTTGATCATTTGAATAATATCTTCTTTAACTTGATCAAACAATTCATCCATTTTAATATCCATCTTCTTTACTTCTAAAGCATGGTTTAAATCATGTTGATGGAATGCATCTAAAGCTTCTTTAACCATTTTAGTTGCAATTTTTGCCATATCTTGAATATGACCAATCATTAAGAAACTATCCATTTCTTTCATTTCTAAAATTAATTCCGCAATATCTGCACTTTGATCCCCAATTCTTTCTAAATCAGTAACTACTTTTAAAGCAGTAGAAACATCTCTTAAATCAGAAGCAACGGGTTGTTGTTTTAAAATCAATGATAAACATTTTGCTTCAATCGATCTTTCCACATCATTAATTTGTTTATCTCCATGAATAATATCTCGAGCAAGTTCATAATCTTGTTCCTTAAATGCTGTAACACAGTTTTCAATAGCTAAAATAACAAGATGACACATTCTATCTAAATCAACATGCATCTTATTAAGTTCTTGATCAAATTGACTTCTTGGCATCTTTCTTTCCTCCTATCCAAATCTACCAGTAATATAATCTTCAGTTCTTTTATCTTTTGGCATACCAAAGACATCTTTTGTTGGTCCATATTCTACCATTTCTCCAACTAAGAAGAAGGCTGTATAATCAGCAATACGACTTGCTTGTTGCATATTGTGAGTAACGATAGCAATCGTATATTGATCTTTTAATTGTAATAAAAGTTCTTCGATTTTAAGTGTTGAAATTGGATCTAAAGCACTTGTTGGTTCATCTAATAAGATAACTTCTGGTTGCACCGCTAAAGCACGGGCAATACATAATCTTTGTTGTTGTCCACCAGATAAACCTAAAGCACTTGAATGTAAACGATCTGAAACTTCATCATAAAGTGCTGCTGCTTTTAAACTATCTTCAACGATTTTATCAAGTTGTTTTTTATTTTTAATACCATGAATACGTGGTCCATAAGCGACATTATCATAAATTGACATAGGGAATGGATTTGGTTGTTGGAAAACCATCCCAACTTTTTTTCTAAGTAAAGTTGTGTCAACACGGCTATCATAAATATCTTCACCATCTAAGATAACATCCCCTTCAATTTTAACGTTATCAACATAATCATTCATACGATTCAATGTTTTTAAAAATGTTGATTTACCACACCCTGAAGGGCCAATAAACGCTGTAATTTTATTTTCTTTAATATCTAAATTGACATCTTTTAAAGCATGTTTTTGTCCATAATACAAATTCAGATGTCTTGCTTCTATTTTATTTTCCATCTTAATTATCCCCTTTATTTACATCAAATCTGCGACTGATCCATTTAGCTAACATATTTAAACCTAAAACAATAACTACTAAAACAAGAGCAATCACAAATGAAACTTCATAATTACCTTTAGCCATTTCTAAATATAATTGAATAGTAAGAGTTCCCCCACTACTTAACAAATGTTTAAAAATATTAGTAGGTAAAATAGCAACTGAGCCTGCCGTAAATAATAAGGCAGCGGATTCAGCAACAATACGTCCCATCGCAAGAATGACTCCTGTTAAGATACCAGGAATTGCACTTGGTAAAAGAACTGTACGAATCATATACCATTTTGTTGCTCCAATTCCTAAAGCAGCTTCACGATAGCTTTTAGGAACACATTCTAAAGCTGTTTGAGTATTTCTTGAAATGATTGGTAAAATCATAATGGCAAGTGTAAGTGAACCTGTCAAAATTGAAAATCCTAAATGACAAACAGATCCAAAGAACAACATTCCAAATAATCCATAAATAATTGATGGAATACCTGCTAAAACTTCCGTTGTAAATGAAATGATACTAACGAATTTTTTATTTTTTGTATATTCATTTAAATAAATTGCTCCACCAATTCCTATTGGACAAGCAATTAAAAGTGTCACAATAACAATATAAAGTGTATTAATAATATTAGGTAATATACCTACAGTATCATTAATAATACTTGTTGTATTTACTAAATAAGAAAAATCAAAGGCTGGTATTCCTCGATAGAGAATATAACCAATAATAACTAATAAGATAAAAATTGAAAGAAATGAACTTAATTGAATAAGTGCATAGAGAATTTGATCACTAACACGTTTCTTTTTTTCTAATATTGTATTATTCATCTAAGTCACCTCTTTTTAAAACATATGTTAAGATTAAGTTAATAATCATGATAAAGATAAATAGAACAAGTCCAATTGTGAATAAAACTTGACGATGTGTACCACTAGCATATCCCATTTCTGAAACGATGGCTGTTGTTAAAAAACGTACCGAATTAAATGGAAGTGGAAGAGATACTGCATTTCCGGCTACTAACAAAATAGCCATCGCTTCTCCAATAGCACGACCTACACCAAGTACAATAGCTGACATAATTCCAGATTTAGCACTTGGTACAACAACCTTAAAGATTGTTTGAATTTTACTTGCCCCTAAAGCCAGTGAGCTTTTACGATAATCATCAGGTACAGCTTTTAAGGCTGTTTCTGAAATATTAATAAGTGTAGGTAAAATCATAATTGCTAGTACGATAATAGCTGATAAAAGATTGGCCCCACCTGTAAATTGATGTGTTTTAGATCCATGGTAGATCATTAATTCTAATTTATACATCATTGGATTGACAATCAAAATACCTAATAATCCATAGACAACAGATGGAATCCCTGCAAGTAATTCAATTGCTGATTTTAATATTTTTCTAAGTTTTACTGGTGCAATTTCAGCAAGGTTGATGGCTGTAAATAAACCAATAGGTACTCCTATACAGATTGCTAGAAAAACCCCAACAATGGATGTTAATATAACATAAGCAATCCCATATTGAGGATTGGCTGCTGTGGGCGCCCACGTTGTAGAAAACAAAATACCTGTAATTCCTTCTTTAAAGATGGCAGGTGTCCCTGAAATAATCATATATCCTGTAATAGTAACAACTGCTAAAACAGAGATAATAGCACAGCCACGAAAGATCATCGCGGCTGTTTTTTCTACTAGGGATTTTGCTTTCTTATGGCTAATAATTGATAAGTTTTTTTCCATAATACTTCCCTCTTTATTTTTTATTTATTTGGTGTTACTAAACCAACTTTTTCAATGATTTTTTGTCCAGCATCACTATTGATGAAATCAAATACTGCTTGAACTTGTTTAGATTGTTCACTAATTTTTCCATTTGTAGCCATTACGAATGGTCTTTGTAAAGCATAACTTCCATCTTTTACAGTTTTTTCACTAGGTTCAACACCATCTAATTGAAGAGGAGAAACTGTATCATCTAATACATCTAATGAAACATAACCGATTGATCCAGAAGTTTTAGCAACTTTAGCAAGAACAGCACCAGTTTCATTTAATTCTTGAGCATATTGACATTGATCTTCAATTCCTAATAATTCTTCAAATGCTCCACGAGTTCCTGAACCAGCTTCACGTCCGATAACAACGATTGCTTCATCTTGTCCACCTAAATCTTTCCAGTTAGTAATTTGTCCTGTATAGATTTTTGCTAATTGATCTTTAGTTAAGTTTGTTACTTTATTAGATTTGTTTGTAATTGTTGCGATACCATCGATAGCAACAATATTTTCTTCTAATCCTTTTGCTTTTTCTTCATCTGTTAAAGCACGAGAAGAATCTCCGATATCTGTTGTTTTTGAAGCAACTGCTTCAAGACCTGCACCAGATCCTGTAAATTGTGCTTCTAATTGTAAGTTTGGATATTTTTCTTTAATTCCTTCTGATAAGGCATTAACGAATTTTTCCATTGAAGTTGATCCGTTTAAACTTACCTTTCCACTAATGTCATCTGATGCACTATTTGATCCTCCGCCACATCCGGCTAAACCAAGACACATCATGAAAACCATTAAAATACTTAATACTTTCTTTTTCATTTTTTATTTACCTTCCTTTGTTTTCTCTTAAGATATTATTTATTTTTGTTTCCTTTTCTTAAGACACTCCTATCATAGTGTTTTTCAACACTTTCAAAAATCAAAAGAACGTATGGTTTATGTTAAGTTTATGTAAAATGAAAAAAGTCCATGTTTATAAACACGAACTCACTTTTTATTATTTTCGGCACTTTTTTGGCAATTCGGCATTTTTCAAATAACATCCTATTTTAAACTATCTGTCCAATCTTTAATTGTAGAATCTGAAGGACTTGAACTAAAACGTTGACCTTTTTGCCAATTACCGCCTTTAGCTTCTTTTTGAAGTTTTGTACCACTTTCACCCAATCCTGATGAAGCAGAAGTACAAAAAGGAATAACTGTTTTATTAGAAAAATCATTAGCCTTAACAAATGTATCAACAGGCCATGCCGCAATACCCCACCAGATAGGATAACCAATAAACACAGTATCATATTGATCCCAATTTTCTACTTCTGTTGTTTTTAATTCAACATTTCTTAATGACGTATCTTCGTGTTCTTTTGTCACTCTGGAATCATCATCTGTCCAATCTAGATCATCTTCACTATATTTTTCTTTAGGTTCGATTTCAAAAAGATCTGCCCCCAAATTTTCAGCAACTTTTTGAGCAACATCTTTGGTATGATTTTGTGCCGAATAATAAACCACTAAAGTTTTACCATTGCCTTGTACATTCTTTGTTGTTGATTTATTTGTTACTTTAGTAACTTCTTTTTCTTCTGGTGAAGGAGCTTTTTGTGCATTATAAACAAAGTAACCACCAACACCCGCAATAATAACAACTAAGACAATCAAAAATACTTTTACTTTTTTCGTCATAGAATCAACCTCCTAATTATTTTTTAATTGTAAACCATCATGAAATGCTTTTCCTACACATTTTCCTAATTCAATATATTGTCCATGAATCGTATCAAAAGTAATAGGTTTAAATTTTTCTAAACTCAACTTACCATCTTCTCCTAAAACTTCTTCATCAATACTTACATTAACAATACGTCCCAAATACTTACTTCCATCAATTACTTTTACTAATTCACATTCTAAAGTAAGAAGAAGTTCATTGATAATAGGTGCATTCACAAATTCGCTTTTAACTGTTGTAAATCCTGCCTTTTCCATTTTATTTTCACAATTGTTGGCAGATTCTACCCCAACATAATCACAAGCAACTAAATGTTTTGTATCTGCCACACTTACAGTAAATGCTTTGGTAACTTCTAAGTTCTTTGTTGTTTTATGTGAAGATAAATCAATCATGATTTCATCTCTACCAACAATTCCTCCCCAAGCAGCATTCATCGCATTTGCTTTTCCGTTTTCATCATATGTCCCAATAATCATCACTGGTTGTGGATATAAATAAGGTTGTGCTCCAAAATTTTTTCTCATTTTTCATCTTCTCCTTTTTCTATTTGTTTTTGCCAAAAATGGATTGCATCGTCGATCCATCCTTTTGCACTTGTATGAATTCCTAAGCCAAAACCATGTCCTAAAGAGGGATATTTGTGGAATTCAACATCAACTCCTTTTCGCTTTAAAATATGAATTCTTCTTTCCATAACACGCCAAGAGGCAATCCTATCATTTTCACCAACACATACAAAAGTTGGTGGTTCATTTCTTGTATAATCACTATGTCCCGTATATTGCATCACAATGGTTCCTGGTTTAGGTAAATATTTTCCACCAAAGGAAATAGTGCCATAGCTTCCTAAATAAGCCGCCATTCTTGCTCCAGCAGAACCGCCCCCATAAAGAATAACAATTTGTATCTATTTCTAATTCTTTAGCGTGTTCAAAGATAAATTCAATTGCTCTTGCAAGATCAAGGCATGCTACATCAGCTCCTCCTGTACGATATTGTAAGGCAAAACCATTGTAGCCTTGTTTTGATAAATAAAGAGAATGCGGCATACTTTCATGAATTGATCCAACATAACTAAAACCACCACCTGCATTAATAATCGCAAAATGTGCGTTCTTTTTCCCTTTGAAAAAGAAAAGTCCTGTTTTTCTTTTTGTTGGATCTGCTTGTTTTTCTTTTTCTGTATAGATATCATAGAATACTTGATTTCCCTGTTTTCTTTGATTTTCTAAATATTCTAATACTTCTATAGTTGTACTTACTTCAATATGACTATGATAAGGAAGTAAATGATCTACATCTTTTAAGGTCATATTATTTGTAATTGAATAAAAATCTGTTGGAAATAAAAATTGTCCTATACCTTTAAATAACGGATTCTTTAAAATATCATTTATTTTTGTAGACTCATTCAATTTATTTCACCTTCTTTACAATAAATAGAGTCCCTATTGCTAATAAACAAAAGCAAACCCCATCTGCATAAAACAATCGACTTAAATCATTTGTTTTAATTAATTTTTGTAATAAAATTGCTCCATAAGGAGATAAAAAACTACCTAAATTACTTCCTGCTAAAAACAAAGAAGTTGCTAGTGAAGCATTCCTTACCTTTTGCTCATTTATTTTATGAATCAAATAAGGAAATACATTTCTAAATGCAAAACCAATGACAAATCCACTAAAAATAACAACTCCCGTACTTTGAGCTACCCCAATCAAAAACATTGCTATAGAAAGTAAAATAAAACCTAAAGTAATAGTATATTGCTTACATTTTCTTAAAATAGAACCAAACATACTTCCTGATACCATTGATCCAATACCAAGCGCTATGATAACCAAACTCGCATCACTTGCTTGCCCGTATCCTTTAGACGTCATTAAAGTAGATACTTTAATTCCCATAATCATATAAAGCATAGAGACAATAAAAATAACAAACGTATATCCTAAAACTCCTTTATAATTATTATTTCCATCTTCATTTATATGTTCATCTTTCTTTTCAACCTGTACATTTGGTACAAAAATAAAGAATAAAAGAATAACGGGAACTGCTAGTAAATAGGCATAAAAGGGTGCTTACCAATTAATCTTTAGTAATTGTCCCGCAACAAAGGTAATAAAAATACCACCTAGTCCTTCAAAAGCACTTTGCATACCAAATAAAGAAGTTCTTATTTCACCATGGTAAAAATAAGAAATCATTGTTACTAATAAAGAGTTAAAAAGACCTATACCATAACCCAATAAAGCTCTAGAAATCATAATCAACCAAAAAGAATGCGTAAAAGCAGGTAAAGTTCCAAAAATGGCAACAATTATAATTCCTAATAAAATAGTTTGCTTATAACCAATTTTTCTTGCTATAAAACTACTTGTTAAAACAGAAATCATCAAAAACATAGATGAAATCGTTGTCAATAATTCTACAGTTGATAAAGGAACATTAGGGAAAGCTTTAGCCATAGCTGGTATATTAGCATTAATAGCCGGTGCAGAAGCAACCAGTAGAGACACTGATAATAATGCGATTTTCAGCATACTCTCTTCTAATTTTTTTCTCATCTATTTATAACCTAACTCCTTTAACCAATCTTCAACCGTTTCCTTTTGACTCTTTTTAATATCTGTTCGACTTACGGCTAATCCTTCTTTAACAGTTACATTTTCGTCTTTTAAATATTCTTCCATATCTTCTTTTGTTCCTGACATACCACTACCACCATGTGTTACAAAAGGAATAATTGTTTTATTACTTAAATCATATTGATCGAAGAAACTCAAAATAATTTGTGGATAGGTATACCACCAAATAGGATAGCCAATAAAAATCGTATCATATTGACTTATATCAATATTTAAGTCTTTTAGTTTTGGTCGACCATTTTTTTCCTGTTCATTTTTTGTATAATCATAAAGTTTATTTCCTTTTGGATAAGCTTTTACTGGTTTAATTTGTCTAAAATCCCCACCAACTTGATTATAAATTTCTTTAGCAAGCTTTTGAGTATTTCCCCCATTAGAAAAATAAACCACTAATACTTTAGAACTATCTAAAGAAGTTTTTCCTTTTTTACCATTTTCATCTTGAATATTTTTATTTAAACCAACACTTACATTTCTTTGTGTGCGATAAAAATAATAACCAGCACCCGCTGCAATAACACAGATTACTGCAAATATAATTAATATTTTCTTTTTCATTTCTTCTTCATCTCCTTTATAATGACATTCATGAATAATATAAATAAAATAAAGATCATCAAATATTCAAACATATAAATAACGATATTCATTTGATTACTTACATATAAAAAATCAGACATATTCAACAAATAAATAAGTATTTGATTTTTTGTAAATAAAATAATTCCTATAAGCATTATTCCATAAACAATGATTTGATTTTTAATCATCTTTATGACTTGTAAATGTAAACCCACATGTAATCCCATGAGCAAATAACTCCAATAAGAACATACTAAATGCATCTTTCTTGCTAAAAAATAAGACATGATAGGCACATATCCAGCAAGTGTTAAACCACTGAGTGCAACACCAAAAATACTTATAAGTAACAAACTATTAATGGTTATAAATAGTATTTGTATCTTTGTTTTCTTACCTTTAAATAAACTCAAATACCATCTTCTATTTAAATAATGATGAATAATAAAGAAAACAATCATGATTATTCCCAAAAAAATGTGAATATCTTGTCCTGTAAATGGAAAAGCCATTAAAAGTAATAATAAAATCATCATCCCTACATCAATTACTTTTCTCACATCAATACCCCTTTTTAATCTCATTTTAGCTATTACTTTTTTAAATGTACAATATCAATAATACATCCATGTATAACTGACAGTTATACTAAAAAAGTGGGAACTAAATCCCACTATTTTCTTACATATTTTAAATATAAACCTGATTTCATTAAGAGATAACTTTGTTTTAAATCAAATGTTTGACCTATGTATTCATGACAATCTTCAAAAATATTAGGTTGTTTTTCTTCTCCTGATGCAACAGGAGAAACAACAAGACTGAATTCATCTATTAAATCTTCTTTAATAAAATAGGTATTCGTAATTCCTCCACCTTGTAATAAAAGCTTTTTAATAGAAAATAAATCATACAGTTTTTCTAAAACAAGTCTTAAATCTATTTCATCTTTACCAGTAAATAGATAAGAAATATTTAATGATTTTAATGTTTCTAGGTATTGACTGGAAATATTTTCTGTAAGAATTACGATTAAGTTTTTATCTTTAAGTCTTGGATTTTGATAAACAGATTGATTGAAAGAGATTTGACCTTGAGGATCAATCACTACGATCCATTTATTTTTATCATCTTTATAAATATAATCCATTTTTTTGGATAGGTTTTTGATTTAAAACAGGTGTCGTTTTAGAACTTGAAAAACATTTCTTTAGCGGTTGTTGTACCATAAATAATTGCATTCCCATTATAATCTTTAGAAATGTCACTATAAATCTTCGCAAGTTCTAATGTTTGTTTTTCTCTAAAGAAACCACCCGCAATTTTGCCATCTATTGATGGTAACATATGGCATATGATCCCTTCAAGACCTTTATTTTTAGTATTTAACTTCTATTAAAGTTTCTTGTAATTGTACAGATGAAGCATTTGTATTTTTAACTTCTTTTAAATCTGCATAATTTGTGACTAAAACAGGAGTTTCTAAAGAATAACCAGCTTCTTTAATTTTATTCATATCAAATTCAACAAGTAATTGACCTTGTTTAATTTGATCCCCTTGTTTAATATGGGCAGTAAATCCTTCACCATTCAGTTGCACGGTATTAATACCAATGTGAATAAGTAATTCAATGCCTGCATCACTTGTAATACCAATTGCATGTAAACTTGGGAATAAAACAGTCACTGTACCCGTTACAGGAGCATAAACTTTTCCTTCTTCTGGTAAGATCACAACACCTTTTCCTAAAGCACCTGAGGCAAAAGCAGCATCGCTTGATTCTTCGATTGGTTTTACTTCTCCTTTAATTGGAGCTAAAATTGTTTCTTCTTCTAATTTTGTCACTTCTTTATTTTCAACTTGTTGATCGTTTGTTTTATAGAAAATCATTGTTAAAACAAAACCAACAACTAATGAAACAGCTCCCGCAATTAATGAAATAATCATTCCTGTCGCATTTCCTTTTGGTGAAATGAAGTTTACAACACTAAAGATTCCAAGACCACCAATAACATATTGTTTTACTGCAACTGTTCCCATGATAGCACCACCAACAGCTCCACCAATACAAGAGAAGACAAATGGTGTTTTTTCAGGTAATAAGAAACCATAAATAGCTGGTTCCGTTACCCCACAGAATGCAGAAATCACACCTGGAATTGCAAGTGCTTTTTTATTTTCATCTTTTAATTTTAAATACATCGCTGCAAGAACACCTGTTGCCGCAAATGTTGTTCCTAACATACCTGGTAAAATTGTATCATATCCTAAATTTCCAATATTAACCATCGCCATTGGTACAAGTGCCCAATGTAAACCAAAGATAACTAAACATTGCCATAATGCACCAATGACAAAAGCAGTTACGATTGGTGAAAAAGCATAAAGTCCAGCAAACATATTTGATAAAACTGTTGTTAATAAACTTACAACTGGCCCAATAACTAATAAACCAATTGGAAGTGAAATAATTAAAACAAAGAATGGAACAAAGAAGTTTTGTAACATTTCAGGTACGAATTTCTTCGCAATCTTTTGAATTTGAGCTGCTAAAGCAACAATACAGATAACTGGTACAACAGTACTTGTATAGTTACCTGAAACAAATGGAATACCAATAAATTTTGTATAGTAAGATCCAATGAATGGTAATGTTCCAATTGCTTTTCCTGCAGCTGATAATGTATCTGTTTGAATTGTTGGATAACAAAGTGTTGCTCCAATAATCATTCCGACAATAACATTGACATTGAATTTTTTAGCTGCTGTATATCCTAAAATAATTGGTAAAAAGTTAAAAATAGAATCACCAATTGCATTTAAAATCATATAAGTTCCACTATTATTGAAACTTGATCCTAAAATAAATACTAATAAAGCATTTAAACCTTTAATGATCCCTGCTGCACATAATGGCCCTAAGATAGGTTGGAAACATCCTGAAATAATATCAATTAACTTATTGAAAAGTCCTTGTGGTGCTTCTTCTTCTACTTGTTGAGTCCCATTACTAATACCTGCAAGTTCACATACGTCTGCATATACTAAAGGTACATGATTTCCAATAACAACTTGATATTGCCCTGCTGATTTCATCACAGTGACAACACCTGGGTTATTTTTTAATGCTTCATCATTGGCTTTTGATTCGTCTTTTAAACGAAAACGTAATCTTGTAACACAATGTGTTAAGCTATTGATGTTTTCCTTTCCACCAACATTTTCCAAAATCTCTTTGGCTAAATTTTCATACTTACTCATAATTTTCCTCCATCTTTCTAAGCATTGAAATTTGAAGGTTTGGCCAACTTAATGTCACCATCCAATTAATGACTATTTCCAAGATAAACTACACGATGTATATGGATCGTTAAATAAAGTTTTTCTTCGTCATAAAGTTCATAGTTATATTGATTTTTTATGTACATCGCAATTTTTTCGACACATTGATAGGCATTGGCATATTTTACTTGAACCACTTCCAACAAATCATCTTCTTGTTTGTTTTGTTTTTTGTGTTCAACTAAACGTTGTGCAAAAAATTTCAAATGGGTAATAAAACGATAGTAATAAGCACTTTCTTCATTAAATTCTATTTTGAAGTGATAACGCACAATATTTTCAATTTCTTGCACGATTTTCGTAATTTCATACATATCATGAACATCTTCATCTAATTGTCCATTGACAATATGTAACGCAATAAATCCTGCTTCATCATTTGGTAAAAGCACACCTGTTTTCTTTTCAATAATTCCAAGAGCCTTTTTCCCTATTTGATATTCTTCTTTATAAAATCTTTGAATATCCCATAATAAAGCATTCTTCACTAAAATATCGTCTTTCGCTCTAACAACAGCTGTATAAATGTGATTGACCATAGAAATATAGATATTATCATTTAAAGCTTTGCCTAAACTTAGTCTCGCTTCATCCATAATTTCTTCACCGATTTCTAAATACTCCAAAGGAATATCCACAACAAGTTCTTTAAATCGACTTAAAACTTCTTGGTTATGTAAATAAAAATCTTTATCAATTGTTTCTGGTTCTATCGTATCCCCTATTTTCTTTTTAAAACAGATTTCTCGTCCCATCATAATCTTTTCTTCATTATTTTCAAGAACAACAGCTACATTATTGTTAAAAACTTTGCTTATTTCCATAATCACCCCTCCAAAATAAAAACCTATTTATTGCGCACTTAAAAAGGGTGGCAATAAATAGGTTTAGCTTATACTTAAATAATCACTATCCTATAAACTACTCGAACATGATATCACAAAATTAAAACGGTTACAATCTTTTTATCTATTGAATAGCCATCCCATGATATGTTCATCATTCGCAAATAAATGACCGCCATATCCATGTTCATTTGTTATGCCTTGACTTGTAAAATATTCTTTATTTTTCACATCTAAAATAACAAACTGATCTATTTCTTCTTGATTTAATCCTTCTTTTTTATATAAACTTACAATTTGTTGGTAAGCTTCTTTAAAAGGAGTTGAACCATAGTATTCATCTTCTTCACCAATCACAAAATAAATTGGTGTTTTATTTTTGACAACTTTATTAAAATTCCCATCCCATTTTGAAGAACACATTAAAGCAGCTCTATAGAGTTCAGGCTCATTCGTTAAAATCCAAGAAAGCGTTTCGCCACCACCAGAATAACCACTAATATAAACTTTATTTTTGTCAATGTTATAATGTTTTAAAAAATATTTTGTCAAAGCAATCGTTTGATTGGCTGATAATTCATCCCAATCTTCTAATTGTGGTGCTAAAACAATCATTTGAGCGTTATAGTTTTGACTTACAAAGCCAAATTCTTCTGTCTCTAAATTTTTTCCAACACCTTGAAAATATAAACCTTGATAATCTGGTAAGGTTATATATAAAGCATATGATTGCCTTTTATCATACGCTTTAGGAATATAAGCATTATAGTGTATATCTCCATATTGATCGTCTTGGAATACGTTATCCAACGAAAAATTCTTATAATATTTAGTACCTGTAGTTATTTGAATTTTAGAGTTTTTTTGAGATTGAATGTCTGAATTTTTATTTATATAGAGATAGCTACTTAAAAGTATCAAGCACACTATAATGCATATGTTTTTCTTTTTTAACGTTTTAAACCACAAATCATTTCTACAGTTGCTGGATCATAGTGAGAAAAGAAAGAACTTGTATCTTTATTAAGTGAAGCAATTGTTTGCATATCTTCTTCACTTAATTCAAAATCAAAGATATTTAAGTTTTCTTGCATTCTTTCTTTTCTTACAGTTTTAGCTAAAGGAACAATTCCTCTTTGTACAAGCCATCTTAAAATAACTTGTCCGACTGATTTATTATATTTATTACCAATTTCTACAAGTGTTTCATTTGTGAAAATACCATTTTTACCTTCCGCAAATGGTGCCCATGCTTCTAATTGTACACCATATTTTGTATTGTAAATTAAAGCTGTATCTTGTTGATGGAAAGGATTCACTTCTACTTGGTTAACAGCTGGTACAACTTCTGTATCTAAAGCTAAATCTACTAAACGATCTGGATAGAAGTTAGATACACCAATAGCTTTAATTTTTCCTTCTTTATATAAATCAATTAAAGCACGATAAGCCCCATGATAATCTTTAAATGGTTGATGTAATAAAACTAAATCAAAATAATCTAATTGCATTTTCTTTAATGATTCTTCTACAGAAGCTTTTGCCTTTTCATAACCATAATTAGAAATCCATACTTTAGTAGTAATAAATAATTCTTCTCTTGGTACATTTGTTTCTTGAATTGCTTTACCAACAGCTTCTTCATTTCCATAAGATTGTGCAGTATCAATTAAACGATATCCTGCATCGATTGCATCTAAAACTACTCTTTTACATTCTTCTTCATCTTTAACTTGGAAAACACCAAAACCAACAACTGGCATTTTCACTCCATTATTTAATGTTTTGTATTCCATAATTACTCTCCTTCTTCAAAATTACATTTTGTTGTGGCAAGTCTTTGTAAAGATTCTTTAGTCACTTTATAAAATTGTGTATGTTTATTCACTTTTTCAATTTCTTTCATTTCTTCATCTGTTAGTTCAAAATCAAAGATTTGTGCGTTCGCTTCAATATGATCTAATGATTTACTTCCCGGAACAAGACCAAATCCCATTTGGAGATGCCATCTTAAAATAATTTGTACTGTTGATTTATGATATTTCTTTGCAAGTTCTGCAAAGATTGCCTCTTTTAACATTTCACTATTTCCGTGACCTAAAGGATACCATGATTGAAGCTGTATATGATTTTTCTTACAAAAATCATATACATGTTCTGCTGGATAATAAGGATGACATTCTACTTGCATAATCATTGGTGGTATTTCACATTGATCCATGATTTCTTGAATTTGTGAAACTTGGAAATTAGAAAGTCCAATCGCTTTGATTTTTCCTTCTTTATAGGCTTTTTCTAGCATCTTATAAGCATAGATATAATTATTAACGGGATGATGTAAAATCATAACATCAATATAGTCTACGCCTAATCTTTTTAAAGTATCATCAATAGCGTGATCATTTTCATAAAGTGTAGGTCCTAATTTTGTTTCTAAATAATAATCTTCTCTTTTTAATCCTGATTGTTTTAAACCTTTTCCTACTTCAACTTCATTTCCATAACGGTTGGCTGTATCAATGAGTTGATAGCCATGGTTTAAGGCAAAAGCTACATTGTCTTCAATTTGTTTACCAAATTGTTGAATGGTACCAAATCCAAGTTGAGGGATTTGGTACCCATTGTTTAAAGTAATAAAATTAGTCATGAATTTTTAATCCCATTAAACGTGTTTCGTTGGCAGGATCTTCAGGATTATGAGATGGTTTATTGGTATCTAAGGCTTGCATTGCTTTCATTTCTTCATCTGTTAATTCAAAATCAAAGATATCAATGTTTCCTTTCATTCTTTCTTCATTTGTAGATTTAGGTAAAGAAATAACTCCTTCTTGATAAATCCATCTTAAGATAATTTGACCAGCATTTTTATGATATTTTTTAGCTAATGAAACAATTGTTTCATTTTCTAATAAATCTTTATTTCCATGTCCTAATGGATACCATGCTTCTAAACGAATATTGTTTTCAGCCATTACTTTTCTTAATTCTTTTTGTTGAACAAATGGGTTAAATTCTACTTGGTTAACTGCTGGCATTACAGTCATACCGTCTTTAAATTTATTCCATAAGTTCACAGTAATATTAGAAATACCAATAGATTTGATTTTACCTGCTTGATAAGCTTCTTCTAAAGCTTTCCAAGCTCCTAAATAATCACCATAAGGTTGATGTAATAAATAAAGATCAATATAATCTACTCCTAATAATTTCATAGAAGTTTCAATACCTTTTTTCGCATTTTCATAACCATAATCTTGTAACCATAATTTAGAAGTAATAAAGATTTCTGAACGATCAATACCACTATCTTTAATTGCTTTTCCTACATCACTTTCGTTGCAGTAACCAGCAGCTGTATCAATATGACGATATCCTGCTTTTAAAGCAGCTAAAGTTGCATCATAAGTAGGTCCATCATTAGGAATCATGAAGACTCCAAATCCTACTGCAGGGATTGTTTGTTTATTATTTAATTCAAATGTTTTCATTATGATCTCCTCCAATTTCTATCTTTATTTTAGTTTTAAATTCTATAAATGTACAATATAAATAGTGCATGTTAGTATAACTGGAAGTTATACTTGTTGGTTTGCTTCAATAATATCTTTTAGACTTACTTTTTCATGTCTATAACGTGCATTAGGATTGGCGTCTTTCAATTTTGTGATGATGGCCTTTGATGGACAGTTTTGTGCACATGCTAAACAAAATTCACAAGTATTTTGTTTTCTTTTAGCCTTTTTATCTTCAATATAGAAAAGACCTCTTGGACAAACCTTTGTACAAATACCACAGCCAACACATTTATCAGTTACCGTAATTTGTTCACCATTAATGAGTTCTGGATTTTTCGCAAAGATTTCTTTGGCAGAAGCATGGAAATCTCTTCCTGCCTGTGTTGCTTCAGGAATTTCTTCTTTTTTATTTTGGATATCTTGAAGTGCTTGTTGGATTTGTTGTTCAATATTTTTATTCATTGTCCTTTGTTCATTCATATCAAAGGATGGTAAGTAATTATCTACCATTAAAATAGAATTAATATAATTTACGTGTCTTCCTTTTTCTTCTAATAAACGTGCTATACATTCAGGAGCATCTGTGTCATCTTTTCCATAAGTTAAAATCAAATAGAAATAATCTGTTTCAAAGGTTGCCTTTTCTAAAAACTCTAAAACAATTTTTGGTG
>OGCO01003936.1_pt1 | contig 16582 bp, 13 predicted proteins | sample 1570171 | NCBI WGS metagenome assembly OGCO01 (sample SAMEA4370583, study PRJEB24528) | human gut metagenome | reverse complement strand
CTCTCCCTGGTGGGGCCGTCCATGAAGTCCCAGATCACCGTCTGGTTCCTGGCCAGCACCCTCATGAGCACTATCCTCCCCGACCTGGCCGTCTGCGCCATGCTCTGCCCCATCGCCGTCTCCATGCTGAAAGCGGCGGGCTATGACCAGATCCACGGCTGTAAGCCTGCCGTGCCCATCCTCCTCTCCATCGGTTGGGGCTGCAGCTTGGGCGGCATCGGCACCCCTCTGGGTGGCGCCATGAACCTGACCGCCATCTCCATCCTGGAGGAGTTCACTGGCCACGAGTTCATGTATGTGGACTGGATCACCCACGTTGGCCCCCTCTTCATCGTTGTCACCGCAGCGACCCTGGCGTATATGATCTTTTTCATGCCCTCGGGTGCCAAGTCCCTGGAAGGCACCAAGGAATACTTCAAAGAGAGCTATAACGAACTGGGCCCCACCAAGCTCATCGAAAAGGTGTGCGGTGTCCTCTTCCTCCTGGCCATGGTCTTGGCCTTCACCCGTCCCCTCTACGCCGAGCTGCTGCCCGGTATGGTCCCCGCTTACTCCTTCCTGACTATTGGCTTCGCCTGCTTCTTCCTCAACATGAAGGAAAAGGGCGCGGTCATGACCTGGGAAGCTGCCCAGCAGGGCACTATGTGGGGCATGATGATCCTCTTTGCCAGCGGCCTGGCCATTGGCAAGCTCCTCAACGGCTCCGGTGCCACGGACTGCCTGGCAGATATGGTCACCAGCGTCAACCTGGACGGCGGCCTGACCACCATCATCGGCCTGGTCGTCTTCACCCGTCTCATCACTGAGGTCACCAACGGCACCACCGCGGCAGCCATCGTCTGCCCCCTGGTCATCAGCGTCACCACCAAGATGGGCCTGAATCCGCTGCCCTACTGGTTCCTGACCTGTATGTCCTTCAACGCCGAGTGGCTCCTGCCCATCAGCGTCCGTGCCGTGCCCGTCAGCTATGGCCTGGACCCCGATGAAATGCTCAAGCGCGGCATTCCTATCACTCTGATCCATACCCTCATCGTGATCGTCTTCGGCTATATCGCCATTACCTTCTTCCCCAACTTCGGCGACCTGCCCTACCTCTTCGCATGATGCGCCGCAAGGAAAAGAGCGTAAAAAAAGACAACATAGCGATTCCTGCGTAAGATGATGCTGCCACACAACAAAACACACAAAAGAAGGCCATATTGTCTTAAATGTCATTTTACACAGATTGCATCCGTTTGTCTACTGCAAACGGCACAAAGAAGGGAAAGTTTTTGAACCAAAGCAACCATATTGGAATCAACTCCCTCCGCTGTCCCTCAGAAAAAGCGAAACCATGACTGTCTTTTCCCCCTGCCTGCCCGTTCTGGCCGACGGACAGGTGGAGGGGAAACGCGATCCCTTCTTTGTCCCTCCATCTGGAATGACGGCAACTCGGACCGTCGTTCCAGGTGGAGCTGGCCTACCGCCTGTTGGATGTACAAAACCTCCGCCCAGCAGACACACGACCTGATCCCCACGAAAGGTGCACACTCCCTTTCGTGGGGATTTTTTAGGCACCGAGCAGAAGACTTGGCCAGGCGTAGAGGGGATAGACAGAGCACCACTTGGCAAAGGACCACCCCATCAGTGTCAGCGCCAAAGGCAGAGCCAGCACAAGGAGACTGAAGAACAGCCCCTGCAGCTGGCTTTTCTGCCAACGGGAGAAGGCCAGCACTACCAAAGCGACCAATCCTACGGCTACCATCTGCGTCAGCACAGCAAGGAGGATAAAGAACGCCAGGGGCAGCGGGTTGCCAACGGCATACCCAGGGATGCTGTCCACAGCGGCGGTGAGTTGGTGGATGGGGAAGACCTGGGAGATGGCCACCCACCGGAATGCCCAGGGAATCAACGTTACCAGGCAGGCACAGAGCAGTGCCACTTGCCCTTTCCGCCGTAAAATGGCACGCCGGCCCTGCCGGGTGGCTTGCAGGAGCGGCCAAGCGCCCACTTGGTACTCCATTGCCACGGCGTTGCTGAAGGCGAAGACCATGGCCAGGGAAAGCAGGAGCAGGTGGAGCAAGAAGTCTTCGTTTCGGACGCCGAACAGGTAGAGATAGCCCGTATCGTATACGAAGCGCCCGCCGTCGGATTTCACCCGGTCATATTGGCGTAGGATGCGTTGGAAGGCAGGATAGTAGACCGTCTCGCTGTACCACTTTCCCTTCATAGAGTCGGCAGTGTCACTGTCCAGTTCGCCGGATGCCACCAGGGATTCGATACGTTCCAGCTCTGCAAAGGCGACGTCGTAGCGTTCCTGTTCTTTGGAGATCAACGCCTCCTTCTCCTGGGTCAACTCACCCTCTAATTGGAGTAAGAGGGTCTGATAATATTGTTCCTGCCCGTTGGCAAGATAGGATCGTTGCAGGCTCTGGAACCCAATCAGCAGTGCAAAGGCCAGCAGAATGACAAGCGCACGGTTGGTGATGAGCAGTTTGTACCCCTCGTGGCGGAAGAGACTGTTGTGAGGGCGGAAGGGCAATCCCAAAGCGTGCCGAGTGCGGCGAAGGGTCAGGTCACGGCCACGCCAGAACGTCCACAGTGCCAACCCAGTGCCCAACACACAGCACAGTGCCAGCACGGCCCAGGCTGAGGTCAAGCGGGAGATGGGGACGGAAAACAGGTTGAGATTCAGGTAGCTGCCCAATAAAAGCTCCGTCCGCAGCAGTCCTATCAGGTTCCAATACTTGAGCGGACTCCAAAGGGAGTAGGCTGGAATGAGGGAATAGAGGAGCCAACTGACGCCTACCCCGCTGATGCCTGCCAGGTAGGGGACAAATCCCCGCCGGGTACAGACACACAGGGCGGTCAGCAGTGTCCCGGCACCATAGAGCACCAGCGCTTTGATGGCCAGGCTCAGCAGCAGATACCCGCCAATGCTCAGGGGTAGGTTGCTGGATAGATAGGGCGCCAGCGATTGCAGACCGGCACGCAAATCCCCCAACCCGGTGGTGTAGGCGAAAAAGAGCAGGTTGCTCCCGTAGAGCACCACGGTCATGAACACGCAGTGGGCCAGCAGTGCGGCCAGCTTTGCTCCTATGGTGGGCAGGCTGCCATACCGGGTGGCGCGGGTGATGTAGAACAGTTTTTTCTCCTTCTCCTCCAGGATCAGACCACCCACAAAGAGAAAGATGGCCAGCAAGAGGAGCAGATCGGTGAGCAGGCTGTCCATAGCGGAGACCACGCCTTGGGAGGGCACCCAGCGGATGTTGTGGTCATCTAAGTCGGCATAGTCCTGGGCGCTTTTTTGGATATTCCGGTTGGAAAATCCGGTCTGGGCGCTGTCCTGAAACAGGGAGATGGCGCCGAGGGCGTCCTTGTTCTTCTGAATGGAGGCCAGATAGTCGCTGTAGCCGGACACCTGGGCATATTCCGCCGCCATCTGCTCCACCAGGTTCTGCTCTTGGGAGAGACTGTCTGTGTAGCGGAGATAGTCGCCGCTGGTAAAGTGGTCATAATATTGCTCAAATACACCGGGATTTTGTTGCATTGCCGAGGCGACGATCTCTGCCCCGTCGTCCAACTGACGGGCGTTGATGACCTTCTGTACAAAGGTCACCCCGTCCAAGGTCTCTTGCAGGTCGGACAGATAGTCCCCCTGCTCACGCGCTGTCATCCCGGCCACGTCGGCGGCGAAGGCTTTGTAGGCGGACAGGGGCGGTGTTGTTTGGTCGGGCAAGTGGACATACCACAGCAGCAGGACGTTCAGGAGGAGGATCACGCTGAGGGACAGGCAGAAGCTGCGCTTGCCCCACAGCTTTTGCAGTTCAAATCCAGTCAGCTTCATGGTGACCGTCCTCCTCAAACAACTGCAAATATACGTCCTCCAAGCTGCCCGTTCCATAATGCTGGCATAGGTTCTCCACCGTGTCCTGTGCCAGCAGCTGCCCTTCCTTCAGCAGCAAAATTTGGTCGGCGATGGACTGAATGTCTAACACCACGTGGGTGGAGACCAAGATAAGTTTTCCCGCCGAGATGGCCTTGATCTTCTCCCGAATGCGCACCCGTTCTTTGGGATCCAGCCCAGCGGTGGGTTCGTCCAGAATCAAGAGCTTTGGATCCCCTAGGATGGCCTGGGCGATCAGGATGCGCTGCTTCATCCCGCCGGAGTACCCACCGATGGGGCGGTCCGCCACGTCGGTCAGGTGTACGTAGTCCAGCACCCGTTCCAGCTCGGAGGGGATGTCCCGTTTTGCGATGCCCTTCAAGGTGGCCATATAGGACAGGAACCGGCGGCCGGTGAAAGAGTCATACAACCCCTGCTGTTGGGGCGCGTATCCCAACAGGGCACGGTATTCCGCCCCCAACGAGCGGATGTCCTGCCCGTTCCAGGTGATGGTGCCGGAGGTGGGAGTGAGGTTGCCGGTGATGAGGTTCATCATGGTGGATTTCCCCGCCCCGTTTGGACCCAGCAGGCCGTAGATTCCCTCCTGTAATGGCAGCGTCACCTGATTCAGCGCCAGCTTTTGTCCGTAGCGCTTGGTGACTTGGTTCAGTTCCAGCATATTTATCGCCCCTTTCCGGTCATCTGGATGGGCTGGAAGCGGTCCACCCCTTGGAACAGATCGTTTTTGTCGATCAGCGCCAGCTTGTATTGGCTGATGTTGTAGAGACCCTTCCCAGTGCCCGGCGTGGCCTCGTAGTCGTAGATCACCAGGGCGCCCCGGTCGTTCTCCGCCAAAAACTCCAGATCCCAGCCCAGCCGCTTGTTCACCAGCTTGCTGTGCTGTACCTTGCCGGTGGACGGGTCCACAAAGTAGTAGGTGAAATCTTTGGACAGATCCCAGTCCCGGCAACAGAGCTCCCCCCCTAGGGTGCTGAGCAGGTTGTTCTGCTTCAGTTTGGCGACCACCTTTTTCTCACCGGTGGCCGGGTCATAGCGGGTGATATTCTGGTCGGTGGGCTGAGACAGATAGAGATACCCGTCTGCCATCAGATCAGAGGTCAAGTTTTGGTTGGACAGCTCCGCCAGCTGCTGTTGCGCACCTGTGTTCAGATCCAGAGCTATGTAGCGGGTGGTGGAGTCCAGATAGGCGGCCTTCCAGGTGTCGTTGTCTAGTGCCTCCTGGTCGGTCAGCTCCTTCTGATAAACCACGCCGGACAGGATCAAACGGCTTCCGGCACAGCCCAGCACCGTCCAGCTGGTCTTGTCATCCAGGTTCAGAGGCTGCACCGATTCCAGAGCAGCCTTGTCCAGGTCGAGCCGCATCACCTGCCGGTCTGTGGAGGAGACAAATTGTGTGGAACCACTCTGACGGGTGTCCAGCTTCTTGGTGATGAAGTACAGCCCAGACGAGTCGCCAAACACCCAATCCTCTACCGTCAGCGCCGGGTCAAAGGCGTACACCTTCTCCCGATTGGTGCCGTCCAGGTTCATCCGGTACAGGGCAGCCGGACGAGGGTCTGCAAGAAAGTCCGCTATATCGCCGCTGGTCTGCTGGGTGCTGTAGCTGTTGTCGTTATCCGACTCCTTGCTCAGCAGGTAGAGTTTGTCCTGATAGACGAAGAGCGCACTGGAACCGAGGATGAATTCCGCATCGGAAAAGATAGCAGAGCAGCGGTCTGTGTCATGAGAACAGCCGCTGTCGCTGCACAGATAGACCTCCTGCCGGCTGGCGTAGTCCACGTACAGGAGTGCCATGCCCACGTGCCCGTCCTTCAGCTCCTTCCAATCCTCGGCCAGGTAGTAATAGCCCATGTCCGTGGCGCAGTGGATGCCTGTGGCGGTAAGCTCGCGAGACAGGGTGTCCAGTTGGGAAATGGACGTGGAGCTGGCAGGTGCGGCCATGGTGCTGCTGCTGTCCATCGGAGCCTGTGACCCGCCAGAAACACTGCCGCAACCGCAGAGGGAGCACAGCAGCGCTGCCGCACATAGACCAGAAAGCCAATTACGCATAAAAAAACCTCCTTCCGTCCGTGCCTGTCATGCGTTGCAGGCACGGTACAGAAAGAGGATACTGGAAAGCGGTCAAGAAACCGTCAAATCGGAATGGAAAGTTTTACCTGCGCACCACCTTCCGTCGGATTGGACAGGGTCAGCGTGCCCCCTTGCTTCTGGCAGAGCAGGCGGCTGATGGTCAGCCCCATGCCCATATGACCGCCCTCCCGCTCTGTGGTGAAAAGGTAGCGTTCCCCACCGGTCAGCAGCTGGGGCGGGAAGCCGCAGCCGTCATCGGTGAGGGTGGCGATGAGGGTGTGACCGTCAGCGGTCACGTCCAAGGTGATGGTGTGCTGGGCGTATCGCAGGGCATTTTGGAATAGGTTCTCCAGGATGCGGTAGAACATGGAGCGATCCAAGGACACCGGTTCGGTGGGAACCTGTTGGGTCACGGTAAAGATGATCTGCTTTTGCTGGGCAATCATGGTGAGATCTGCGGCCAGGCTGTCCAGCATCTGGGGCAGAGACACTGGTTTCGGCGTGGGTTCCAACTCTTCCAGCTGGTTCAGATTCCGGATGGAATCGGTGTACTGCGCCAATCGTTCCGCGGCGGAGCCGATGTTGGACAGGACCCGCTGCAATCGCTCCGGCTCCACTGAGCCGGTGGATAGGTTGAGCTGTAAAAGCTCTGTGTATCCCTGGATGATGGCGATGGGATTGCGCAGGTCATGGGCTACAGAGGCTTGCAGCTGCCGCCGTTGGGCCAGCATCTCCCACATGGCTCGGTTGTTGGCCTCCAACGCCTGGCGCATGGTTTCAAAGGAACGACAGAGACGCCCCATTTCGTCGTTGCTGTCATACTCCAAGGAGAAGTCCAAGTCCTGCTGAGAAATCTGGTCGGTGGCGGCGGAGAGCAGCTGGATGGGGGGTAACAGCTTTCGCCGGTAAAAGGAGAAAGCGCAGAGGGGAATGCCTAAGATGGAGTAGAGCACCGGCAAGGCCACCATGGCGATCTCGCAGCCACGATAGAGGGCCTGACGTTTGGGAGAGAGGGCGCTGTAGCTGTTGTCAATGCGAGTGATGCGATAGATGGTCTCCATGGACGTGGGGACGATGCGGAATTCATGTACGACACCCCCGTCCTCTTCCTCTGCCTGTAAGGATGGGAGGGAGCTGTCATTTGTCTGCAGGGAAGGGAAGGTGCTGTCCTCTCCTAGCGTCATCCGCACGGTGGAGGTGGTGTGCTTGCCGTCTGGGTAGCTCTCGTCGATAGTCAAGAAGACCTCGTTGGACGCAGGCACCAGCCAATTTCGCACAGCCAGGCAGCCGAATACGGTCACGGCGGAGCAGAGGGCGATGAGCAGGACGGTGGCGGAGACCGTGGCGATCAACGCCTTGCGCAGGGGCAGCTGTTTTAGGCGGCGATTCAGCGCTTCCACTTATACCCCACCCCCCACACGGTCTCGATATACTCCCGGCCAGTAGCGGCTTTCAGTTTGGCGCGGATCTTTCGAATATGCTCCTTCACCGTGCTGCTGTTCCCTTCAGCGTCATATCCCCATACCGCCTCGTATAGCCGCTCCCGGTCGAACACCTGATTGGCGTGGGTCAGCAGGAACTCGATCAGGTCGAACTCCCGCTTGGAGAAGGACAGCTCCACCCCGTTATAGAAGACCGTCCGCTCCGACAGGTTCACCAGCAGCCCCTCACAGGCCACCACATCCGGCGCCTGCCGTTCCCGCTGGTCTCGGCGCAGATGGGCGGCGATGCGGGCGGTGAGCTCGTGGAGACGGAAGGGCTTGGTGATATAGTCATCCCCGCCCACCTGGAAGCCGTTGATCTGATCTAGCTCGGTGATACGAGCGGTGAGGAAGAGGATGGGACAGACCACGTGGCTGCGGATCTGTTTGCACAGCTCCAGTCCGTCGGTGCCGGGCATGTTGATGTCCAGCAAGATTAGGTCAGGCTTGTGGCGCAGCTGCTCCAAAGCCTGGGCGCTGTTGTTGGCGGTGTAGGTCAGGTAGCCGTTCTGCTTTAAATGCTCCGACAGCAGGTCAGTGAGCATGGGTTCATCGTCAACGATCAAAATGGTAGATGCCATAGAAATACCTCCTATCTTGTAAGTATCTCCAGAAAGGGTCAAAATTCCGTCAAGGGCGGATGTCGGGTTTATTATGGACGGATACGCCAATAGAATCAACCAAAAGCCTGTGAAATTTTCATGTAGTGCTGTTTACAAGGGGAAAAGAGGTGGGGTATAATGATGAAATCGCATGAAATCACCTTATTTGGAGGTGTTTCTCGTGGCAATGACGCCAGAACAGAAACTTTTTTATAATATTGCCATGGTAGGCGGATATTTCGGCGGTTACGCCTCCGTGCGCAGCCTGGTGCTAGGCTCCGCCCAGACTGGCAACCTGATCGGGGTCGTGGAAATGCTGTTGGGGGCGAACTGGATGGGGTTCTTCATCCGTGTGGGCGCTTCTGTGCTCTACGCCATTGGGGTCTGCCTGACCATGGTCATCCGCAATCACAGGCCGCAGGACTTGAAGGTCTATTCGGTGCTGCTGAGCCTGATCGGTTCTGGGGTCTTCCTGATGATGCCCACCAAGATGGACGTGATCTTAGCCCTCTATCCCATCTTTTTCTGTATGTCCTTCCAGTGGAATGCCTTCCCCGGCGCCTGCGGCTATGTCAGCTCATCGGTGTTCTCCACCAACAACTTCCGTCAGGTGGTGCTGGGGCTGACCGATTCCCACTACCACCCGGACGGGGACGGCAAGCGCAAGGCGAGGTTTTTTGCCGGCACCCTGGCCTTTTACCACACCGGGGTCGCCATCGGCATCCTGGGCATCCGGTTCTTCGGCCTGCACTCCACCTGGCTCTGTATGCTCATCCTTCTTCCGGCGCTGTATCAGGCGCTGCGTGAGCGAAAAGCCGTCCTAGAGGCGGCTGCGACGGCAGAGCAAGCAGAACGCGCCGCTGCAGAAGCCCTGTTGGCGGCAAAAAATGCCCCTGACCGGGCGATCGCTGATGCAGATATGGCCATTGCTGCCGCAGAGGAAGCGGTGGCAGAGGCGGCAGATGCTGCGCTGGTGGAAGAGACTGACGTGGTATCTGAGGCAGAAGTGGAAGCGGCGGACAATTCCCAGCAGGCGTGACAATCTCATAACACAGAAAAACACCCTGATGACGTGTGTCATCAGGGTGTTCGTTTTGCTTTGGATTGTATCTTATTTTGCGTACTCCACCGCAGTGGCTTCCCGCACCAGATGCACCTTGATCTGACCGGGGTACTCCAGTTCCTTCTCGATCTTCCGAGCGATGTCGTGAGCCATGATGATCATCTCATCTTCGCTGACCTCTTCCGGCTTGATCATGATGCGGATCTCACGGCCGGCCTGGATGGCGTAGGCGTTGTCCACACCCTTGAAGGAGGATGCGATCTCTTCCAGCTTCTCCAGACGCTTGATATAGTTCTCCACGTTCTCGCGGCGTGCGCCGGGACGAGCGGCGGAGATGGCGTCGGCAGCCTGGACAAGACATGCTACGATGGTCTGGGGCTCGATGTCGCCATGATGGGCGGCGATGGCGTGGACCACCAGTTCGTTCTCCTTGTAGCGGCGAGCCAGGTCGACACCGATCTGAACATGGCTGCCCTCGATCTCGTGGTCAACGGCCTTGCCCAGGTCATGGAGCAGACCGGCACGCTTGGCGGTGGCCACGTCGGCGCCGAGCTCGGAGGCCAGCAGGCCGGCGATGTGGGCGACTTCGATGGAGTGGTTCAGCACGTTCTGACCGTAGCTGGTGCGGTAATGCATCCGACCCAGCAGCTTGACTTCCTCCGGATGCAGGCTGTGGATGTTGGTCTCCAGCACAGCCCGTTCCCCTTCGGCCTTGATGACCTGTTCTACCTCGCGCTTGGCCTTCTCCACCATCTCCTCGATGCGGGCGGGGTGGATGCGGCCGTCGGTGATGAGGCGTTCCAGGGCGATACGGGTGATCTCCCGGCGGATGGGGTCATAGCAGGAGACGGTGATGGCCTCCGGCGTGTCGTCGATGATCAGCTCTGCTCCGGTGAGGGTTTCCAGAGTGCGGATGTTGCGGCCTTCCCGGCCGATGATCCGGCCCTTCATCTCGTCATTGGGCAGCGGCACCACCGATACGGCCACCTCGGCCACCTGGTCAGCGGCACAGCGCTGGATGGCCATGGCGACCAGCTCACGGGCGTAGGTGTTGGCCTCGTCCTTGTAGCGATCCTTGATCTCCTTGATCTTCATGGCCTCTTCGTGGGTCACTTCGGCTTCCACCTGATTGATCAGATAGGTTTTGGCATCTTCTGTGGACAGACCGGAGATCCGTTCCAGGGTCTCCAGCTGGGTCGCTTTGATCTGCTCCACTTCCTCACGGGTCCGTTCGGCAGCGTTGATGCGGTTCTGTAACTTTTCTTCCTTCTTCTCCATGGCGTCGGTCTTGCGATCCAGGTTTTCCTCCTTGGACTGCAGACGGCGTTCCTGCTTGGAGAGTTCCGCGCGGCGCTCCTTCACTTCCTGTTCGTAAAGGCTGCGCTCTTTATGAATTTCTTCCCTGGCTTCCACCAGCGCTTCGCGCTTCTTGCTCTCGGCGGACTTGAGCGCATCGTTGACGATACGGGTCGCCTCCTGCTCAGCGGAGCCGATCTCCTTTTCCGCGGCGTTTTTGCGGTAACGGTAGCCCAGGAACAGGCCCAGAGCCAAAGCCACCAGGAAAGAAAGGACACCTACTAAAATATAGGGCATCATAGCGGTTCGATACACCTCCTGTTTCATCAAAATGTGGGGATGACAGCACAGCTGTCAATAACATGAAAAGACGCTGTACGCAGAGGAACTCCCGCACAGCGGTCATTGAAAAACCAAACCCTCACGACGCCGCGCCCAGATGGCTCGACACCGTTCGATTCTTCAAAACAATCCATAGTTTATTTTAATGCCAAACGGGGAGACTGTCAAGAACATTCCGGGGCCGGAGGATGTGGAATTGTGGTGAAACGGGGGAAATGGGCGGCATATTTTCCACCGGACGCGCATAGACATACGAGAACAAGCAAGGAGGGGGATGGCTTATGAAACGAAAGAAATCGACCAGCGGGAAGACCATCCGCCGTCTGGTGGCGTTGTCTGCGGCAGCGGCTACCATGTGGACGGTGGGGCAGACGGCAGACTGGGAGGCAGTGGCTCACAGCGGCACCCAGCTCATCCAGAGTGCGGCGTGGGCGGAACGACTGGTGCGGCAGGAGCTGATCCGGCCGTTGGAGGAGGGGAGCAGCGTGGTGCTCACCGGCTGGGAGGAGCTGGTGGTGGCCCAGTCGCCGGCCTTGCTGCTCCAGCGGGCGGCGCTGAAGGAGGAGGGCAGTTTGGACTCCGATCCCGGTCAGACCAAGCGGGAGCAGGCGGCGGAGTCAGCCAAGGAACAAAAGAAGGAGGAGACGAAAACCGCCCAAAAGAAGACGACCAAAGCCGAGCAGAAGGAGAAAAAGTCCACCAAAGCCACCAAGAAGCTGGACACTTCCAAGCTAAAGGTAGCTGACATCAACTTGGACAACCACACCAAAGGCATCCAGGTGAACCTGAAGGACTACTTCGACAAAAAACTCAACTTAACATTGCAGCCGGCCAAGAAAGGCCCCCAGATCTTGATCGTCCACACCCACACCACGGAGGCGTACACCAAGGGGAAGAAGGATAAATACGAGGAGACCGACCCGGCGCGGACGCTGAATAACGATTACAACATGGTGCGGGTGGGAGAAGAGATGAAAAAGGTCTTCGAGGACATGGGGTTGTCCGTCATTCACGACACCTCCAAGCACGACTACCCCAGCTACAACGGCTCCTACGCTCATGCGCTGAACAGCATTGAGAAATATGTGAAGAAGTATCCCACCATCCAGGTGGTGCTGGACGTCCACCGGGATGCCATCATCGACAGCAAAGGGGTCAGCTACGCCAAACGCACCAAGGTCAACGGCGAGAGCGTGGCCCAGGTGATGCTGGTGGTGGGCACCAACGACATGGGGCTGAGCCACCCCAAGTGGAAGGATCACCTGACGTTGGCGGTGCAGATGCAGAAGAAGATGCTGGCCATCGACAAGAGCTTCCCCCGCCCCATCGACCTGCGCAGTCCCCGGTTCAACGGCCACGCCACCCCCGGCTCCATGCTGGTGGAGGTGGGCACCAGCGGGAACACCTTGCAGGAGGCGTTGGCTGGGGCGAGGTACTTTGCCCGAGCGGCGGGGGAGCTGTATACATCCTGTGTGAAAAAATGAAGAAACGAAGCATGGCTGACAAAGCCATGCTTCGTTTCTTATGTTATATAATGTTAGGTCACTTCCGGCTGTTTGCGCAGGAAGTGGATGACCAGTCCGATGACCAGCCCCAAGGCGGCAGGACAGACCCAGCCCAAGCCCAGAGAAGCCAAGGGCAACACGTTGCCCACCGCTTCCAGAGGGGCGTCCAGGTGGCACAGGGTGCGCAGGTACTCCGGCAGAGTGCGCAGCAGGTCGTACAGGGCGGCCACGAAGGTCAGGGCGATGGTGCTGATGTAGACCGCGCGGTCGTGGCGGAAGAACTTGCCAAAAAGGGCCAGCAGGATGAGCACGATGGCCAGGGGGTAGAGGAACATGAGGACGGGGATGGCGTAGTCGATGATGGCGCTCAGCCCCAGGTTGGCGAACAGGAAGGAGGCTGCGCTGAAGATGATGGCCCAGATGCGATAGGTGGGGCCGTTGGGGAAGAGGGCGGAGAAGGTCTCGGCACAGCTGGTGATGAGGCCCACCGCCGTTTTCAGACAGGCCAGGGTCACCGTAGCAGCCAGGACCAACAGACCGGCGCCGCCCAGGTAGTGACGGGCGATCTGTGCCAGTGCCACACCGCCGTTGGCAGCCGGTTCAAACAGGCCGCGGCTCTGAACGCCTACGATGGTGACGGCCAGATAGATGACACCCATGAACAGGCAGCTGAAGATGCCGGAGCGGACGGTGCTAGCGGCCACAGCGCCAGGGTCTTCCACGCCCAGATCCTTGATGACCTGTACGACCACAATGCCAAAGGCCAGGCTGGCCAGGGCGTCCATGGTGTTGTAGCCCTCCAGGAAGCCGGTGAAGAAGGGCTGGGAGGCGTAGCCGTCCAGAGGTTCCACCTGGGCGATGGCTGCGCCGGGATGGAGCAGGGCCACGATGACCAGGATGCCCAGGAAGACTAAGAAGGCGGGGTTGAGGACCTTGCCGATCCAAGTCAAGATCTTTCCCGGACGGAGGGAGAAGAACAGGGCGACAGCAAAGAATAGGACGGAGAACAGGAGCAGATAGAGCCAGGTCCAGTCGTTCTGGGGCAGGATCTGTTCCAGACCTACGGTGAAGGAGGTGGTGGCACAGCGGGGGATGGCGAAGAAGGGGCCAATGGTCAGGTACAACAGGCAGGTGAAGAACATGCCATAGGGGCGTCCTGCCTTGCTGGACAGGTCGAACAGGCCGGTGGAACGGCTGATGCCCAGAGCGGCCACACCCAGCAGGGGCATGCCGACGCCGGTGATGAACAGACCCACGAAGGCAAGCCAGACGTTGCTGCCTGCGTGCTGCCCCAGGGCGACGGGGAAGATCAGGTTGCCTGCGCCGAAGAACATACCGAAGAGCATACTTGCCACAGAGATATATTCCCGGAAGGAAAGCTTTGTTTTCATATGATTTGATTCTCCTCTTTTACGTGGTATCCCGGCGGATACCGGAACGTGAACTGGATACAGTATAGCATGAATATCAACAAACCGTCAAATTGTCTTTGAAAAGGGAAACAGATTGTAATGACGGGCTGGATGGATGGAACTTCGCTATTGAGAAAAAAACGCCCTTGTGCTACAATCAATCATGTATCGGCATTTATTAGAAACGGAAGCTGAACCGTTATCACATAAGGAGAGCAAGAAGCTATGAAATTAGGTATCGTGGGTCTGCCCAACGTGGGCAAGAGCACCCTGTTCAACGCCATTACCAACGCAGGCGCCGAATGCGCCAACTACCCCTTCTGCACCATCGAGCCTAACGTAGGCACCGTCGCCGTCCCTGACGCCCGTCTGGACTGGCTGAGCGACCTGTATCACCCCAAGAAGACCACCCCTGCTGTCATCGAGTTCGTGGACATCGCCGGCCTGGTCAAGGGTGCCAGCCACGGCGAAGGTCTGGGCAACCAGTTCCTGTCCAACATCCGCGGCACCGAAGCCATCATCCACGTGGTGCGCTGCTTTGACGACGAAAATGTCATCCACGTGGAAGGCAGCACCGACCCCATCCGTGACATCGGCATCATCGACTTGGAGCTGATCATGGCCGACCTGGAAATGGTGGATCGCCGCATCGACAAGGCCAAGAAGGCCAGCAAGGGGGACAAGAAATTCCTGCGGGAAGTGGAAGTGTTCTCCGCCCTCCGGGAGCATCTGAACAACGGCGGCAGCGTCCGCAGCTACGAGTGTGAGCCGGAAGACATGGCCCTCATCGCCACCAGCGACCTGCTGAGCCTGAAGCCCATCATCTATGCCGCCAACCTGGACGAAGACACCTTTGGCGGTGACTACGAGTCCAACCCCTACTACCAGCAGGTGAAGGAGCTGGCGGACAAAGAGGGCGCTCAGGTCATGCCCGTCTGCGCCCGTCTGGAGGAAGAGCTGTCCCAGATGGAAGAGGATGAGAAGGCCATGTTCATGGAAGAACTGGGCATCCAGGAATCTGGTCTGGATCGCCTCATCAAGGCCAGCTACACCCTCCTGGGTCTCATCTCCTTCCTAACCTCCGGCGAGGATGAATGCCGTGCCTGGACCATCACCCGCGGCACCAAGGCACCTCAGGCGGCCGGCAAGATCCACTCCGACTTCGAGCGGGGCTTCATCCGTGCCGAAGTCATCGCCTATGACGATATGGTGGCCTGCGGCAGCGAAAAGGTGGCCAAAGAAAAGGGTCTCATGCGCAGTGAAGGTAAGGAGTATGTGGTGCAGGATGGGGACATCATCCTGTTCCGATTCAATGTGTAAAGAAAGCGTGAGTTTGTATGATCTATAGTTACCCTTATACCATCAGCATCAGCCGTGCCGGTCCAGAAAATCTGCTGCCCCCGGCTTCCGCTATGGATCTTCTCCAGGACTGCGCCACCATGCACACCATGGCGGCAGGCGCTGGTCCGGACACTCTGAAACAGCAGCATATCGCGTGGGTGGCCAACAGCTGGAACATCTATTTTGACAAGCCCTGTCACTTTGAAGAGACGGTGCAGCTGGCCACCTGGGCGCACAAATTCGACCGGGTATTTGCCCATCGAAATTGCTCCATCACCAATGCCGACGGGGAACTGTGCCTGCGGGCGGATTCCCTGTGGTTTTTGATGGACTTGGAGAAAAAAATCCCCCTGCCCATGAAGAAAGAACAGGCGGCTCACTATGAGACCCATCCCAGATTGGAGATGCCGCCCATGGTGCGGCGGCTGAAGCTGCCGGAGGAGCTGGAAGCTCGGCCGGAGTTCCAGGTGCCTCGGTATGCCATTGACGTGAACCAGCACATGAACAACGTCTGGTATGTGCGCTTCGCGGCGGAATACCTGCCGGAAGGGTTCCCGGTGGGGCAGCTGAAGGTGGAGTACACTCAGTCCGCCCGGCAGGGTGACCTAGTGTTCCCCAAGGTGGCGCAGCAGGGCGGCACCGTTTGGGTGGCACTGTGTGACGCCGATGGCAAAGCCTACGCCAAGGTGATTTTTGAAGAAAAAGCGTAAAAAGTGAGAAATGCCCGGACAAAGCACGCTGTTCGGGCATTTTTTCGATTTGGAGGTACGATATGACTGTTGCAGAGATCTTGAAAAAGATGATCGCCTATTCTGAGGGCAACTTCCACGACATCGACCACCTGATCCGGGTGTGGACCTATGCCAAGACCATCGGAGAGCTGGAGGGATTGGATGGGGAGACCCAGTATATTTTAGAGGTGGCGGCCATCACCCATGACATCGCCTGCCCCTTCTGCCGGGAGGCCTATGGCAACACCAACGGCCCCAACCAGGAGCGGGAGGGTGCCCGGTTAGTGCGGGAATTTTTGCAGGACACTGGCATGCCCCAGGCCCAGGTGGAGCGGGTGGCCTATCTGGTGGGGCATCACCATACGATCACGCAGATTGATGGGATAGACTATCAGATTTTGATCGAGGCGGACTATTTGGCGAACGCTTCGGAGAATGGATATGCCAAGGAGGTCATCCAGCGTTTCGTGGACAAATTCTGCAAGACGGCCAGCGGGGCACAGCTGCTGCGCGCTGCGTTTTGCCTGGCGTAAGAGCGCTGTCATTGGGAGGAACGCGATGAAGATCGAACAGTTTGTGATGGCCTACGGCGTGGAGCAGGATCGCCTGCGTGCCCTGGTGCCAGAGGGGTTCCGGTCTCTGCGTCCGGTGCTGCGCATCAATGCGGAGGTGCGGGACGGCAAGACCGGGTATGTGGAGTTCAACACTGCGGTGGAGAAGGACGGGAAACGCGGGTGGCTGAACATCGAATATTGGGAAGGGGGGCAGAAAGTCAAGCAAGTGCAACACCATTGTCGCAAAAAACTTCGGCAGGAGATCGCCAAGCAAGACATTTCCTAGGGCGGTGGTTGAT
>OGCO01003935.1_pt1 | contig 16582 bp, 10 predicted proteins | sample 1570171 | NCBI WGS metagenome assembly OGCO01 (sample SAMEA4370583, study PRJEB24528) | human gut metagenome | reverse complement strand
TCTCTTCTACTTGCCATAATCTTTACATTTAATGGTGAATAATAAAAAATACTTGCGGTAAAGATAGGCACTTTCTTTGATTCTAGCGAATAATACGGGGAAAAACATTATTCAAGCCTGCATCTTCTTGCTGTATTTCTTTATTCAAATAACTTCGCAGGATTGATACTTAAGAATTGTTCGGCTTTCATGCCCCCTTCTCCGACTACGAAACTAGCATACGGTTGATACATTTTGCGTATTTCTTCTAGTCCTGCATTATACATTTCACTGTTGCTTTTTACTTCTATGGCTACAATCCGGTTTTTCTTTTTCAATATATAATCTACTTCCTTATCTTTTTCTCTCCAGTAAAATACTTCATAGTTACCTGTAAATGCGTTGGAAACAATATGTGCACCAATTGCAGATTCAAAAATACGTCCCCATTCTTTTCTGTTGAGAATAGCCTCCTTAAAAGTCAAATCATTATATACGGTTTTTAAAGCATTGTTGAATACCTGAAATTTAGGAGCGCTTGCTCTTTGGCGCGACTTGTCCATTGCAAACTTTTGTAAACCGGTCAGTAAGCCGCTATCTCCCAGTAAGTTTAAATATCCTGCTAGCGTTGTTGTATTTCCAGCGTCTTGTAATGCTCCTACCATTTTGGTCAGCGATACGATTTCACCGGAATAAGAAGTTCCCAGTTCAAAAGTTTGCCGTAATAATGCCGGTTTGCTAATTGGGGAATCGTATAAAATATCTTTATTGATAGTGGCATCTATGATTGCTCCATTGATATATTGCCCCCAGCGTTCTTCATCTTCTATCAAAAAAGCTGCTCCCGGGTATCCACCGAAATAAAGATACTGTTCCAGACTCATATTAAATGCATCCCGCATTTCCGGATACGACCAGTGTGTCATTCTTATTTCTTCAAAGCGACCCATCATCGAGTCTGATAATCCCTTTTCTAACAATACACGTGAAGAGCCGAGAAGAACGACTTTCATATTAATATCATTGAATGTATCTGCATCCCATTCTTTTTTGACTACTTCACTCCAATTTTTTATTTTTTGAATTTCATCGATTATCAGAATAAATTCAGATAATTTTTCTACCCGCATCTGTACTCTTGCCGTATTCCAACAGTCTGAAATCCAAGATGTCTGTGTAGCAGGAATACTATCTGCCGAATAGATTTGATAAGGTAGATTCAGATCATTGACTACTTGTTTGATGACTGTAGTCTTTCCAACTTGGCGAGGTCCTAACACTACTTGCAGGAAATGTCGAGGCTCTTTTAGTCTTTTTGTAATCGTTTGATATTGAACTCTTTTATACATATTTTCTGTTGTTTACTCAATAGAATGAGTACTTTTACTCAATATATTGATTAGTTTTACTCAATAAATAACGCAAATATACGCAATAAGTTGCTTTGTATCATTTTAAATCTACAATTCTTTATCTTTTCTTTAATCATGGAATTAAAGAGTATAAAAATGAATGAAACGGTGCAGAAATGAATGAAAGTTTTGTCTACTATAAAGTTGAAAAACATAAAAACATCTGCCACCTGCAACGAAAAGCGTGTAACACACTAATTAATAAATAGTTGGAACGTTGCAGATACCTGCGGCAGATAGGTTGCAGATAAAGTATCTGCAACACGTTATATAATCAAAGAAAAAGCCTTGATTCCTTTGTGCAAAGCTATGGGATAATTGGGGTGACTCTATGGAGAAATGGTGGTGTCTCTACGGGGAAACGACAGTATCCTTACGTAGAAACTGTAGTGTCCCGCCTTAGAAACTCTCGTTTCCTGCCGTGGAAACTGTAATTTCTAATGCCGGAAACGACAGTTCCCCGCCTGGAAACGGGAAGTTAATGTATACAATAAACTTTTGCCCTCCTGGAGAATTGGCTTATGCAAGGTTTATACTGTGTTGCAGATACTTTATCTGCAACCTATCTGTTGCAGGTATCTGCAACGCTCCAACTGTTTGTCAATTAGTGTGTTACACGCGTTTGGTTGCAGGTGGCAGATGTTTTTATATTTTTTCAACTTTATGGTAGGAGGATTACGCATCAAAATTAGGGTCACCACTGTAAGTCATAAACCAAATTCACCTCTGTGTCCTCCGCGTCCTCTGTGGTGAAAACCTAAACAAGAACTAATAACCTTCATTTTTCTATCAATTCCAGTCATTCCGTTTTGGGGGCTATTTTACCCTTTTACCCTCTTTGTAGCCTCCTGTAACGCTTGTTTTGGACGAATTTTAAGTTGAAATGAACGAAAACAAAGTCCTGTTAGACAGTATCAGAGAAGGAAGAAATGAATTGAAAGTTCCGTTTCGGACGGTTTATCTACATTTGCCTACAGAAAAACCAATCATTTGATATCATGAAACATCCATGAAATAAATTTCGTCCAAGAGAATGTAAATAGGGGGGTATTGTTTACTTTAGTGTCATTCACTCGAAAAAACGAATGCAATGAAAACAGTACCTTTTGAACAAGTCATCCTCCGGGGTTGTGGAATAGATGTCCACAAGGACATGGTAGTTGCTACGATAAGTGGCGAAGGTCTCAAAACTGAAACCCGCAGTTACAAGACCTTCAGTAGTTCTTTGACAGAATTAAAAGAATGGTTATTATCCAGTGGCATTACGCATGTAGCCATGGAAAGTACCGGTGTTTACTGGAAGCCGGTTTATAAGATTCTTGAATGTCCTGATATGAAAGTCTGGATCGTGAACGCACGGCACATCAAGTATGTTCCCGGGCACAAAACGGATAAAAAGGATAGTGCCTGGATTTGCAAACTGCTTTTAGCAGGTTTGTTGAAACCGAGTTATATCCCGGAGCGTGAACAACGTGAGCTTCGTGATTTAACCCGTTACCGTAACAAGTTGATCCAGCATGTATCTTCTGAGAAAAACCGTATTGTTCGTATCCTGGAAGATTGTAACATCAAACTTTCCAGCGTGGTGTGCAGCCTGGACGGAGTCGTGGCGAACAAGCTGATAGATATGTTGATCGATAAGGGTCATGTAACAATGGATGACATAACTTGCATCTATCATAAAAAACTTGAAGCCAGTCCGGAACTTCTTTATCAGGCTTGTGAAGGCTTTATAGAACCGCATCACATCTATATGTTGCAGACCATCCGTAAAGATATGGAACAGACGAAAGCCATCATAGCTGACCTTACCTGCCGTATAAAAGAGGTTTTATCTCCTTATGAGAATGTGATGGAACTCTTGCAGAAGATCCCCGGACTTAGCCGGAAAACGGTTGAAGACCTGATAGCAGAGATAGGTGTGGATATGGAAGCCTTTCCAACCGAAAAGCACCTGGCTTCGTGGGCCGGTGTCTGTCCTGGCAATAACGAGAGCGCAGGTAAAAAAAAAGTGGTAGAACCACCCATGGCAACAAACAGTTGAAAGCCGTAATCACGGAGGCTGCGTGGGCAGCCACCCGTACCAAGAACACCTTTTACAGTGCACGTTATCACCGTTTAGCCGCCCGTCGAGGGAAAAAGAGGGCTTTAGTAGCAGTAGGACACTCGATCCTGAAATCGGTATGGCATGTACTGAAAGAGGCTTGTGAGTATAAGGAACTCGGTGCGGAATATCTCAACCAAAGGATGGAGCAGAAACGGAAAAATTACTTGAAGAAAGAGCTGGAAGCACTTGGCTATAAAGTTAAAATCAGCCGTGATGATGGTCCAATCCCAGAAGTAGGTTAAAAACATAGAGAAGGTCGATTTTTACTGGCTTGTTGTCGTAAGAAACAGCAAGAGGTCGCTCATGAAACTGATCTCAACTGCTAAGCGGTCAAGACTGCGAGTCCTTTAACGCGTGTATGAAATTTTTTTTCTTAGCTGTTGTAAAATTATAAAATGCCCAAAGATAATAGCCAACCGCATTTGTATCTATACAAGTGCTCTCTTTTGTTTTGTCTGAACTCTAAAAAAATCAATTTATTAATGGTTTAAACGGCTCTCTTGAGATAGGGAGCGCAATTTATTTACATATGAAAAAGTATTATTGATTTCATTCGTAATCTTGTCTGTGGCTGCACAGATGACACATGCGCAAAAACAAGCAGTCATCAAGTTGACGGAAACAACGTTGATGCATGAAATGCGTGCCACTCCTTATCCTCTTGATAAAGCAGTGGTTAATGACCGCGCGGTTTCTTTTCAGTGGCCGCTCCGTTCGGACATGAACTCGCAGGACAGTCCGTTGGATGGATTCGAACACAAAGTAAAGAAGGTAGATAAAACGAAGATTACCTATCGGTTACGTTATTCGCAGGATGCCGGATTGAAGTCCGGAGTTGTTCAGGTGGAAACTCGTTGGCCGTTCTATAATCCGGAACAACCGCTTGCGCCGGGTGTATGGTACTGGCAGTTCGGTTATGTAGAAAACGGACAAGTGACTTGGGGAAGCACACAGCAAGTCACCGTAGAAGATCGTCCGGGCAAATTCTGTCCGCCTTCATTGAAAACAGTGTTGGCAAAACTACCTGCCGACCATCCGCGTGTGTGGATCATGAAGAACGAATGGAAGGACTTTATAAATCACAGCAAACAAAAGGCAGAAAGGCAATGGTATCTTGAACGTGCAGATCAGGTACTTCAGACTCCAATGAAATCAGTGAAAGATATTAATGTCTCGCAGGTGAAGAATCTGAAGAACGAGATGCAGATAAATTCATACCTCACTCGTGAAAGCCGTCGCATCATCGATGCGGAAGAAGGAAATACCGAAGCATTGATACGGGCCTGGTTGCTGACGCAGGATACTAAATATGCTGACGAAGCCATCAAACGGGTATTTATCATGGCCGACTGGGATAAAGATAAGAATGTGAAAGGAGATTTTAATGCTTCTAGCTTATTGTCTCTCTGCTCTATGGCTTATGATTCTTTCTACGACCGGTTGAATACATCACAAAAGAAAGCATTGCTGGAAGCCATCAAAAATAAAGGTGGTGAAATGTATGAGAACTTTAATAACAGGATGGAGAACCACATCGCCGACAATCATGTGTGGCAGATGACACTTCGCATCCTTACAATGGCGGCATTCAGTGTATATGGCGATCTGCCCGAAGCCAACACATGGGTGGATTACTGCTATAACGTCTGGTTGGCACGTTTCCCCGGATTGAACAAAGACGGTGGCTGGCACAATGGCGATTCTTACTTTACGGTCAACACCCGTACATTAGTAGAAGTGCCTTACTATTATAGCAAACTGACCGGTTACGACTTCTTTTCCGATCCTTGGTATCAGGGAAATATCATGTATACCATCTTCCAGCAACCTCCTTTTTCCAAATCCGGAGGAAACGGAAGTTCGCATCAGAATGTGGGACGTCCAAACAGTATCCGTATAGGATATTTGGATGCGCTGGCACGCCTTACCGGAAACACTTATGCCGCTGATTTCGTACGCCGCACATTGAAAGTGGAACCGGATTATATGAAGAAAGCCTTATTGAGTAAGCCCGGTGATCTGGCCTGGTTCCGCCTGCAATGTGATAAACCTCTGCCGGAAGGTGAAGGATTGACAGCACTCCCTGCAGGATACGTCTTCCCCGCAACAGGACTTGCCTCTTTCCAGACGAACTGGGACAGAGTAGGTGGAAATGCGATGTGGAGTTTCCGGTCAAGCCCTTATGGTTCTACCTCTCATGCACTTGCCAATCAGAATGCTTTCAATACGTTCTATGGTGGAAAACCATTATTTTACAGTAGCGGACACCATATTGAGTTTACCGACGTACATAGTATGTTGTGCCATCGTGCCACACGTGCTCACAATACGATTTTGGTGAACGGTATGGGACAACGTATCGGTACGGAAGGATATGGATGGATTCCCCGTTATTATGCCAGCGAGAAGATTGGTTATGTGCTAGGCGATGCTTCCAATGCTTACGGAAAAGTGATTTCACCGCTTTGGCTGACACGCGGCGAACAGTCGGAGGTGCATTATACACCCGAAAATGGCTGGGATGAGAACCATGTGAAAACGTTCCGCCGTCATATTGTCAATTTGGGAAAGACAGGACTCATCTTTATCTATGACGAACTCGTGGCAGACGAACCTGTAAACTGGAGTTATTTGCTGCATACCACAGAAAATCCCATGACAGTGGATCAATCGAATCATCGCTTCGTGCATATTCAAGCCACGAACCGCGGAGGAGCATCAGACGCTTATCTTTTCTCCACCGGAACATTGCAGACAGATACGACGAGCCGTTTTTTCTATCCGGCAGTCAACTGGCTACGTGCTGATGACAAAGGGGTGTTCAAGAAGTATCCTAATCACTGGCATTTCACCGCTACATCGGAAAAGGCACAAGTATATCGTTTTGCCACTGTCATCAATACACATGCACTGAAATATCCTGCCAAAGATCCCGAAATCTTGTCCGACGGACGTATCAAAGTGGGCGGATGGCTGATCAGTGTTAACCTGAAATCCGACGGTGCTCCTTCATTCTTTATCCGCAGCACTCAAGAGAAGGTGAATATCACTTATAAAGGTGAAGCTACTGTCATCAATGAGGATGGGTACGAAACGGTAATGAGGGATACAGTGCCCGAACTGGAAATCTGATCAATGAACATGAAAGATACGAATATATGAGACACTCTACTTTTAATATGAGAACTATATGTCTGTTGGCTGCATTATCGGGCATAACCGTCTTGTCGGCACAGACTCCCGGTAAACCCCGTGTACAGACTTCGGCAGCTCCGGAGGAAACTACGGTTTACAAGCCCGTCGGGAAAAAGCAGGAAACAGCAGTTGCGACTTCTTCAAAAAAGGAGGAGGATAAACGCCAATCCGGCAAAGAGAATGCAGGAAAGAAAGCGGCTGCCTTTGATGGTCAACGCTATCTGGCATTGAAAACGAATGTAGTATATGATGCTTGTGCTTTGCTGAACCTTGCCGTGGAAATGCAGGTGCATAAAAAGATCACGGTAGAGTTGCCGTTGACTTGCAGTTTGTGGGACTTGGGGGATAAGCACGGCGTGCGTACGGTAGCATTGCAACCTGAAGCCCGCTGGTGGATAGGAAATGAAACAGGACGGGGACACTTTGTCGGACTACACGCCCACGTGGCATGGTTTAACGTAAAGTGGAACGATGACCGTTATCAAGATACTGATCGTCCGCTGTTGGGAGCCGGAATAAGCTACGGTTACAAACTCCCTCTTTCCAGACACTGGGGAGCGGAATTTAATCTGGGAGTGGGATATGCCAACATGAAGTATAACACCTATTATAATGTAGACAACGGCGCACTGCTGGATACGCGTGTCCGTCATTACTGGGGGATAACCCGTGTGGGAGCATCGTTGGTCTACCGCTTCTAACCTTAGATAGGAACATACATATAAATAAGATAACAATATGAGAAGAAATTTATATATACTGGCACAGTGCACTTTCTTGTTGTTCATCACCTTGCTGGTGAATGGATGCAGCCTGCACGAAGAACCGGAAATGACTCCCGAAGGAGAACTGGGAGTGGACCCGACAGCTGTAACACTCAACCTTAATCTGGCAATGAATCTAAGTTTGGCAGAAAGAGCACCGGTGACCATCACCCGTGCGTCGGAAACTAACTATCTGCGTCGTTTCATCGTAGAAGCCTATCTGGATAGACAGGTGGCGGCACGGCAAACGGTATATGAAGAGGATTTTAACCGTGCCAGTCTGTCTGTTAGTATGAAGCTGCACGCCCGTAATTACCGCATCCTGGTGTGGGCCGATTATGTGAATGCGGAGACACCGGAACAGGGACTTGTTTACGATGCCAAGAATCTGGCTTTTATCCTTCCTGCCGGAAAGTATATAGGGAATAGCCGCTATAAAGATGTTTTTGCTGCTTCTGGTATGGCAGACCTGACTTCTTTCCGCAATCATTGGGGAGCTGAAACAAGTCTTGACGTTGAACTGTATCGCCCCGTAGCACGCTATGAACTGGTGGCTAAAGATGTGGCAACATTTCTCAATAAACTGTCTACAGGCGGACTGAAAGGTGAAAGTTTTACCGCTCGTGTGAAGTACAGTGATTATTTGCCTACCGGCTACAATTTGTGGGACGATGTACCCAAGAACTCGCTCATGTACATGGAATATAAAGTGGCCTTTGAACGCCCTGCTGATGGTACGAAAGAACTGATACTGGGATTCGACTATGTGTTGACCGATGCCGGAGAAACCGTTTCCATCCCTGTAGAGCTCGAAATATTGAATGAGAAGAATGAAGTGCTGGCACGTACTGCTTTCCGTATTCCTTGTGAACGGGGCAAAAACACAACGGTACGCGGTAACTTCCTGACTTCCGATGCTAATGGAGGAATAGGAATCGACCCCGATTATGACGGTGACCTGGAGGTAGACCTTGGAGAATTATAAAATAGACAAATCAATTAAGAATTGCTTAACCATAAAACAATTAAGATCATGAAAAAGAACTTATTTTATTCGCTAATGGCTTTGTTCGTAGTGCTTTTTGCATCCTGTGGACAAGAAGAAATCGTTTCGGACAACGGAACAGAAATCAATGCTCCTGTTACTATCTCTGTACAGGCTCCTGTAAATAACGTCTTTAGCCGTGCGGTTACCATTCCTGACGGTTATACGATGCAATGTATCATGCAATTACTGAATGCTGATGGCAATAAGATAGGCGATCAGGTAACTAAACCGGTTACAGACGGTAAGGTATCTTTCACCATTTCCGTAGATGAACAAAAAGAAGTGTCGAAAGCATTGTTTTGGGCTGAATACGTGCCGGAAAGTGGTGCCGCTAATAAAGTATATAACACTGCTGATTTGAGAGCTGTAGGATATAATACTGCATCATTCGATCTGACAAATGATGCGTTGATGGCAGCCAGCGACGCTTTCTGCGGAAAATTGGAAACGATTGGTAATGCCAGTGTGACATTGAAACGCCCGTTTGCTAATGTGAGCGTAAAACCGAAGAATCCGGAAGTAGCTGCGGCGGCTAATAAACTGGAAATAAAATATAACGCTTTGAGCGGATATGATATTTTAGAGGGTAAATGTTCTGCTACGACTCCTGTGACTTATACAAATGCAAGTTTTGCTTCTGCGGATGGCAATTGGTTCGCTAATTTCTTTTTTGCTCCTTCAAATGTAAGTAAATTTACAGAAGAAATAACCATGGCATTGAGTGGCGGATATAGTAAAGAGATTAAAATACCGGCAAATACATTACCTTTGGACGCTAATATGCAGATTATGGCTAAATTTGAAATCGGAGATGGAAACTTTGACATTGAAGTAGGAGTGGATCCGGATTATGAAGCATTGGAAATGAAAGTTGGTAGTTATATCAATGCAGAAGGTAAAGTGGTACGTGATGCAGCGGATGCTGTCGGTATTGTTTTCAAGATGGAAGCTATTGGTGATGATGTGCCGGCTAATTATCCTGTAGCACTTCAGGGCAAGACAATAGCCGGATATGCAGTAGCGATTGAAAATGTGGCGACTGGTCGTCAAACTCTTAATACTGAATTATTGACTGCTTTGACCGAAACTGTTGCAGGTATGACAAATGGCACACAGACTACGGGCGTCTTATTAACAGGTCTTGGAGATGTTGCGTTTAAAACAACTTATGAGAAATGGGTGGGAGAACATGCTCCTGCTAGTGAGAATTTGAGTGCATGGTATATTCCTACATTGTCGCAATTGAGTGCATTTATGGGTACATTGTTTACAATGAAAGATGTGCCTGCTACTGGTAGTGAGGACTTCAAAAATATTCCGGAGTTTGAATTTGTCAATGGCAAAATGTTTGATAGAGAAACGATTGCTACAGTGAATTATGCTTCTAGTACTATCAATAACCAAGGTAATGTTTCTGGTGTACGTATTAATGTAGCTGATGGTGTTGTTACTAATGCACAAGAGGCGGGTATCAGTGTTAAGACAGCTCTTAATCAACAAGCTCTTTGCCGTCCAATGATTACGATTTTTAAATAGTCACTATTCGACCTTACTCAATAGAAATTCAAGGAAAGTGGGATCCCCCCATCCCGCTTTACCTTCTTCTTACATTGAAACTTTTGAAAATAGCCCTCTAATCTTATACCAAGAAAAGAAAATAATATGCACACCACATTTCGCCTATCGGTTTTTCTTTTGTTCATGGTACAGCTGTTCTGTAGCTGTACATCTGACTCGCTGCCCGAACCGGACAGTACGCAGCCAGAGACGCCTGCCGGAATTCCCGATGCCTATCAGGATAAAATACGGACGCAACCTTATCCCAAAGCAGATAATGAATTGTATCTGAATCCTGCTCCTCTTATTGTTCCTCAAGCCATGAAGACGGGCGAAAGACTGCAATTTTCCCTTTCACGTACTGAAGATTTCAGCAGTTCCGAAACGCTACTTTCCGAACCGCAGGAATGGTGTATGTATAATCTTCATCGTCGTTTGGAGGTCGGCACATGGTATTGGCGCTTTCGTTCCACCAATCTTAATGGAACTACGCCCGGTGAATGGAGTGCTATCTATCGTTTCGAAGTAAAGAATGATACACCGGAATTTGTAACACCTCCTTTTCAGACATTCTTAGCAAATGCTCCCCGTCTGCATCCTCGTATTTACTGTTTTTTAGACGACCGTATCGGAGAGGCTCGTAACCGTGTCACTTCACACCCTGAATATGCAGAACTACAAAGTCGTGCTTCACAGGCATTGAAAGCCGAATACACCGGAATGACTGATTTATATAGCCGTGCAGAAGAGCTCCGGCAACATGCCACTTATCTTTATCAGGCCTATCATTTAACCCAAAAAGAAATTTATGCCGAAAAGTTACGTCAGCTTCTCGAAGCGTTGATTGTCGCTCCCCCTGCTGATGGACAACTTTTTGCATCCAACTTTACTGCCAGCAACATCGCATGGTGTCTTGTTGCAGCCTACGATCTGCTTTATAATAACTTGTCTGCTTCCGATCGTACTGCTGCCGAAGAACTGATGATGCGTGTGGCACGTTACTATTACAAGGTAAATTGCGGTTTTCAGGAAAACCATCTCTTTGATAATCATTTTTGGCAGCAGAATATGCGCATCCTCTTTCAAGTGGCTTTGTCGCTTTACGACAAACCGGCCTATTCTTCCGAAGTGCTGCCCATGATGGAGTATTATTATGAATTGTGGACAGCCCGTGCTCCTGCCTCCGGCTTCAATCGCGACGGTATATGGCACAATGGTACTGGCTATTTCAGTGCCAATATCTTGACTTTGGCGTATATGCCGTCTCTTCTTTCATTTATCAGTCGGTACGATTATCTATCGCATCCGTGGTATCAGAATGTCGGACGCTCGCTGGTTTATACTTGTCCGCCAGGATCGAAAAGCAATGGCTTTGGTGACAATAGTGAAAAGGGTAGCGAACCCAACCGTTTGGTTGCTGCCTTTGCTGATTATCTGGCGTGTGAAACGGGTGATTCCTATGCCGGATGGTATGCCGGAGAATGTCGGGAGCTGTTGCGCCGGGATTATGAATTGCGTCTTTACCGGATGTGCACCGAGCAGGATTACAATACAACTTTTCCTGCCAGGGCTGATAAAATGGTATGGTATAAAGACGCTGGTGAAGTAGCCATGCACAGTGCTCCGGAAGATACGGGAAAGGATCTTGCACTCTCGTTCCGTTCCAGTACATTTGGGTCCGGCAGTCACACTACTGCCAGTCAGAATGCTTTTAACCTGTTGTATAAAGGTGTCGATGTGTATCGCAGTACGGGTTATTATCAGAATTTCAGCGATGCTCATAATCTGATGTCCTATCGCCATACGCGGGCGCATAATTCACTGTTGGTAAACGGCATCGGGCAACCTTATTCTACCGAAGGTTATGGCAGTGTGACGCGTGCTATGGGCGGACAGCATATCAGTTACTGTTTGGGAGATGCTTCACATGCTTACAGAGGTATCAGCAATGACCCGATGTGGGTTGGCTACTTCAAGCAGGCAGGTATTGAGCAGACGCCTGAAAATGGATTCGGTGCCACTCCGTTGACTAAATATCGTCGGCACGTGTTGATGCTTCATCCTCATACAGTAATAGTGTATGATGAATTGGAGGCATCGGAGGCTGTCCGCTGGGAGTGGCTGTTGCATAGTCCTACGGAATTTAAGATCGATGCGGTAAAGAAAACGTTGTCTACAGATAATAAGACCAAAGGATGGGTGGCTGTGACACAACTGTTTGGAGGACATGTTTTTACGCTGTCTCAAACGGACCGTTTTGTAGTGCCGCCCGCCATCACCGGAGCGGAGTATCCTAACCAGTGGCACTTGACTGCACGGGTTGACGGTTGTTCTGCCACCCGTTTCCTGGCTATTATTCAGGTAGGAGATGAGGCTGTTTCTATTATTAACCGTGATGGTGATACCTTTAACGTAGGCGACTGGACGATCAAAGCGGTTTTGGATGCTTCCAAAGCACCCGAACTTGCAGTGAGTCATCGCACCGAACAGGCGGTATTTAGTTATGGAACAGACAATCCTGCGTTGAATGGCAATTTTTACTCTCGACAATATACGGGTTCCTCGTTGCTTTACGACGAGATAGACGGGGCTTATCAGGTGGTAGAAATGACCGACCGGAGTCCTATATCTACCCGGGTAGTAAATCAATGATAAACAATGAAATATAGTGAATATAAATAACAAACAGAATATGATGAAAAGTAGAATTATTTGCATTTTGTTGCTTCTTGTCGGTGCATCCGGCATTTATGCCCAGAGTTTGACCGTTACCGGTAAGGTGGTGGACAACGAAGGCTTGGAAGTGATTGGAGGAAATGTAACCGTGAAAGGAAAACAAAACACGGGTACCATTACCGATATCAATGGTAAATACACCATTACCGTTAGTGATCCGCAGAAAGATGTTTTGGTCTTCTCTTTTATCGGATTGGAAAATATGGAAGTAGCCGTGAAAGGAAGGAAACAGATTGATGTGACCATGAAGGCTGCGTCGGTATTGTTGGATGAGGTGGTAGCTATCGGTTATGCAACGGTAAAGCGTAAAGACCTGACCGGTTCCGTGGCTTCTGTGAGAAGCGACGATTTGCTCAAAGTTCCTTCGTCTGATGTAACCCAGGCTTTAGCGGGACGTATGGCAGGTGTGCAGATTATACAGACAGACGGTCAGCCTGGTGCTACGATGTCAGTGCGTGTTCGTGGCGGTATATCAATTACGCAAAGCAACGAGCCGCTTTATATTATCGACGGATTTCCGACAGAAGATGGCATGTCCAGCCTTGATCCTGCCGATATTGAAAGTATTGACGTGTTGAAAGACGCTTCGGCAACAGCCATCTACGGTGCCCGGGGAGCGAATGGCGTAGTGGTAATCACCACCAAAAGCGGTGCGAAAAGTGAAGGGAAAGCGACTCTTACTTTCGATTCTTATGTTGGTGTGCGTACGCTTGCCAAGCGGTTGGATGTATTAAGTGTAGAGGAATTTGTGTTGGCGGATTATGAAAGAACATTAGGAGATGCTACTGATCCCGAGGAAAGTATGCGGTCATGGCAAAACCGTTATGGTGGTTTTGTCGATCTTCATGAAAACTATGGTAACCGTAAAGGTATCGACTGGCTGGACCGTACGATGGGACGCACTACCGTTACGCAAAATTACCGGGTAGGTGTCAACGGTGGTAATGATAAGTTGAACTACAATATGTCTTATGGTTATTTCAAGGATGAAGGTGCGATGGTATATAGCGGCAGCGACAAACATAATATTGCGCTTAGCGTGAAAAGCGAAGTGAATAAGCGGCTCTCCGTTACAGGACGTATCAACTTCGATTATCTGAAAGTGTATGGAGCAGGTGTTGCCGGAAACGGTACGAATGAAGGCGGAAGTAATGTAGATGCAAAGTTTAATAAAATGGTTCAGATTTTGCAATACCGTCCTACCATTGGTATACGTGGCAATGACTCGGATTTGTTGGCAGGAGAAGACCCTGTATTAAGCGATGCGGACGGAAACGTGATGCAGAACCCGTTGATTGCCGCCGCTGAAGAAAAGGATAATAAGGAAACACGTACTTTGCAAGCCAATGGCGGACTGACTTTCAAAATCATCAAAGGATTGACCTTCCGCAACAATACGGGTATGCGTTATCAGCTTTACCGCCGGGAACTTTTCTATGGCGACCAATCTATAATGGGAAGACGTAACGGTATTTACGGCTCTATCAGAAATACGGAGACCGGAAGTTTTCAGACCTCTAACGTCTTGACTTATGATAAACGTTTTCAGAAGAAGCATAAAGTGGTAGTACAATTGGGACAGGAATTTGTAAAACGCTGGACTCGTGTACTCGAATCCGGTGTCAGTGGGTTGCCTACCGATGAGTTCATTTTGGGAGATATGAGTCTGGGGACTCCATCCGTTGCTTCGTCCGATGAAAACTATGATGATAATCTGCTCTCTTTCTTCGCTCGTCTCAACTATGACTTTACCGATAAGTATTTGTTTTCCGCAACTTTCCGTGCGGATGGCTCTTCTAAATTCGGTAAGAATAATAAATGGGGATATTTTCCTGCCGTATCAGCAGCATGGCGTGTGGGTGAAGAGGATTTTATAAAGAAACTGAATGTTTTCTCCGACTTGAAATTCCGTATCGGATACGGTTTGGCGGGTAACAACAGAATCGGTAGTTATAACAGCCTTGCTTTGATGTCTTCCATCATCACCGCTATGGGAGATCAGCTTACTCCCGGTTATGCTTCCAAGCAGATACCGAATCCCGATCTGAAGTGGGAAGCGAACAAGACTTTTAATATGGGAGTTGATTTAGGTTTTCTGAATCAACGCATCACTGTTTCGCCCGAATTCTATATAAATAGGAGTAGTAATTTGCTGCTTAACGCCCAGCTGCCTTATTCTTCCGGTTATCAGAGTATGTTGATTAATGCCGGAGAAACGAAGAATGTAGGTGTGGAACTGACTGTGAATACTGTGAATTTCTCTACAAAGAAGTTTAGTTGGAACACTACACTGACGCTGTCGCACAATAAAAATTCCGTGAAAGCATTGACCGGTGAGGCGGTACAACTCTATGAAGCCAGGTTCGGCTTTAACCAAAACACTCATCGTATTGCTGTCGGAGAACCATTAGGATAGTTCTATGGTTACATCACCGAGGGGCTGTATCAGGTAGATGATTTCAATTATGATGCTTCTACGCAGACTTATACATTAAAAGATGGAGTACCTTATCATGGTGATAAAGGGCAGATTCGTCCGGGTATGTGGAAGTTTAAGAACTTGACCGGAGATGATAATGTGATTGATGAAAATGATAAAACGGTCATTGGTAACGCTCAACCGAAATTCTACGGAGGATTGAACAACTCTTTTACTTACAAAGGATTTGATTTAAGTATATTCCTGACTTTCAGCTATGGCAATGAAGTACTGAATGCGACCAAACTGGTTACCAGTAAGGTGGGTAGCCTGAACTACAACGCATTGGACGTGATGAATAGCTCTAATCGCTGGATGACCATCAATTCGGATGGACAGAAAGTGACAGATCCCGGAGAACTGGCTGCTTTGAATGCAGGTAAAACCGTAGCCGCTTATCATGATGCTCAACAAGGAGACAATTATATTCATTCATGGGCAGTGGAGGATGCTTCCTTCTTACGCCTGAATACACTGACATTAGGTTATACTCTTCCGGCCACTTTGCTGAATAAGGTGGGAATCCAGAACTTACGTTTCTATGTGACCGGTTACAATCTGTTCTGCTGGACCAATTATTCGGGATATGACCCGGAAGTATCCACTATACGCAAAACAAACCTGACTCCGGGTGTGGACTATTCAGCATACCCCAAGAGCCGTCAGTTTGTGGTTGGCCTTAATTTGAATTTCTAATCAGGAAAAATGTATTGAACAATGAAAAAATTTATTTCGGCGAAAAGATTTATTTCGGCACTGCTTTGCACCGTTTTGATTTTCGCATTTTTGCCGTCGCTTGGCTTTGCCGAGGACAGCGATGGCTTGGAATTCGAGAAAAATGTCAGCCTGTTAAACCTTGCCGGCGTTGTTTCGCAGACTTCATTCAGCGACGCGGAGCTTCTTGCAAACGTCAGCCGTGCGGATTTTCTCTTTTACGTTTCAAAGCTGTTGAAAATTGAGGAACAGCCGAACGTCGAAGAGGAATATTTCACCGACCTTGGCGGTCACTGGGCAGGAAAGCTTGTTTCGCAGTTTGTGAAAATGGGCGTTATTTCGGCAGGCGGCGACAGAATTTTCCGTCCCGAGGACGCTGTAACGCGCGATGAGGCGGCAAAAATTATCACGTCGGTTTTGGGTTATAACGCGCTCGCGAGAGTGAACGGCGGTTATCCGTCGGGATATTTGCTCATAATGTCAAGACTCGGAATTTTCCCGAACGGCACGGGCGAAAACATCACCTTTGCGGAGGTTATATATGCGCTTGCAAACGCGCTCGAGGCGCCGTGCTACGAGATAAAAAGCCTT
>OGCO01003927.1_pt1 | contig 16616 bp, 13 predicted proteins | sample 1570171 | NCBI WGS metagenome assembly OGCO01 (sample SAMEA4370583, study PRJEB24528) | human gut metagenome | reverse complement strand
CACGGCTCTTGAGAAAGGAGACTGTTCCATTTGGCGGGGCTGTACCGCTCCGGTCAGGTGGATGCCATCGAGCTGGTCTTTACCCGCTGGAACAGTCTCCTTTCTCAAAGGCCAGTGAAGGAATTCAGTCGAAAGTTTTCATAAATTATACCATGAAGTCCAGGAAAAGACAAATACAAATGGCACAAATGGCACAAATTGACATCACATGACACAATAGTGACAGGTGACACGGGAGAGACGCAGAGACATGGCAATTTTCTTTGTGGCAATGACAGACAGAGACAGGATGGCAAACGGGAGGGATAGAAAAAATCCCTGTAAATGCAAGGGTCTATTGAGAAAATAAATAAAACGGGCGGAATTCTGGAAAAGTTGGCATAGGAATTGCTTTTTAATAGGGCAGTACGAAAGGTCAGTACAGTCGAAGGGTGTCCGTCCGGTCCAGACCGCCGGAAAAAGAATCGAAACTTATTGTATGATCCAAATAATCAATATTTAGGAGGAAAATGTATGTTAGTTAAGAAAGATCCCTTAAATCTCACAGGAAAAGTTGCAGTCATCACCGGAGGAAGCTCTGGAATCGGTCTCGGCGTATGTGAATTATTATCTGCTTACGGCGCAAAGATCGCTATGGTAGATATCAGCCCCAAGGGTGAGGAAAAGGCACAGGAATTAAGAGACGCAGGCCGTGACGCTGCATTCTTCCAGTGCGACGTTACCAACGAGGAGCAGGTTAAGGCCACTGTGGACGCTATCGTTGCAAAATTCGGAAAGATCGATATTTTACATAACAACGCCGGCGTTACTGTAAGAAAGAAAATGGCTGACTTATCCGAGAAGGAATGGGATTTTGTTCTGGATGTAGGTCTTAAGGGCTTATTCCTCTTCTCCAAATATGTAATTCCGGTAATGGAAGCCAACGGCGGCGGAAGCATCGTAAACACCGGTTCCGGCTGGGGCTTAAAGGGCGGCGACCTGGCTGCCGCATACTGCGCAGTTAAGGGCGGTATCGTAAACGTAACAAGAGCTATGGCCATCGACTACGGCCCAATGAACATCCGTGTAAACAGCATCAACCCGGGCGATACCGATACTGCAATGCTTCGTGATGAGGGAAGACAGACCGGTATGGTTGAAAAGGGTGACGCCAAGATGGATGATTACCTGAAGGACTGCGGAACCAGCAGACCGCTTGCAAGAATCGGTATGCCGGAGGATATCGCCAACGGCGTTCTGTTCCTGTGCAGCGACCTGGCAAGCTGGGTAACAGGCGCAGCCTTAGTTGTAGACGGCGGCGGAATCGCTTAATCGTTAAAAACGGATATCAGCCGGGAGCCGGTGCTCCGGTTCCCGGATTCAAACAATTAATTTCACCATTTTTAGGAGGAAAGTGACTCATGAGAGGATTTGAAAGCCATCCTTACATACCGAACTCTGTACCGGACGTCCAGGCAGAAATGCTGAAGGAAATCGGAATGAGTTCTTTAGAAGAGCTCCACAAAAACGTTCCGGAGCTGTTAAAATTAAAGGAAGAGATGAACCTGCCGGAGGCATTTGGTTCTGAGTATGAATTAAGAAGACATGTAGAGCGTCTCCTTTCCAAGGATACAGACTGCAAAAAGAACTTAAACTTCCTGGGCGCAGGCTGCTGGCAGCACTACGTTCCGGCGATCTGTGACGAGATCAACGGAAAGGGCGAGTTCTTAACCGCTTACGGCGGAGAGCCCTACAACGACGAGGGCCGTTTCCAGGCATTATTTGAGTATGAGAGCATGGTAGCTGAGCTGGTTGACATGGACGTTGTAAACGTACCGACCATGGACTGGGCACAGGCTGCCGCTACAACCGCACGTATGGCACAGCGTATCACTGGCCGCAGCACACTCCTTGTACCGGAGTACATGGATGCGGAGAAGAAGAAAGTAATTGAAAACTACGCAGAATGCTGCTTAAAGATGGTAAGCGTAAAATGTGACTGCATGGGTCACTTAGATCTGGAGGACTTAAAGTCCAAGATCAACGAGGATACCATCGGCGTATACTTTGAGAACCCGGGCTATCTGGGCGTAATCGAGCCCAATGGCCAGAAAATATCTGATATGGTACATGAAGCAGGAGGACTGAGCCTGGTTGGCGTGGATCCGATCTCTCTTGGCGTACTGGCAACACCACCCTCCTATGGCGCTGACATCGTATGCGGAGATTTACAGCCCCTCGGAATCCACATGTATTACGGCGGAGGCCAGTCCGGCTTCATGGCAACCAGAGACGAAGAGAAATTCGTAATGGAGTTCCCGTCCCGTCTGTTCGGACTTGCTCCCACATCCGAGCCGGGTGAGTACGGCTTCGGCGACGTAGCTTACGACAGAACCTCCTTCGGCCATCACAGAGAGCATGGTAAGGAGTATGTAGGTACCCAGTCCGCTCTCTGGGGCATCACAGCAGGCGTATACCTGGCTACCATGGGCCCGCAGGGCATGGCTGAGGTTGGCAAAAAGATCATGGCCAACGCCCAGTATGCAGTTAAGAAATTAAATGAGGTTCCGGGCGTGAAGGCCAATGCATTCGGTTCCGCATTCTTCAAAGAGTTCGTTGTTGACTTCAACGGCACAGGAAAGACCGTTGCAGACATCAACAAGGCATTACTTGAAAAGGGCATCTTCGGTGGAAAAGACCTTTCCGCAGAGTTTGCAAACCTGGGCCAGTCCGCACTTTACTGTGTAACTGAGATCCACACCAAGGAAGATATTGATACTTTAGCGGCAGCCCTCAAAGAAGTGCTCCAGTAAGCTGCAGAAAGGAATGATATTGTGAAAAGAATAGACAGATCTTCTAAAGTAAGAACAGGCTTCCACCAGGCAAAGTGGGATGAGCCGATCATTTATGAACTGAGCACTCCCGGCGAGCGCGGTATCCTTGTGGGACAGCCGGAGAAGGCCGTTGCAGAAGAAGTGGAAGGCGAGGCAGCCATCCCCGCAGGAATGGCAAGAAATACAGAATTAAATCTTCCGGAAATGTCTCAGGCTGCTGTATTACGCCATTATTCCAGACTGGCACAGCAGACACTGGGCGCCGATGTGAATATCGAGATCGGCCAGGGTACATGTACCGTTAAGTACAGCCCCAAGGTAAACGATCAGCTGGCAAACCTGGTACGTGAGTACCATCCGCTCCAGGATGAGAGCACCGTACAGGGTATGCTCCAGATCTTCCATGAAACAGACAAATATATGTGTGAGATCTCCGGTATGGACCGTTTCTCCTTCCAGCCCAGCGGCGGCTCCCAGGGTATCATGACCATGGCTTCCCTGATCCGCGCTTACTTCAAGGATAAGGGCGAGGACCGTGACGAGATCATCACGACCATTTACTCCCATCCGTCCGATGCGGCAGCTCCTCACGTTGCAGGCTTTAAGATCATCTTCTTACAGCCGGATCCCAAGACCGGTGTGCCGGATCTTGAGCAGTTAAAGGCAGTTGCTGGTCCGAAGACAGCTGGATACATCGTTGCAAACCCGGAGGATACCGGCGTTTACAACAGCCATGTAAAAGAATTCGTGGATTACATCCACTCCATCGGCGGCCTCTGCGCTTATGACCAGGCCAACGCCAACGGTCTTCTGGGCGTTACAAGAGCCAGAGATGCAGGCTTTGATATGTGCTTCTTCAACCTGCACAAAACCTTCTCCACACCTCACGGCTGCGGCGGCCCGGCCTGCGGCGCTACCGGCGTACAGAAGGATCTGGTGAAGTATCTTCCGGCTCCCCTGGTGGGCTTTGACGGCCAGAAATACTTCTTCGATTATGAGACACCCAGCAATGCGTGTGCAGTTGGCAAGGTAAGAGAGTGGTACGGCGTTGCCCAGGTCGTATTAAAGGCATACTGCTGGATCCGTTCCTTAGGCCCCAACGGACTGTATCAGGTTGCAAAGACCGCAGTTCTCAACAATAACTACTTATTCAAGAAATTAATGGAGCTTCCGGAGGTTTCCGCTTACTACGAGGACGGACACAACCAGAGGATCGAGCAGGCCCGTTACTCCTTAGAGAACCTGGAGAAGGAGACCGGCATCGGTACTCTCGATATCCAGAGAAGAATGATGGACTTCGGTATGCACTACTGGACCTCCCACCATCCGTTCTATCTGCCTGAGCCCATGACCTTAGAGCCCACAGAGACTCCGTCCAAGAAGGATATCGACGAGTACATCGAGACCTTAAAGTATGTATTCAAAGAGGCTCATGAGGATCCGGAGACCATTAAGACCGCTCCGCACAGAAGCGTTACCCACCAGGTTGACGAGTCTGAGATGGACGATCCGGCAAAGTGGGTTCTGAGCTGGAAGACTTACTTAAAGAAGTGCGAATAATGAAAAAATTAGGACTGATCATAAATCCGATCGCCGGAATGGGCGGAAGTGTCGGATTGAAAGGTACTGACAACACCGCGGCGGAAGCTTTTCGCCGCGGTGCTGTTCCAAGGGCCGGTGATCGGGCGAAGGCTGCCCTTTCGGAGCTCCTGCCTGCGCGGGAGGAGATCCTTGTATACACATGCCCGGGAGCCATGGGCGGGGATACAGCAAAAGAAATGGGATTTCAGACGGTGCTGCGGCCAGGTACGGCTGCCTCTGGGGCCGGAATGGACTCTGATGGCGCTTCAATGGATGCGGGAGCGCTGCCGGAGTCACTTTCCGCCACATCGGCAGAGGACACCAGGAAGCTGGCAGAATGGTTTCTTTCGGAGCAGGTGGATCTGATCCTCTTTGCCGGAGGAGACGGTACTGCCAGGGATGTGTATCAGGCCGTGGAGCTGTCTTCTCCCTGTGTGGGGATCCCTGCCGGAGTGAAGATCCATTCTCCGGTCTATGCGAAAAATCCCAGGGCGGCAGGCCGTCTGGCGCTTTTATGGCTGTCGGGAAAGCTCTCCATGACCCAGGAGGAGGAAGTCCTGGACATTGACGAGGAGCAGTACCGGAAGGAACATATCAACACCCGCCTGTACGGGTATTTAAGGGTTCCCAGGGAACGGACCCTGACCCAGAATAAAAAGGCCCCGTCTCCCTTATCGGATGCGGCAGCCATGGAATCCATTGCTTATGAAGCCATCCGACAGATGGAACCGGATACCTATTATATCATTGGGGCCGGAACCACTACCCGGGGGATCATGGAGGTTCTGGGCCTTAAGAACACGCTGATCGGCGTGGATCTGATCCGGAATAAGGAGCTGGTGGCCAATGATCTCGGCGGTAAGGAGCTCCTTTCCTATATAAAGGGGAAGAGGGCAAAGATGATCGTTACCATCACCGGCGGCCAGGGATACCTCTTTGGCCGCGGAAACCAGCAGCTGACGCCGGAGGTGATCCGGGAAGTGGGAAAAGAGAATATCATCATTCTGGCCACAAAGACAAAGCTGGCTTCCCTTTCCGGAAGACCGCTTCTGGTGGATACCTATGATGAAGAACTGAATCATTCCCTGTGCGGATATTATAAAGCGATCTCCGCCTACGGGGAGGCCACTGTATGTAAGGTGGCAGAGGAATAAGAGAAAAAGCCGTCTTTGCGGAGGCCCCTGGGGCCGTCCGGGAGACGGTTTTTTTGTTGTGGGATCTGGGCGCATGTCGGCATATGACACTTGATATTTACCTGGGACAGAGATATCATAAAGGGAGAGAAAAAGCTCTGCATATACGAAGGAGGAGAAGAGATGAAAAAGAGAAAAACAGCAGCATTTTTAGCGGCCCTGATGATCTGCGCCTGGGTTCCCCAGGCAGTTCCGGGAGACTCCGGCGTTCTTGTGGCAGAGGCCCACAGCGGCCGCACAGACCGGTACGGCGGCCACCGGGACAATAAAAACAAGAGCGGACTGGGCAGCTACCACTATCACTGCGGCGGCCATCCGGCCCATCTGCACGAAAACGGCGCCTGCCCCTATGCATCTTATGTGGAGGAGGCTGTACCGGCGGTTTCCCCAGAGGAGACGGCTGCGGAGGCGCCGGAGAATCTGTACATGGTCTTTGATCCCATCTACTACGCGGATCACAACCCGGACCTTTACGAGGCCTTTGGATATGATACGGACCAGCTCCAGGAGCACTTCCTCACCTGCGGCATGAAGGAAGGCCGGCCCGGTTGCGCGGATTTCAATGTGGCAGTATATAAGGAACAGAATGCAGACCTGGCGGCGGCCTACGGAGATGATCTGGCAGCCTACTATACCCATTATATGGGCTGCGGCCACGGCGAGGGGCGCGTCTGCCATTAAGGGGGGGAAGAAATGAAGCCTGCATGGATCCGGCGGCCGGTTTTATTGATCCTGTTTTCTTTCCTTTTGTCGGGCTGTAAAGGCGATATGACGGATACAGGAAATGAAACGGATGTTCCAGATAAGAACGCAGTGGTGACAGAGAGCATGTCAGAAGAGCTGCCTGTGGAGCAGACAGAAGAATCCGCTTCTGTTCTGGTCCAGGATCTTGGGGGGCTTTTATGCGAGAGGGATTCTGTCCGGGATCTTATGCTGGTGGTGGACCGCCGGGGGCTGGATGATATCACGGTCATGGCCAGCGAGGAGGAAAGAGAGCGGATCCTGGACGAACTGTATGCGGCGGACCTCAGTGGATTTGAGAGCGCCGGCCCCAGGGAGGCGGGGGGAATCGTGGAGAAGTATAAAATCCAGACCGATGAAATGGAGGTTTCCCTTTCCATTTATCAGGACATGACTGGAAATTATCAGTATATCACGATTGCTGGCCCGGACAGACGTCCCATATCTGAGATCAAGGGGCCTGCGGGAGCATTCGATTTTCCCAGGCTGGGGAAACTGGCGGCTGAGGTAAGGACAAATACAGAGGATCCGCTGTATTCGGGAACTGCTTCTGTTCCAGAGTCTGGATATGAAACAAAAATGAACAAGCTGGCCTGTGGGTATGCCCTGTATTTTTTTGAGACGGCGCTGAGGGAAGAGGCAATGGAAGCCCCTGGTGAAGGAGAAAGCTTCGATGTCCAGATAAAAATAGGAGAGATGGTTTATCAGCTGCAAAGCGATACGGGATATTTTTCCAGAACAGACAGCCAGGGGACCAGCTATGGGAAACTGGCGGAGGACGCCCTTCTGGTCGTTCTCACTGAAGCACAGGTTGGACACAGTCTGAAGGAGCCGTGATGTTCCATGACGGGAAAATGGCTGTGGGGTAAAACATAAAAACGCAGCGGATACTATGGGCCGTCTCCGGTGATATGCCGGGGGCGGCCTTTTTACGTTTTTTTCATAAAAACCGTTTCTTCATCCGCTTCTGATGCACATCCAGAATCTTCACCCTGTTTTAAGATCCCCTGCGCTCCTGTCTCTGCCCGTCTTTATACAATATTAATACGGAGCCTTATATACTCATACCGGCTTAATGCGTTTAAAGATATAATAAGGATGCAATAAAGACCATATTAATAAGAAGATTTACAGGCAGGTGCGGAATATGTGGCAGAACCTCAAGTGGGAGATCAATGCAAAGTTTAAAGAAAAGATACACAGACACGTTTCCTCGTTCCAGGTGATCATCTTGGGCTTTATGCTGGTGATCCTTCTGGGCAGCCTTTGTCTGACACTGCCCCTGGCCACCAGGGACGGACAGGGCGCGTCTTTCCTGGACGCTCTCTTTACATCTACCTCGGCGGTATGTGTGACCGGGCTGGTGCTCCATGACACAGCCTCCTACTGGTCCATGTTCGGACAGGCGGTGATCCTGTTTCTGATCCAGATCGGAGGCATGGGCGTGGTGACAGTCTCGGTGGCGGTGGCTATTTTCTCGGGCCGGAAGATCAGTCTTATGCAGCGGAGCACCATGCGGGAGTCCGTTTCCGCTCCCCAGGTGGGCGGCATCGTCCGTATGACGGAATTTATCCTGAAAACGGTATTTCTGGTGGAGCTTCTGGGAGCTGTGGCCATGGCTCCAGTGTTTGTACGGGATTTTGGCTTCCTTAAGGGAGTCTGGTATGCCATGTTCCACTCCATTTCCGCCTTCTGCAACGCGGGCTTCGATCTGATCGGGATCCGGTCTCCTTTTTCCTCCCTGACTACATACGCGTCCCAGCCAGTGATCAATCTGACGATCATGGCGCTTATCATCGTAGGAGGCATCGGCTTTCTGACCTGGGAGGATGTGAAGAGGAACCGGCTCCATTTCAGCCGGTACCGGATGCAGAGCAAGGTGATTCTGGTGACAACGGCAGTGCTGATCGCAGCTCCGGCCGCCTGGTTTTTCTTCTTTGAATTTTCGGAGCTGCCTCTGGGAACGCGGCTATTAAGCGCTCTGTTCCAGTCGGTGACGCCCAGGACTGCCGGCTTCAACACAGCAGATCTGACAAAAATGACCGAGGCAGGCCAGATGCTCATGATCGTTTTAATGCTCATCGGTGGCTCTCCCGGATCCACCGCCGGAGGAATGAAGACCACCACCATTGCCGTGATCTTCTCCTCTGCCAGGGCGGTGTTCCGGCAGAAGGAGAGCGCCCATTTCTTTCAGCGCAGGATCCCGGAGGAGGCCATCCGCAACGCCGGAGCCATTCTTCTGATGTATCTGGGGCTGTTTTTGGCAGGCGGCATGTTTATCAGCTATGAGGAGGGGATCCCTCTTCTGGACGCATTATTTGAGACTGCCTCGGCCATCGGCACCGTGGGGCTGTCCCTTGGCGTTACGCCGGAGCTGGGACGGATCTCCCAGCTGATCCTCATCGGTCTTATGTTCTTTGGCCGGGTGGGAGGACTTACGATCATTTACGCGGCTGTATCCAGCCGCTGTGTCAGCGGATCCGCGTTCCCGCAGGAACGGATCACAGTGGGATAAAGGAGGAATTAAATCATGAAATCTATACTACTGATCGGATTAGGAAGATTTGGAAGACATATCGCCATGAAGCTGGACGAGCTCCATCACCAGGTCATGGCCGTGGACACAGATGAAAAGCGGGTGGAGGCGGTGCTTCCCTATGTGACTAACGCCCAGATCGGAGACGCCACAGACGAGGAGTTTTTAAGCTCCCTGGGAGTGAGGAACTTTGACGTCTGCATCGTAGCCATTGGAGACAATTTCCAGAGCTCCCTGGAGACCACCTCCCTTTTAAAGGAGCTGGGAGCTGGCTATGTGGTATCCAGGGCCGCCAGGGACGTCCAGGCCAAATTCCTTTTGAGGAATGGAGCGGACGAGGTGGTGTATCCAGAAAAACAGCTGGCTGCCTGGACCGCCATCCGTTACAGCGCAGACCACATTTTTGATTATGTGGAGCTGGATGAGGAGCATGCGATCTTTGAGGTGGCAGTCCCGGAGGGCTGGGCGGAAAAGACCATCGGCCAGCTCAACGTGAGAAGAAAATACAACATAAACATCATGGCCCTGAAGCATGATGGAAAGATGAAGCTGAATATCTCCCCGGATACGGTCCTTCCGGCAGAGGATACCATGCTGGTTCTTGGGAATATCCGGGATATCCAAAGGTGTTTCCACATTTAAAAGAAAGAAGTGACCCGTATGAAGGAAGCGATCCTGCTCTGTCTGGTATTGGCGTCATTTTATGGAAGCTGGCGTTTTATGGGGAAGGCAGACGTTTTTTTTGACAGCCTTGAGTTCCCGGACCAGGATGATATATAATAGTGGTATATTCCGGGAAGGAGACTGGCGATGACAGAAGAAAGACAAAATGCAGGGGAAGGCGGAAAAAGCGGCCAGCTGAAGATCTTTTTTGGATACGCGGCAGGAGTCGGGAAAACGTATGCCATGCTCCAGGCGGCGCTGACGGCAGAGGAACGGGGCATGGACGTGGTCATCGGCTCCATTGCGCCGTACCGGTCGCTGGAGGACACAGCCCTGGCGGAGCGGCTTCGGGCCATGGAACGGCTGGAGGAATTTGACCTGGACCGGGCCATCCGGAGGAAACCGGATCTGATCATAATGGACGATCTGGCCTGCGAAAACCCTAAGGGGAGCCGGCATTCCAGGAGATACCAGGATATCCGGGAGCTTTTGAAGGCCGGGATCAGCGTTTATACCACGGTCAGCGCCCAGAACATAGAAAGCCTGAATGATATCGTGACGGCCATTACCAGGGTCCCTGTAAAGGACAGAATCCCGGATTCGGTCTTTGATCATGCAGATCAGGTGGAGCTGGTGGATCTGGAGCCGCGGGAGCTTCTGGAGCGGCTTAGGAACGGGGCCCTGGCGGAAAAGGAGGGGGAGCATCCGCCGGGAACGGCATATTTTACGATGGCAAATCTGACGGCCCTGCGTGAGGTGGCCTTAAGGCGGTGTGCTGACCGGATCAATATGCTGACCAGGGGAGACGGAGCTGCTCATGGAGATGAGCACGTTCTGGTCTGTCTGTCGGCATCTCCCTCCAACGCAAAGATCGTCCGAACTGCGGCCAGGATGGCCAATGCGTTCCGTGGGGCATTTACAGCCCTGTTCGTAAAGACACCGGATCTGGCATACATGGACGAAGAGGACCGGAAACGCCTCCAGTCCCATATGCGGCTGGCAGAGCAGCTGGGAGCCAGGATCGAGATCCTGTACAGCGACGATATCCCATTCCAGATCGCTGAATTTGCCCGGATCTCTGGAGTCTCAAAAATCGTCATTGGGCGCAGCGCCGCCACCAGGGATCATATATTCAGCAAGCCTGCCCTGACCGAAAAGCTGATCTCCAACGCGCCGGATCTGGACGTATATATCATTCCTGACGCTGATCCGGGCTCTTCCTTTTACAGAAAACGGCATTTGGGGACGCGTCGCCACCTGGTCTTTTCGGCCGGAGATATCCTAAAAAGCATTGGGATCCTTCTGGCGGCCAGCTGCATTGGATTTTTTTTCTATAACCTGGGGGTCAATGAGGCCAACATCATCACCATCTATGTGCTGGGGGTCCTGGTGACGGCCCTGGTGACAAAAAACCAGATTTACAGCCTGATCTCATCCGCCGTCAGTGTTCTGGTGTTTAATTTCCTGTTCACAGAGCCGCGCTATACACTCCAGGCCTATGCTCCCGGGTATCCGCTGACCTTCAGCGTCATGTTCCTGTCGGCTTTCATCACAGGCTCTCTGGTGATGCGGCTGAAAAGCCACGCAAAGCAGTCGGCGGAGGTGGCTTTCCGTACCCGGATCCTGTTTGATACCAACCGGCTCCTGCAGCAGGCCAGGGGGCAGGAGGAGATCACTTCTGTATCTGCGGGCCAGCTGGTGAAACTGCTAAAAAAGGACATTGTGGTCTATCCGGCGGAAAATGGGGTGCTGGGAGAGCCGCAGATCTTTCAGGCCGGGGAAACGGAGCCAGATGCCGGCTGTATCTCCGCCAGGGAGCGGGAGGTGGCCGCCTGGACTCTGAAAAATAATAAACACGCGGGAGCCACCACGGATACTTTTTCCGATGCCGGCTGTCTGTACCTGGCCATCCGCGTGGGCGAAAACGTTTATGGGGTCCTTGGGATCGTTATGGAAGGCGGAGAACTGGACGCCATGGAAAACAGCATCCTCTTATCTGTACTGGGAGAATGGGCCTTTGCCCTGGAAAATGAAAAGAGCACAAGAGAAAAGGAGGAAGCCGCCGTTCTGGCAAAGAACGAGCAGCTGAGAGCCAACCTTCTGAGGGCCATTTCCCATGATCTCAGGACGCCTCTGACCTCCATTTCCGGAAACGCCAGCAATCTTCTGGCCATGGGCCAGGACTTTGACGAGGAGACGAGGAAACAGCTTTATACGGATATTTATGAAAATTCCATGTGGCTCATCAATCTGGTGGAAAACCTCCTGTCCATCACCCGGCTGGTGGAGGGCCGCTTAAATTTAAATATCACCGAGGATCTGGTGGACGACGTGGTGGCCGAGGCATTGCGTCATGTGAATAAAAAAAGCGCAGAGCATACCATCGTTACAGAAAGCGGGGAGGAATTTCTCCTGGCCAGGATGGATCCCAGGCTGATCGTCCAGGTGATCATCAACATCGTCAACAACGCCATCGAATATACGCCCGTCGGCTCCCATATCACGATCCGGTCCGAAAAAAAGGATGGAACGATCATCCTTTCCATTGCCGACGATGGGCCTGGGATCCCAGATCAGGAAAAGCCCAGGGTATTCGATATGTTTTACAGCGGAGGGAATCCGATCGCCGACAGCCGGCGCAACTGCGGCATCGGTCTTTCCCTCTGCCGGTCCATCATAGACGCCCACGGGGGGGATCTGACTGTTTCAGACAATGCACCCCATGGAGCAGTCTTTACATTTACATTGCCAGCAGGGGAGGTACAGCTTCATGAATAAACCTTTGATCCTTGTGGTGGAGGATGATAGATCTGTAAACAATCTGATCACGACGATCCTGAAGACCCATGACTACCGGTATCTGACGGCCTTGAACGGTGCTGAGGCGGTGCTGGAGGCATCGTCCCATAATCCGGACATCGTACTCCTGGATCTGGGACTGCCGGATACGGACGGAGTGGACATCATAAAAAAGATCCGTACCTGGTCCAATATGCCCATCATCGTCATCAGCGCCAGGAATGAGGATAAGGATAAGATCGAGGCCCTGGACGCAGGGGCTGACGATTATGTGACGAAGCCCTTTTCCGTGGAGGAGCTGTTAGCCCGTCTGCGGGCTACCACCAGGCGGCTTTCGGCCTCGGGACAGACTCAGGCGGAGGACGCGGTGTTTGAAAACGGGGAGCTTCGGATCGAATATCCCACGCTGGCCCGCCGGGCGGTGGCCCTTCAGCTGGATCGGGAGATGAAGGCGGAGGAGATGCGCCTTTTGTATGTGGCCATGACCCGGGCGAGGGAAAAGCTCATTCTGGTGCATACCAGCACCGACTGGGCGAAGCAGTGCGCCAAGCTGGCCCCGGATGCAGGGGCGAAGCCCGATCCGGAGGCACTGAATACGCTGAGTACCGTGGGCGAGTGGCTGCTCCTGCCGGTACTGGCCCGGCCTGACGCCGCCGACCTGCGCGCCGCGGGCGGCGTAACCTGTCAGCTTCTGATCCCGGAGGACCGCTGGGATATTCGGCTGATCCCGGCAGTCAAACCCGGCGTCAGGCGGACTGAGCAGACGGAACAGACTGCCCGTGGCCGCCATCTCACCGAGGAGGAATTTGCAAGGCTGAACTGGATCAACCCCTATGCGGCGCTGGCTGACGCACCTTCCAAGGTGACGGCGACGCAGTTGAAGGGGCGGGAATTGGACGAGGAGGCCGCCGAGGGCGCCGCATTGACCGCCGCGCCAAAGGAGATCGACTTTGCCCGCCCGCGCTTCGATCAGGCGCAGCGCGGTTTGACCACCAACGAGATCGGCACGGCGATGCATACCGTCATGCAGCTGATCCGGCTGGATCATACAGGGAGTGTCTCCGAAGTGGCAGAGGAGGTCGCCCGGCTGGAGGCGCAGGAGAGCCTGACGCCGGAGTCCGCCCGGGCGGTCCGCCCGGATCAGGTTGCCGCATTCTTTGCGTCAGCGCTGGGACGGGAGGCACTCTGCGCCCCGGATCTGCGCCGTGAATTCAAATTCTCCTTGCTTACCTCCGCCGCCCAGCTGGATGCGTCGCTTCCGGAAGAGGAGCAGGTGCTGATGCAGGGCGTCATCGACTGCTGCTTTACCGGCCCTGAGGGGCTGACCGTGGTGGACTTCAAGACCGACCGCTTGCGGCCGGGGGAGGAGCAGGGGCATTCGGAGCGTTACCGTGCCCAGATCGAGGCATATTCCGCCGCGTTGAGCCGTATCACCGGTGTACAGGTGCGCCGACGGGTGCTCTGGTATTTTTCCACAGGGATAGGCGTGGAAATTTGAAAATGATAAAAAGTTTTTGTTGCATTTTCCTGCGCGGCGTGCTATTATAGATAAGCTCACGTGGTATGCAACAAAGTGTGCCTACCGATCGTGTTCAATCTGTGATTTTTCGAAAGGGGTGAATCAGTCATGAAGGAAGGAATCCATCCTGATTATCAGCAGACCACCATCCGCTGCGCTTGCGGTGCTGTCTATCCGACCGGCTCCACCAAGCAGGATATCCGTGTGGAAGTTTGTGCCAAGTGCCACCCCTTCTTCACCGGTAAGCAGAAGGTGCTCGATACCGGCGGGCGTGTCAGCCGCTTCAACAAGAAGTACGGTCTGGGCAAGTAATGCAATCAACAAAACCCCCGCATCGGTCTCGATGCGGGGGTTTTGCGTCTTTTTGCGGCAGCAGCTCAGAAGTTATGTCGACCGCTTGCGGTCAAAAGGAGGCTTTTATGCCCGAGATCAACGAAGAAAAGATGAACCGCGCCATTCTGGTGGGTCTGAACAGCCCCCGGCTCAGCCGTATGGACAACGCCACCGACTCTACCATGGAGGAACTGGCCGCCCTGCTGGAAACCGCCGGAGGCGAGAGCCTTGGCGTGGTGATCCAGAATAAGGACGTGCCCGACCCGGGCACCTTTATCGGCGACGGCAAAGTGGACGAGGTGCGGGAGCTGGTGCAGGCCACCGGTGCGGATATGGTCATTTTTGATAACGATCTGTCTCCCAGCCAGGTGCGCGTACTCACCGAGCGCATCGGTGTGCAGGTCATGGATCGTTCCGCACTGATTCTGGACATTTTTGCCCAGCGTGCCCGCACCCGTGAGGGCCGCCTTCAGGTGGAGCTGGCTCAGTATAAATATCTGCTGCCCCGGCTGACCGGTATGTGGAAGCACCTGACCCGGCAGAACGCTTCCGGCGGCAAGTCGCCCATCGGCACCCGCGGCCCCGGTGAGACTCAGCTGGAGTCCGACCGCCGCCACATCCGCCGCAAGATCCAGAAGCTGGAGGAGGAACTGGCTGAGGTGCGCCGGATCCGGGGCGTCCAGCGGGAGCGGCGCATCAAGAATGAAGTGCCCGTGGTTGCCATCGTGGGTTATACCAACGCGGGCAAATCCACCCTGTTGAACAAGCTGACCGGCGCGGCCATTCCAGCCAATAACCGTCTGTTTGATACGCTGGACACCACCACCCGCATGTTGGAGATTACCGACACCTGTACGGTGCTGATCTCCGATACCGTCGGCTTCATCCGCAAGCTGCCCCATCATCTGGTGGAGGCCTTTAAGGCCACGCTGGAGGAGCTGGAGTACGCCGATCTGCTCATCCATGTCATTGACGCCTCCAACCCGGAGTGGCGGGAACAGGCCGATGTGGTGGACGGACTGATCCGTGAATTGGGCGCCCAGGAGACGCCCAGGCTGGAGGTGTTCAATAAGTCCGACCTCTATGTGGGTGAGATCCGCCCCCACGGCGAAGATATCGTCTCCGTCTCCGCCAGAACCGGCGAGGGTCTTGATAAAATGCTCCGGATGATCGCCGAGCGGCTGGACACCGGAGCAAAGAAGGTGGAGCTCCACCTGCCCTACGATCAGGGCGGTGTGGTGGACACGCTCTACCGGGAGGCCAAGGTGGAGAAGGTGGAGTACGCTGAGACCATCGAGGTCACGGCGGTTTTGACGCCCCGCCTGCTGGGCCAGCTGCGGCAGTGGATCTATCCCCCGGTGCCGGAGCACAAAGAGGACTGGGAAGAATGACGGAGTATTATATTCCCACTCGGGCCGCCGAGTCGGAGTTCGTGGAAAAGCGCTCCCGCTTCATTGGCTATATCAAGCCGGTGGAGACCGAGGCGGAGGCCCGCGCCTTTGTGGAGGAGATCAAAAAGCGCCACTATGACGCCCGTCATAACTGCTGGTGCTATCTTCTCCGGGAGGGGGGCGTGGTGCGTTACTCCGATGATGGCGAACCCCAGGGTACTGCCGGACAGCCCATGCTGGGTGTATTTGAGAAGGAAGGCATCACCGATCTGGTGTGTGTCGTGACCCGTTATTTCGGTGGCATTCTGCTGGGTACCGGCGGACTGCTGAGAGCCTACACCAAAGGGGCCAAGGATGCGTTAGACGCCGCCGGCGTCAGTGTGGTGCGCCGCTGGGTGCGCCAACTGGTGCCTTGCACATACAGTCTGTATGAGCGTTTAAAGCAGGAGACCGAACGCTTCGGCGCGGTCATTGAGGACACGGAGTACGGCGCGGACATTGTGCTCACCGTGCTGGTGCCGGAGGAGCAGAGCGACGCCTATGCCGCCCGCATTCTGGATTTTACCGCCGGAACGGTGGAGACACTGGTGGACGGCGAGGTATTTCAGCCTGTGCCGGTGCGCCCGGGCACACAGAAATAAAGGAGAGACTATGCTGATACCCTATTGTCATACCGTGCAGTATTATGAGACGGATCAGATGGCCATTGTCCACCATTCCAACTATATCCGCTGGTTTGAAGAGGCTCGGGTGGACTGGTTCGAGCAGATGGATCTGCCCTTTGCCCAGATCGAACGCATGGGCATTCAGATCCCGGTGGTGAGCTGTGCGGCGAAATACCACTCCTCGGCCCGCTTCGGCGAGCAAGTGCGCATCTATCTGGAAAAGAGGGCCTATAACGGCGTGCGTCTGACGGTGGGCTACCGGGTGGTGGATGCCGCAGACGGTACGCTCCGGGCCACCGGTTCCAGTGAACACTGTTTTACCGATGGAGCGGGGCGTATCCTGAACCTGCGCCGCCGCTATCCCGATGTAAGCAAGCTTTTT
>OGCO01003922.1_pt1 | contig 16631 bp, 14 predicted proteins | sample 1570171 | NCBI WGS metagenome assembly OGCO01 (sample SAMEA4370583, study PRJEB24528) | human gut metagenome | reverse complement strand
ACAGGCATTTCTTTTCCGGTCCAGAGACGGAAGGCCTCGGCTCCCTGATAGAGGAGCATATAGGATCCGTTGAAGGCGGGGAGGCCTTTGGCCCGGGCCATGGAAAGGAGTCGGGTCTCCTTTGGATTATAGATGATGTCGGAGACGATGAGGCCGTCCGGAAGGAAGGCTGCGTCGGGAATGGGGCAGGCATCCTCGCTGGGGGCCATTCCCAGGGAGGTGGCGTTGGTCAGGATCCGGCTCTGGGACAGTTCAGAGCGCAGCCGGTCATGGTCGGAAAAATCGCAGAGGCTGATAATGCAGCCGGTCTTTTTCCTCAGCGCCTCTGCCGTTTCCCTGGCCCGGTCATAGAAGCGGCTGGAGGGCCTTAAAAAGACGGAGATTTCCCGTACTCCGTCCAGGGCCGCCTGGACCAGAATGGCTGTTGCAGCTCCTCCGGCTCCCAGGAGGGTCATTTTTTCTCCGGAAATCTGAAAGCCCGCATCCTTTACAGACTGCATATAGCCTGCGCCGTCGGTATTGTGTCCGATGAGGACGCCGTTGTCGTTTACGACGGTATTTACAGCCCCTATGAGCCGGGCTGCGGGGGAAAGCTGGTCGCAGAGGGACACCATCCTGTTTTTATCGGGCATGGTCAGATTAAAGCCGCGGGCATTCATGGCCTTCAGACCGTCCACGGCGGCGGGAAGGGTCTCTTCGTTTACGTCAAAGGCCAGGTAGCGGTAGTCCAGGTCCAGGGCCTCGAAGGCCGCATTGTGCATCATGGGGGAAATACTGTGGGCACAGGGGCTGCCAAGGAGGCAGATGAGGCCCGTATGCCCGGTGATGGTATGTTTCATATAAGCCTCCAGATAGATTTAATGAAGCTATTATATCAGCGGAGGGAGAAGATTGCAACGGCAGCCGATCTTTGGTATACTCATGGAAAGGGTCCGCCGGGACGGCGGAAAATCATAGTGAAGGAAGAGCAGAAACAGATGAAATTGGACCAGCATATTTTTTTGATCGGCTTCATGGGCTGCGGGAAGAGCACCTGCGCGGCCTGTCTGTGCAGGATGACCGGCGCAGAGCAGATAGAGATGGATCAGGAGATCGTAAAACGCCAGGGTATGGAGATAACGGAGATCTTCCGGGTCCATGGGGAGGAGTATTTCCGGGATCTGGAGACAGAGCTCATAAAGGAGATCGGGAATATGGAGCCCATGGTGGTCTCCTGCGGAGGAGGGACTGTCCTGCGGGAGGAAAACGTGGCCCTTATGAAGGCGGCCGGAAGGATCGTCCTTTTAACGGCGGAGCCGGAGACGGTCTTTGACCGGGTGAAGGGGAGTGCAGACCGGCCGGTGCTCAACGGAAATATGAACCTTTCCTATATTAAAGAGCTGATGGAAGCACGCAGGCCCAGGTATGAGGCGGCGGCGGACGCGGCTGTGGCCACAGACGGCCGGACTGCGGAGGAGATCTGTGAAGAGATCCTGGAACAGAGAAAAGAGGGATCCCATGGAGCCCGTTGAATTCCGGGATATGGAATATGTGATGGCGGTCCATGAGGAGCAGAGCTTTTCCGGAGCCGCCAGAAAGCATTTTATATCCCAGCCGGTCTTAAGCCGGGTGGTGCGGAAGGTGGAAAGAAACCTGGGGGTGACGCTCTTTGACCGCAGCTCCATCCCTTTAAAGCCCACGCCCCAGGGGCAGAAGGTGCTGGAATATTTTGAGCAGATGCAGAAGCTCCGTATGGAGCTGGAGCAGTATTGTGAGACCGCCGGACAGCAGGGCGGGCCTGGTCTGACGGTGGCGGCTCCGTCGTTTTTCTGTACCTACGGGCTGCCGCCGGTGATCGCTGCCTTTAAGGAACGGTATCCGGACTGGGAGATCCGTCTGGTGGAGGCCAATGACCGGGACCTGGTGGATTTCCTCCGGGCCGGGGTGGCGGAGCTGGGGATCTCTGCCAATGGAGATACTGCGCCGGATATGGAGTCGGAGGTGCTGAGAATGGAGAACATCATCCTGGCGGTCCCGGCAGGCTTTCCGGTGAACCGGGGGCTGGAGGCGTATGTCCTGGATCCGGTCTGCGGGAACGAGGTTCCGGGAGTCCCTCTGGAGCGGTTTGCGGAGGAGCGTTTTTTATTTATGAAGCCGGGAAACGATATGCGGGAGCGGGGCATGAGGCTCTGCCGGGAGGCTGGATTTTCCCCCAGGATCGTCATGGAGCTGGACCAGATGATGACCGCCTACTATCTGGCGGCTGCCGGAGAAGGGGCCGCCTTCATACGGAAGGAGCTTCCGTATTATGCCGGAGGAACAGAAAAGCTGCGGTTTTACAGGATCGACAGCCGGGAAACGACGAGACCGATCCGGATCCTGCAAAGACAGAGGGGAGAACGGACGGCGCGGCAGAGGGAGTTTGTGGAGTTTCTGAAAAGCTGGGATGGATGGAGCGGCAGAGGGCCGAAGCCTGTCGGCTTATGATCTCCTGTCGCCTGTTATGACAGCCATAGAAGATCTGTGCAGGCGCTCTTATGGCTTGATCTGTATCCGGTCCAGGAGATCATCCCGGATCTTTGTATAATTCAGAGCCGGGATGGGGAGCACGGCCCCAGAGATCAGCTCTGCCTCAAAGCGGCGGATGGCGGTGATATACAGGGTGTTTACATAATATCCCCGGTGCAGGGGATAAAAAATATCAGGAAGCTCCCGGGCGAGATCGCTTAAAGAGCTATTGCAGGAAATGACCTGATCGGCGCAGACGAGCTCGGTCCGCTTATTCTGGCTCTGGACGTACAGGACCGTATAGGGATCGACGAAGATAGTCTGGTTTCCGCTGCGGACTGCTATGCGTTTTCCGGAATGCTGTTTTAAGATCAGACTGCGGACGAACTTCAAGGTATTCAGGTCCAGCTTCAGGGAGGGAGTTTCCCCAGCGGGCACATACTCATAGGAATTGTGGATATGGGACAGCTGGAGCCTGCCTCCGGCGTTCCGGTAAACCAGAGTGAAGCGGGTGATCACGCAGAAAGTCTTTCGCTGGTTCTGGACCAGGATCTGGCCGCAGACCAGGGCAGAAGAAGAATCCAGCGGAACGGGATGGTATTCTTCGGTCAGGATATCCAGGAGAATTCCGGAAAAATCCTTGAAACGGGCCCGGATGGCGTCTCTGCCGAATAACGCCGGTTCCCCGGTGCCCAGATAAATGCTGTCCGGGGAAAGGTATGAAAACCATTTTTCAGGTTCTCCGGCAAAATGGGCGTGGAACAGTTCTTGAGAGAGACAGACTGCCTGTTCGCAGTCGATTTTTGTTTTGGACATAAAAGACCTCCTTCGCTGGCCTTTTATTTTACCAGAGGACTGCGGCCAGCGCAAGTCCGGGAGGGCGGAGGACGCATTTTTTCCCGAGCGCCGGTCCAGGGCGGAGTCATGCGGATCCGGACATAGGCTTATGATGGTCTCTGTATTGGACAGAGTCCGTTTCTGGTGGTATGCTGGAGAAAAGAAATGGATGGGAGGTTTGCAGGATGACGATTCAGGAAAAATTTGCGGGCCTGGGCATTGACAACGCGCCGGGACAGGAGGCATTGCAGAAAAAGGAGGCCCTGGACCTGCGGGGAGAAAAGCTTCAGGGGGCCAGAGTGGACTTTTCCCATGGAGATGTGGACGCCCATGAGCCCACGCCGGGCAGCTTTGACGTTTTTAAGGAAGGCTTTGAGGAAGGCGGCAGCCAGGCGTATACGCCATACAGGGGAAGAAAGAAGATCCTGGACCATGTGGCCGCCAGTCTTTCCGGCTTTACAGGGGCCAGGATCGATCCGGAGGAAAACCTGATCCTGACGCCAGGGACCCAGGGAGCCCTGTTCCTGGCCATGGGGGCCAATATCATGCCAGGAGACAAGGTGGCCATCGTGGAGCCGGATTATTTTGCCAACCGGAAAATGGTGGAGTTTTTCGGCGGGCAGATGGTGCCGGTGGTCCTGGAGTATGAGAATGAGGGCGGACGTGCCGGGATCAGCCTGGAATCCCTGGAGGAGGCGTTTAGGGACGGCGTGAAGCTGTTCTTATTCTCCAACCCCAACAACCCGGTGGGCTGTGTCTATTCCTATGAGGAGATCACAGGGATCGCGGCTCTGGCAAAGAAATATGGAGTGACGCTGATCGTGGATGAGCTGTACTCCCGCCAGGTGTATCCAGGCGTTCCCTATACCCATCTGTGTGCCCAGAAGGAGATCCCGGAGAACCTGATCACGATCCTGGGGCCGTCCAAAACAGAATCCTTAAGCGGCTTCCGCCTGGGAGCGGCCTTTGGAACAGCAGAGATCATTGAACGGATGGAAAAGCTCCAGGCCATCATGGCCCTGCGGTGCAGCGGCTATAACCAGGCAGTATTCCTGACCTGGTTTCATGAGCCGGATGGGTGGCTGGAGGCCAGGGTCAGGGCTCACAAAGAGATCCGGGACGCGGTCATGGAGGTGATCCGGGACGTGCCGGGCGTTTCGGCAAAGCCCACAGAGGGCGGAAGCTATCTGTTTGTGACGATCCCGGAGCTGGATGTATCCATTCACCAGTTCATCCGTATCGTCCGGGAGCTGGCGGATGTGATCGTGACGCCGGGAACCGAGTTCGGCCCCCAGTATGTCCACCAGTTCCGCATCAATTTCTCCCAGGATAAGGAGAACGCAGCGGCGGCCATGAAGCGGCTGTTTGCAGTCATGGAGCGGTACAGAAAACAGTAAATAGGGAGCTTCCTGTATAATAAAAAATGTGGATGTTGAAAATTGAAAATACCTCAGAGTACAATAAGACTACTGACTGGCAGGTTAGTAAAAATCTTATTGAACAGAGAGGTATCTACAATGAAGTCTAACACACAGAACGCAAAAATTGAAGCTATTACAGAAAAAACTTTGGTACTCGGAATCGATGTCGGAAGTGAAACGCATTATGCCAGAGCTTTTGATTACAGAGGAGTCGAGTATTCGAAGAAACCATTCAAATTTAGTAACACGGAAGTAGGATTCGTGACTTTTAAGGCATGGGTTCTGGATATCAAAGAAAAGCATGGGAAGGATAAGGTAATTCCAGGGATGGAACCAACTGGTCATTACTGGTTTAATCTTGGAAAGTTTCTTCAAGATAATGAAATGAAACCGGTTCTTGTAAATCCTCACCATGTGAAGAAATCAAAAGAACTCGACGATAATCATCCGACAAAGAATGATCGTAAGGATCCAAAAGTCATTGCAGGATTAGTTAGAGAGGGACGATACATGATCCCATACCTGCCAGACGGTGTTTATGCTGATCTTAGAACGGCATCAAACATCAGATTTCAATTACAAGCGGAGCTTACACGAATTCAAAATAGGATCAATCGTTGGTTCAATATATATTTTCCTGAATATAAGACGGTATACGGCAAGCCGGATGCCAAAAGTGGAATACTGATCCTAAAGGAAGCACCACTCCCAGAAGATATTCTGACGTTGGGTATTGATGGAGTGAACCAGATTTGGCGGGATGCAAAGTTGAGAGCAGTTGGAAAGACGAGGGCAAAGACCCTGATCGAAGCTGCTGAGCACAGTGTCGGAAGCAAAGAAGGTGTAGTATCTGCAAGAATGGAAATCCGAATGCTTCTGGAGGACTATGAATCCAGAAATATACGTCTTCAGGAAGTGATGGCTCTGATTGAAGAATTGGTAAATCAGATTCCAATGGCTGAAAAGCTGTTGGAAATCAAAGGTGTAGGAATCAAGACAGTGTCTGGATTTCTTGCAGAGGTAGGCGACATCAGACGCTTTAATAACCCGAAAGAACTGCAGAAACTTGCAGGTTTAGCACTGGTTGAAAATAGTTCTGGAAAACACAAGGGCAAGACAACAATAAGCAGACGAGGTCGAAAGAGACTTAGATACCTGCTCTTCGAGGTTGCAATGTCGCTTGTAGCGAAGAACCCGGAATTTAGGGAACTCCATAATTACTACACAACTAGAAGGCTAAATCCATTAAAGAAGATGCAGTCACTTATGGCAATAGCAGCGAAGCTGCTTCGTGTTTTTTATGCCATACTCACAAAAAACGTGGGCTATGATCCCAAGAAGATGGTCAATGACATTAGGAGGCCGGCGACTTATGCGCAGGCTGCGTAAGAAAAATAAGTAACTATAGTGGAGGCTGTCATCTAGGCCGCCACCGAATAAGCAGAATGTAACAGATAACGTCCACTGAACACAGTGCTGGAACAGGAAGCGAGTCAGTAATCAATCATACAAAGAATGAGCCAGTAGTCGGCAGGAATATTTTCCATGGGGCATGACCCCGTTAGGGAGCAAAGCTGACACCTTGGTTATGGGCAGGCAGTACGAAGGAAGTTAGGACCTCTGGAGACAGAGATGATCCTGGTGGATATAGGAGGTTAGCTGCCATAGAGGGAAGGGTATACACAAGGCCAGTAAAGCGAAAAACAATGACGTTTTATTTCGTATACCCATTAACCACTATTTCAGTACCTGATACACGGAAATGCTTATAGCTGAGGCTTATTCACTGAGATATAAAAGGTTGAAAAACCTTGAATTTTCAATAAAAAACACTTGATTATATGAGGAGGAAAAAAAGAAATGACTACAAATTCTATTTACATGGATGAATTGTTAAGTGAACTTTTCCAGCTGAATCATGGTGCGATAGGAGAGATTCACGATAGTGAACCTAATGGAATTAGTTTACCTAAGTTGAGTATTTCAGATGAAATAATAACTAAGCTTACAGAGCGTTGGAACACTGGCATTGCCTATCCTAAACGTGGTTTGTATAGAAATTATGTTGAGCAGACTATTGTCAGATATGCACAGGATAGACAAGGGTGGAAAAAGAAATTCGGATTAGACCAATAGTATTATTTATTAGGCGCCTTGGAGGAATCCAAGGCGCTTATTTTATAGACTTTAGGTTTGTCCCTGGGTGCCCGGACGCGGGCTAGGATAATTCCTGTGCCATAGTGTTCAGCCATTTCCTGATAGACAGCATTTATACGCTGATCTTTCCAACCCTTGCTGTGATCCATAGCAGTGCGGTAGTTATCCAGCACAAGGATTTTGGCAACACCACCAAAGTACTTATAGATGTGGACATGCGTAGCAATCTACGAGGGCTGCTTCTCGTCCATAAAAGCACACGATCTGAATATTTACGGATATCTTAAATTTCTGCTGGAGAACCGACCGAGTAAAAATATGACCGATGAACAGCTGGCGGAACTGGCACCTTGGAGTGAAAAACTCCAATCTATCAAAAATCGCATGTGAATTATAGTGAATTACTCCAACTCGCAAAGGGACGGGGTAATTTTGTATCTGACCGCATTATAATTTGGCGGTTACGATATAAAAATCATATTTAAGGCAAAAAGCGGCTATCGGGAAATAGAATAGCCTAAAACAGGGCCAGTTGTGACTTATCTCTCGATCCTTTGAGTTCCTCCAAAAAGGTTGAGAAATCGGCATTTTTATACTTCTTATAAACGATACAACACTTCGATATTGCGATTGACAAAAAAGATAAAAATTGATATTATAGAACTAAAGATACACCTTGTGAAGGAGGGGATATTTATGCAGAGGGTAGAAATTATATGTCCAAGTTGTGGAAAACGCTACAAAACTATAACAGTGAGTGACACGAGCCGTTATAATCAGACAGGGATATGTACTGGATGTAAAAATAGAGTTAGGTATAGTGTAGAGGGGACCCGTGTAATCGTTTCAAGAGGATAAAATAGTTGTCGCTATTTATTTTGTAGGATAGTCAATATGTCAAATGAATATCGGAACGTTGAATACATGTGCACAATTTGTGGTAAAAAGACATCTCGTATTTCTACTATGGGGAGACCTTTGCCAGGGCATTGTCCAAGGAGGCCTATAGCTTTTGATGGAAAAAGAGGTCCACATAGATGGGTTATAAACAGAAAATATTAATATTGGAGACGTTTATAAAAGTTCAAAAGGAGGATATGTATGTCGTTTTTTGGAAGTTTTTTTAATGCCGCAATGAAGGAAATGGAGAAAAATCAAAATAAATACGAAAGAGCTAATGAAAAAGCCGCTAATATGTCAGATGAACAATTGAGAAGAAAGTTTGAAAGCTCAACAAACACTTTTGAAAAAATGGGATATGCTCAAGAATGGAAAGATAGGCATGGAAATTAATGGCTATTTGTCTGCAGTTTGGGTATACATAACTAAAGGAACATTCAAAATATCGCTTTTTTAGCTTTTCCAAATTTCAGATATATATTATAACTGTGAGTAATTCATAAGGAGGTCTTTAAAGTGGACAAAAGAATTCTCACAGTTATTCTCGGGATCCTTGCACTCATTCTTGATGCGATGAAAGATGATGAATAACGCCAGCCCAGGTCAGATATGGCCTGGGTATTTTTATGCAAATTATTTCCAAGGAGTCGAAAGAGAAGCAAACACAGAATCGATAGTGCATATAGCCTCCCATATTATGTTTACGATATAGAATGATGGAGAATGAGTTTCACACGCAGAAATAGGAAGGGCGGCAAAACAGGCTATATGCCTGAATTGCCGCCTTTTGCCTTATTCCGTATGATTTCCGCGGTGCTTTTTCTTTTTGATAAGAATGAACGAAGCAATCAATCCTGTACCCGAAACTGCAAGGAGTGTGACCCACAGCGCCAGGTTTGCAGTGTCTCCAGTTTGAGGCACTTTGTCAGATTTGGTTGTTGTGCCAGGTTGTCCGGGAGTGCCAGGCTGTTCTGGTGTTACAGGCTGTCCCGGGGTTCCAGGCTGCCTAAGAGTTTCCGGCTTCCCAGTCTGGTCGGGTGTACCTGGAATATTTGGCATGTCTGGAGTGATGGGTGCACCTGGAATATCTGGTGTATCTGGTGTATCTGAGGCGTTCGGTCCACCTGGCTGCGAAGGATTATCGGGTGTCCCCGGCATTACAGGTGTATCATCATTGACAATGGTGAATTTGTGACCGTGCCGTCTCAGTGACATGGTAAAGCCTTCGGGAACTTCTACTTCCTCCACGGTCCAGGAATAACGGCTGTTCAAACCGTACCAGGTGCATCTCCAGCCATTCTGTTCATTTAGGATCGCCTGGTCATATTCCCGTCCGTTTTTGCGGAGCATGACGGTAATGGAATCTGGAGCAGTTCTGCCATTATCCAGTTTCCAGATCTTTTGGACGGTAACATTAATATCATCGTCGTCATCGTCGTTGTCATTGTTATCGCTGCTTCCGCTTCCCCCCCGGTAGTTGTGGAACGTTGCGGTTGCTGTCTTGTCAGCTTCAATGGTTCCGGTGTCTCCGGCGGCGGTTACGGTATAGCCGCTGTTGTCACTTTCAGTTACGGTATAACGAATACCGGCAGGCAAACCGGAAGCGGTAATACTCTCACCATGTTTCAGTGTGAATACTGCTACACCGTTATGGAAGGTCACTTCATTAAATTTGCCATTGATAGACGTATCTCCTAAAGAGATGGTAAAGGTGAAGTTTTTGGTTGTACTGCCTCGGCTACCGGACACGGTCTTGGAAACAACAAGGTTTCCGGTGTTGGGGATCATAGGCTTGCTTTCGCGGGTATTTGTAAATCCCGCTGTCGCAGTCTGGTCTTTCACGATGGTTCCGTTTGCACCGGTGGAGGTGGTAGTATAGCCACCCTGGTTAGCTTCCTGCTCGGTAACAGAATAGGTCATGCCAGCATCCAGACCGGAGGCAGTCATGCTTTCCCCATGCTTCAGCGCAAAGGATGCAACGCCGTCTTTGAAGGTCATACCGCCATATGTACCGGTGACAGAGGTGTCATTTAATGTTACTTTAAAATGGAATTCCTTATCCGGTTCGCCCTCGTTCCCGGCTACTGTTTTGGAAACCATTAATGTCCCAGTATTTTTCCCCGGATTGGGTGGGGTTGGCTGATCTGTTTCTGTCCAGTAGATGGCAAAGGGAGAGAAGCTGCCCCTCGTTTTATTTCCGGCCAGAGAAAAGATGATATTGCCATTTTCTACCCGAGCGGGAATGGCTTCCACGTTTGAGTTGTTGACCTGGTTTTTGAGGTCGTTCTTGTATTCCCGGTGTAAGCCATTAAAGTGCAGTACTTTGACGGTGGCTTCAGCCGGTATACCCGATGGGCAGGGCCAATAAATGGTGATGTTCGTGCCTTCGTCTGTGCTCATCCAGGCATTCCCGTCATTTTCATTGATCAGATCCAGATATTTGAACTGGTACTTCCCTTCTTCCAGTACATATCCGGCTGTTTTTGCACGGTCGATCAAAAGCTGTCTGGTATTTTCCCCTGCTTTTCCAGGAAGAAGTTCATCGAATAACAGGGAAATCTGTGGTGTACTGAGTCCGGCCACATCCAGTTCTGATTTTCCATTGGTGTAGAACCGGGTTCCATTGGGGATCACAGCTGTGCCGAGGCCATTTGCGGTATTGACCATGCCTGCCTCAGATACCACAGGCTGGGTGATGTCAACGGTTTTTTCAATCACACCTTTTGGATCGGATACGTTTCGAACCGTAAGAGTGCCGGGCTGATTGTGTAAGTCGATGGACTGACTGCCTTCTGAGGCTGTTACACCATTGAAATTCACGCGGATTTCATAGATACCAGCAATGGTATCATCGTTTGCAGGTGCACTGCCTTCCGGTGTAGAAGGACTTGTGGAGGACTCATGTTTTAGTGTGTAGGTACCATTTAACCATGGAAGAGCTACAATATCACCGGATTTTGTTCCATCCGGAAGCTTTTTCTTTTCCCCATTCACGGTGAATGTTACTTGGGACAGATCCATGCTTCCTTCTGCCTCAATCTTATAGCGGGCTGCTGGAAAAGTATCATGATGGATGGAATCTCCTCCGGTGTAGGAGATGATGTCCTGTGGTGTCATTGTAAGAGTCTTTTTTTCCACCGGTGTCCAGGAGCCCACCAGGGTCACGTCCTCATTCGGCATAGTGAAGGAATTGTTGTCTACTAATCCATTTTCATCCATATAGCTGGGAGATTTTATCTTCCATCCGGAGAAAACATACCCCTCCAGAGAAGGCTCCTCCGCAATTTGAACGGATGAGGAATAGGGTTTCTGTTCTGTTGCAGGCAACGCTGCCGCGCCATTGGGTACAGTCCCTTCGTATTCGTAGGTCACGTTATGCTGTGCTGCACGGTAATAGATTTTCAGCGGATTGGTCTGTATGGCATCAATTGCGTTTGCAGAGAGACGGTGTGAGCCATAGGTTTCGTCAAAGACATAATGTGTACCCAGTGTTTCGTTTTGGTTTCCAGTAATGTCAAGACGTTTCATGTCTGTGCCATCAAATCTGTCATGGGAGATATCTACTTTTTGATTATATTGTTTCTTTCCACCGCTGGCTTCTTTAAAAAGCTTCCATTCTGACTTTCCTGTAGTCTTGTCGAAGGTTTCATAATAAATATCATAGTACCATGGGACTTCGGTGGTGTCTTCCCACTTCCACATCCCGGTGAACAGGATCTTTCGCTTATATTGATTCGGTTTAACCAGATTTTCGTCGTTCACTACCTTTGAATCAGCATCGTACCCTTCAAAAGTCCACAGGCCTGTCTTATAGGGCCCGTCCTCTTTACGGCCAGTGCCAATAACAGCGGTTTTATCTGGTTGTATAGCGAATACAGTGCTGCCGGGTAAATAAACTTTTCGATCTATAGGATAGGGTGGTATTTGCGATGGTAGATAGGAACCTGTTACGGGTTTAAATTCATAATACGCGAAATATCCATCATACCTGGCAATAATATCGTTCTTGCCTGTGATTGTCCCTTCATAACGTATAGGATCGTAATAAAAGCTTTGATACTCGTTATGGTAATACCCATCGATAGGATATGTGCATTTCGAATCAGGCTCTGTATAATATTCATTTGCTAACTTCGGATCATTAACTTGAAGGGTGGATGAATCGGAGGACAAACGAAAATCGTTTGCATATTGTCCGGGCGGATTTCCATTATTACATACAATAGATGTATCATTTAGGATTACCTTCCCTAAATCTATAGCAATGCCGCCACCATCACCACCATGACATTGATTGTTTGTAACTTTCGTATTGCCATTGAGCGTTAGTGTTCCTTCGTCTAGGTGAATCCCACCACCATTAGCACTGGAATGATTTCCTGAAATAATACAGTTGGTGATACTGGTATTTGAATTAAAAAGGCGCATGGCACCACCGTTTCCGCTTGTCCTATTGTTTCGGATTTTTGAATCTGATATCACGAGGTCTGCGTCATCCCCGATGTATATTGCACCTGCCGTTTGTCCGGAGTTCTCATAAATATCAACCCCGTCAAGGATTAATTGTATGGGATCCCTATGATAATAGCTGGTACTGTATTCGATTGCTCCCGCTCCGTCGTTGTGATCTTTATTATTATGGATGGATCCTCCATCCATTCTGAATGGTGAGGTATTTAATGTAATTGCAGCAGCGCAGTTAAAAATCTCTCCATTTGTTATCGTCAGTGGTGTCTGATGTACATCGATAGCACCTCCGATATTATTCTTTAACGTAGAATCATTAAAGGTCATCGACGTACATCTGAATCCGCGAATGAAAGGAAATCCACCGCCCTTATTATTGCCATCGATTACGACATTATCAAAAGTAATATTTTTGCAATCCATAAAATACAGTAGATAACCTGTATTGCCATCCGCCCGCTTAAGAGTGATATTCTTAAAGAATAAATCGCCTTTATCTCTGATCGTAGGAGCATCTAACACCATAATGGTGCCGTCTTCTCCGGCCAGCTCAAGTGCTTTGTCAATGCTTTGGACGGGGGTGTCCTGGGAGAGTCCGTCGTTGTTGTTATTGCCCTTAGCGTCGTCAATCCAGACGATATTTCCCTGATCGGCTTTCGGTTCTGTCACCTGTAAGGAGATCCTGGGCAGTTCGATCCCACTTACAAGAGAATACCCCCCCCCCCGGGAATCATGGGCGTAAAAATATATTCGCCTGCCAATGTTCCATCAAATTCCGGTTCCGATTGCCATATGATCCCAGATATGGTTCCAGCTTTTCCGGTGCTATCTGTAAAGTCCAGTGTGGACGGGAGATTGAGTTCCTTCCGTTCAGTCCCAACAGGAACAGACTGCATCTTTACATTATCAGGCAATGCGGAGAATTCCTGGATCTCGATGGTCTCGTTCAGTTGGTTTGCAGTGGTGGAACAGATTTCACAGACAAACGTGCAGGGATGCCCTTTCACCGCTTCTGTATATCCACATGCATCATCATGCTGATGCTGGCAGATATTCTTTTTTGTAATGCAGCCGCTTTCTATGCTGCACTCATGGTCACAAGATAAGTTGCGTTCAGGTGGATTGGAGGGGGAAGCAGTGTTGTCCGCGGTACCCTTTTCCGTATAGCACGCATCGGTGTGCTTATGCACACATTTTGTGATCCACTCGTAGCAGTCCGCTGTGTGTTCGTGCTGACAGGAACTGCCCTTTGTTGCTTTCATATATCCACATGCCTGTGTATGTTCCGGGTGGTGTTCGCATATCCCGCCCGTATAAGTGGAAGTGTCTTCCGCTGATTTTCCTGTTCCAGAGGCGAACGTCACCGATGATGGGATGATCATGCACAGACAGAGGACCAGTGCAAGCCAGCGTTGTACCATTTTTCGGGTTCTGTGTTTCATAAGTTTCTCCTGTTTCTTGTTACATATTGTGATCTGTTATCTGCTTGCCGCCGGTTCTGCACCTTTAAACGAACGGGATCCGTCCGTGCAGCTGCCCATTGTTTCCCGGTATCCCCACAAGGATGGGGGCCGGAGGAATGCTGCGGGGGATCCTGGGCCGTGGACAGGAACAGCGGCGGGGGCCGACCAGACAGATCCCTACAGTCTGATCGAAAAAATTCCGGTCCCTCTATCATCGATTTTGCCGTTTGCTTGATGCCAGTGCTTCCCCACGGTTTTTATTGCGGTCCGCGTGCTCCGATCAGGGAAGCGGTTTCGTTTGGACTGCACCTCCTTTCATAAAAAAACAACCGGCAGGATACCGGTTGCACAAGGAAGCCATATCCCAGCCGCCATCCGATGGGATCGGCAGGGATTTTTCTGATTTTCGTGTCACCGGTTTTGTCCTGGTCGGACAGGCAGGATATCCCTTTTCCCAGAGAAAGGAAACAGAGAAAAATCCGGCTGCGGATATATTTTTGGGGATCTTTGTGTTTATTATGCCATACATGATAGAGTCACCAGATAACACATACATGTTCATTATACACCGTTGGAACAGAAAATGCCACCCCTTTCCAGCCATAAAAACCGGATAAAACCTAGATTCCTGCAGGAAGATATAAAAAGGCTCCTCATGGGGATGGTCTGCCGCTGGGACCGGTGCAAGAATCCGTTTTTCATTTTTAAAATTTCAGGCAGATATCATAACTGTGAGTAATTCATAAGGAGGTCTTTCAAATGGACAAACGAATTCTCACAGTTATTCTCGGTATTCTTGCAGTCATTCTTGATGCGATGAAAGAGGAGGAATAACACCAGCCCAGGTCATATATGGCCTGGGTATTTTTTGCCAAAAAAATCAAAGGAGGAATTTAAAATGGCAGCAAATGTTGAAACGATGTTTTACACAAGGACGGCACCATGGCACGGATTGGGGACAAGAGTACTGGAGGCACCGACTTCCAGCGCAGCACTCTCCCTTGCCGGGTTGGACTGGAAGGTGGTCCAGAAACCGGTTTTTACTGCGGATGGGCTTTTTATTTCCGGTTTCAAAGCGAATGTGCGGGACAGGGACAGCCAGGTACTGGGGGTGGTGTCAGACCGGTATAAGGTGGTCCAGAATGAGGACGCATTTGCCTTTACCGACGAATTACTGGGAGAAGGCGTTACCTATGAGACAGCAGGAAGCCTGCAGAATGGCCGCCGGACCTGGATCCTGGCAAAGCTTCCGCAGCGTTACATCATCCGTGGGGATGAGATTGATCCCTACCTGGTATTTATGAACAGCCATGATGGGACCGGGGCTATTAAGGCAGCCATGACACCGGTCCGTGTGGTCTGCCAGAATACGCTGAACCTGGCACTTTCCACCGCAAGGCGGAGCTGGTCCACCATCCACACTGGTGACATCCATGGAAAGCTCCAGGATGCCAGGAACACACTTCTGTATGCGGACCGTTATATGGCGGCCCTTGGAAAGACCATAGAGGAACTGAGCCTCCAGAAGCTGTCAGACCGTCAGGTCCTGGAATATATCGATGCCCTGTTCCCGCTTCCGGAGGATGCCAGTGAGGTACGGAAGAAGAATCTAGGGAAACTGAAGGAGGACCTGAAGCTCCGGTATTTTGAAGCGCCGGATCTTCAGCATGTGGGAAAAAATGCGTACCGGTTCGTGAATGCCGTTAGTGATTTTGCCACCCATGCCAGGCCATTACGGGAGCGTTCCAGCTACCGGGAAAGCCTGTTTGGCCGGACCGTGGATGGAAACGTCCTGATCGATCGGGCATTTGGACTTGTAAAAGCTGCTTAAAATGTATAGAGAGTGAGGAAAATGATGAGTGAACAGGAATACTTGGAAATGATTGTGGCAGAGCGGATCCAGATGATCCTGGCTGATATGGAGGCTGGGGCAGTCATGGATGGAGAGGAGGAATGGGAAAAGACGCTGGATGGCCTGGAGGAAGCACAGAGGAAGGCCATAGAAGGGTACCTGGACCAGACGGTATTCCGGCAGGCGGTAACCGAAAAGCATTTGTATCTTGCAGGCCTGAAAGATGGGATCCGTCTGCTGGATTGGGGCCTGTCAGACTGAACGACGGAACGGGAAAACAGAGGGGGATCCCTTGCGGTCCCATCCTATTTACATGTGGAAAAGAAAGGGAGAAGCCAGAATGATCACGATCCATATTATCATCATTCTTATTTCCCTGTAGCGGGGAACGGAGGTCTGCGGCGGCGGATGCCAGGGCAGATCGGTTTTATATTCAGACACGAGGAGGGATCAGATGGAACAGAAAAAGATCAGACTGCTCCGGCCCGATGAGATCGAGTGCCGGATCGGAGCGATCAGTGAAAAGGGATTGAGCCTGCTCCTGTTTATGGATGCAAGAGCGGCACAGAATATCCTGGATGAGACATTCACACCTTTCGGATGGCGCAGGACCCACCAGGAGATCGGAGGAAGGCTGTACTGTACGGTAGAGATATGGGACCAGGAAAAGAAACAGTGGATCGGCAAGCAGGACGTTGGGACGGAAAGTTTTGCGGAAAAGGAAAAGGGAGCCGCTTCGGACTCCTTTAAAAGAGCCTGTTTTAACTGGGGGATCGGGAGGGAGCTGTATTCGGCTCCCTTTATCTGGCTCCCGGCGGACCGGGTATGCATCCGCCACGACGGGAAGCGGTATGTCACACCGGAGCGTTTTATGGTGGGATCCATCTCCTATGACGGGAACCGGGAGATCTGCGGACTGGAGATCCGGAATTCGGCCAACCATGTGGTGTTTGCCAGACGGATGCTGGAGCCGTCGCAGACAGGAGGGACGGATCCCGTCCGGGAGAAGGCTTCCGGGACCCTGGGAAGGGATGGCAGAAGCCCGGC
>OGCO01003917.1_pt1 | contig 16651 bp, 25 predicted proteins | sample 1570171 | NCBI WGS metagenome assembly OGCO01 (sample SAMEA4370583, study PRJEB24528) | human gut metagenome | reverse complement strand
CACAGACGCTATAGAGAGTCAGATGGAAGAGGTGAAGTAGATGGAGAGATTAACAGAAAGAGAAAGAAATGTTGATGGTACAGGAGTTGCAAAAGAAGAAATTACGGATGGATTATTAAAACCGTTTGCGGATAAAATTCTTACGAAACTTGCTGTTTATGAAGACTTAGAAGAACATGGCTTGCTTGTGAGATTACCGTGCAAGGTTGGAGACACGGTTTATAGAGTGAATTCCGGAGCCAAGCAACCGATTATTCCGATGACTGTTTCAGAAATTCATTTTCTATGTTACAAAAATGAACGTATTGTAAGGTTTGACGCAATAGACAAAGAATATATGGGAGAAAGTTGCTACCGTTTAGAAGATATTGGAAGAATAGTATTTCTCACCCACGAGGAAGCTGAGAAGAAGTTGGAGGAGATGAAGAATGACAAGGCCTGAGATTACGGCAGAATTATCAACCATGATTGAAAAGAAAATCAATCCGAACAACGATCCTCGTATCTACTGGGCAAAAGAGGTGACGTTTGATTATTCTACAAACCATGCAGTTAGAGTGGACTATATGAAATTTGTTCCAGTGAACAATAGTGTTTCCGGGATAGAAAAAGGTGATTGCTATTGCTATGAAATCAAGTCATCTATTGAAGATTTCAAATCTGGCCATGGATTGAATTTCATTGGAGATTACAATTATTTGGTTATGCCAGGGGAATTAGCTGCAACAGTATCTTTGAAAATCCCGTATCATGTAGGAATATATGTCCCAGAAGGAAACGAACTTATATGTGCCAAGAAAGCCAAACGAGCCAACAGAGCGAGGCCTGTATCTGAAATACTTCTGATGATGTTTCGGTCTGCAAACAGAGATTACAGGAAAACGGTAAAGAAACTGGAGGAGATGGAGAAATGAATAATAAACCTACACCAGACATAACGCCAAATCTTGCTATATCAGCATACCACGTACTACAGCAATATTGCACTGGACAGCCAGCAGATTGCAAAGGCTGCGGATTCTACGAACACTGTCCAGAATGTTTTCGAGGCATGCCATGTGACTGGAGCTTGAATGAAGAGGGTAAAATAAATGAAACTGAGAAAGGCAACACTGATTGACTACGGAGTACCGCCGGATGATATACCTATACTACAAAGTCACTTGCGGAACCTTAGCGAAAGCGATAAATACAATCTGTTGCAGGTATCTATCAAATACGCACCCGGCATTGAATCGCAAATCTATGACAGTATCGTGAACAGTATCGGATATCGGACGATGGAAAAGATCAGGACAGTTCCCGCAACGGAAAATGACTTCTATGGGTATAAGCGCAAGGTCATGGCAGAATATTATCATCTGGCCAAATTGATTGGCAGACTTTAAAAAACTTAAAAATTTATAAAAGTGGTAGAGAGCTACGTGCGCCCTAGTATGGTATTATAGTATATATAATTATAACTATGCTAGGGCGTGTTTTATGTTTGGAGGTGAGAAAGTTAATATGGCGGGAAAGTATGAATATTGGCTTTCTCAAGAAGGTCAAGTACTTTTACAAGGTTGGGCTAGAGATGGTTTAACTGACGAGCAGATTGCAAAAAATATGTGCATTTCCTCATCGACATTATATGAATGGAAAAAGAAATATTCGGAGATTTCGGAGTCCCTAAAAGAAGGAAAAGAAATAGCTGATTACTTAGTAGAAAATGCACTTTTTAAAAATGCTCTCGAAGGGAATACTACGGCTCAAATATTCTGGTTAAAAAACAGAAAACGTGATAAATGGAGAGATAACCCAGAACCGGAAATGAAAGAAGAAAAAGAGGAGGGCGTAGTAATTGAACTTACTAGAAACGGAGAGAAGATATAGAGTATATAAACATACTGTGCCTGATGGCAGAGTGTATATAGGAATGACTTGCAAAACAGTAAAAGCAAGGTGGGACAGCGGATATTATGGAAACGATGATTTCTTCAAAATTATAAAAAAATATGGTTGGGAAGGGATTAAGCATGAAATTATAGCCGATAATCTCACCAAAGAAGAAGCCGAATTAATTGAACGAAAAAGCATTGCAGAACATCGAAGCAATGAAGAAAAGTACGGATTTAATTTTGACAGTGGTGGAAATTTCGGAAAGAAGCGTTGCGCTCGTACAAAGAAGAAAATGAGTAAGACAGCAACGCAGCTTCATTTCGGCGATAGGCTGCACACAAAAGAAGTTGTAGCTAAAAGAGCAATAACTCAAACAGGAAGAAAGCTTTCAGACGAAACCAAAAGAAGAATTGGCGATTCCCATAGAGGTAGTAAAAGCGTTTCAGCCAAAAGGGTTAATCAGATAGACAGATACAATGGTAAAATAATAAAAACATGGGACTGCACTATGGACGTGGAGCGAGCGTTAGGCTATAAGAATAGTGCCATTTCTCGATGCTGTTCGGGTGGACGTCCCACAGCCTATGGATATGTTTGGAGATATGAAGCAGTATGAAAATATCCGCAGATGATTTATTTCCGTATAATTTTGATAATGTGCTAATAGATATTTTAGAACACAAACACACTTATTATGTGTTTAAAGGCGGACGTGGAAGCTGCAAGTCTTCTTTCGTGAGCATTGTCATTATATTGCTAATGACAAGAAAAGAGAATAGAGATAAACATTGTATCATATTCAGAAAAACAGCGAATACATTAAGAGATAGCGTTTTTTCACAGATGCAATTTGCTATATCAGCATTGCATCTTGATGGCGATTTTAAATGTACTGTCAGCCCAATGAAAATAACATATATACCAACTGGACAGACTATAATGTTTCGTGGCGTTGATGACAGAATGAAATTAAAGTCGTTAAAAGCTCCATTCGGATACTTTGCTTTTGCATGGCTGGAAGAATGCGATACTTTTACCGGAATGGAAGAAGTACGAAGCATCTTGCAGTCATCGATGCGAGGTGGAAAAGACTACTGGACTTTTATGTCATTCAACCCACCAAAAACAAGACACAACTTCATGAATGAAGAAGTATTAATCCAGAGAGATGACAGATATGTTCATTCTTCTGATTACAGAACGGTCCCAAAGGAATGGCTTGGACAACAGTTTTTTGACGATGCCGAACATCTCAAACAGATTCGCCCAGAAGCCTATGAGCATGAATACCTGGGTGTTCCGAATGGTGATGGTGGGAACGTATTTGAATATCTCGAAATCAGAGATATTACAGACGAAGAGATCAGCCACATGGACCGCATTTTCGCTGGTGTAGATTATGGATGGTACCCGGATGCCTTCTGCTATCTCCGAACTTATTATGATTCTGCCAGAGAGAAGATATATCTGATTGACGAGCTGTATGTAAATAAATGGAGCAACTCTAAGACTGCTGATTGGATCAAGAAAAAAGGCTATGACGATTATACAATGATATGTGATTCTGCGGAGCCTAAATCCGTGAACGACTTCCGGGACGCCGGACTCCCTGCCAGAGGAGCAATCAAAGGACCGGGAAGCATCGAGTATGGTTTTAAATTCTTGCAAACAAAGACCATAGTCATTGACCCGAAGCGGACACCGAACGCATATAAGGAAATCACGGAATATGAGTACGATCGAGATAAAGAGGGAAATGTAATAAGTGGTTATCCTGACGGAAACGATCACGCTATATCGGCTCTCAGATATGCTTATGAGCCGTTGTTTAACAGGAGAGGTTACAGTGCATAATGAATAGTAAAGAAAACATATTTAAATGTTTGGAAATTCTGGACAAATTCCAGTCCTTCCAAGGGCAAAGAGCTGGAAGAGAATTGTGGAATGATAAACCATTAAAGATACAGAACGAAGATATAAAGAATTTCAATAAAGACATAGAATTTATCAGAAATGTGCTGAAATCAGCTAATTCAGGTGATTAAATGGGACTTATAACAACACTAAAAAGGTGGTTTAACATGATTTTCAAAAAACAAGCCGAAGAGGACTTCAATATCCAGGCAGCAGAATTCCCGGAGATGGAATCGTTGATTAATAAATGTGCAAACATATATCGAGGCGTTCCATACTGGTTAGATGATAAGAATAATATCAAGACGATTAATTTCGCGAAATCTGTCTGCTCAGAAACAGCGCGGCTCGCAACATTGGCGATCGGCATTCAGATAGATGGTTCTGCAAGAGCTACATGGCTACAGGAGCAGATTGACAAGGTATATTTCCAGATTCGGCACTGGGTAGAATATGGCTGTGCTTATGGAACAGTTTTTATCAAGCCAAACGGTGAGAGTCTTGACATATTTACTCCGGCAGATGTAATGATTGTGGATTATGATAACCAGGAAATCAAAGGCATTATATTTAAAGATTCTTATACTGTCGGGCGGAAATACTATACACGGCTTGAATATCATAGATTTGTTGAGACTACCGTGGACGGCATGACAACCTATCCGTACTACGTTTCTAACAGAGCTTATGTATCGAAATCTCCTCAGAGTATTGGAGATAAGATTGATCTTAAACAGACTAAATGGGCTGATCTTATGGCAGATACACCGCCGATTCTCAAAGCAAACGGTGAGAAACTGGACGGACCATTGTACGGAGTGCTGCGGACACCACAGGCGAATAACGTGGATATTAGTGCACCACTTGGACTTCCGATATTTGCCGAAGCCATTGAAGAGTTAAAAGACCTCGACATTGCATACAGCAGAAATGCCGGAGAGATTTTTGATTCGCAGAAGATTGTTCTGGCAGATGATAGACTGCTGATGCCAAGCGGTGCACCTGTATCAGCCATGTCTCCACAGAGCATGGAGAACAGACGGAACGAGATGAGCTTACCACATTTTGTTAAGAATGTATTCGGACAGGACGAGAAAGAGTTTTATCAAGAAATCAATCCACAGCTCAACACAGATACCCGTATAAGCGGTATAAATGCTCTTTTAAGCCAGTTGGGATATAAGATTGGATTCTCCAACGGATACTTTGTTTTTAACGAATCTAGCGGCATTCAGACGGCTACAGGAGTAGAAGCAGAACAGCAGAGGACAGTCCAGTTCATTAAAGATGTGCGGGACAAACTGGAATCCTGTCTGGACGAAGTTATCTACGCATTGAACGTTTACGCTGACTTGTACGGGCTTGCACCTGTCGGAGCCTATGAAGTCAATTATGATTTCGGAGATATCTTGTATGTGCGTGAAAACGACCGTGCAAGATGGTGGCAGTATGTGATCACTGGCAAAGTTCCGGCATGGCTATATTTCGTGAAGTTTGAAGGAATGACTGAGGAAGAAGCGAGAGCAATGGTCAAAGAAGCTCAACCAGACGAACCAACATTATTCGGAGAGGAGTAAAAAGATGGCAGATAAACCAGTAACGCGAGAAGAAAAATATCTTGCGTATTTGACGGGCGATTATACGGGCGAACTCCCGAAGCCAATCACGAGAAAAGAGAAGTATTTATACGAATTATGCTTAAAAGGAATAGGCGGGGAAATCTCGCCGGAAGAAATCAAGAACGCAGTAAATGAGTACCTTGAAAAGAATCCAGTCAAGCCCGGAGCCACCACAGAACAGGCACAGCAGATCGAGCAGAACAAGACTAACATTGCTTCGCTAAAGGAAGATTTAACTAACAATATAGATACTGTTTATAGTGGCACTAAAAATTTAAAATCAGAAATTGAATGGTTTTACGGTGCATATTTCGGTGGCTATTTTCACGATAATGAACCGGGAAACGAAGTTATATCTAAACCATTTATACCAAATAACTTACTAAAATTGGTTGTTCAAAAAATATCGGATAATGTTGATTATCAAATTGAAGTGTGCGAATCAACCTTCAATGAAAATGGTAAAATTGTTTATATAGAATCCACAAGCACCGTAGTTCTTAACAGTACAGCTAGTGTGGAAGAGAGAACAATTTATGAGTTTACAGCAGGTAAAACCTATTCTGTCCGTATAAAGAAAGCCTTTAATTCATCTGTTATAGTAACTGATAAAACAGCATTGAATTATTTTAGTATTAACTTGGTCGGCAACAGTATTAATGAAAATGCAGAAAACTTCGCTGAACACGAAAATCGTTTAAAAACATTGGAAGGCAAAATAACAAATTTACTTCCAGATTGTTCAAACAAGAAAATCGTATTATTTGGAGATAGTTTGTTTGCATGTTCTAACGAGGGTGACGCTTGGGGTGGAGTTCTCCAAAAACATTTTGGATTTGGAACATATATCGGTGTAGGAATTGGTGGTTCTAAATTCATTGCAAATGGTAAAGCAACTTTGCCAACTGATTTTTCAGTTGGAAATAGTCTGCCAAAAACATTAGTAGTTAGCAGTGACGGAACAACACCATGTGCATTTTCCGACTGGGCTAGAATTGACGCAACGATTCCGAATGATGTAGATATCATTATCGTTGGAACTAGTGTAAACGACAGTCAATACGGAGAGTATTGGATTAAAGAAGATAGTGTCGATATGTCTGGTTTTGTTATTGATGGAAGCATTGAAAAAACACCTCATACTGGTTGGGACACAGCTTGGCAAAATTCAGATGAATATGTGAATTATAACGGTGATTGGGATAGGTCATTCTTGGGTGGTGCTATTCGTTCTACAATCATGAAGTTACAAGCAAAAGCACCGAATGCGAAGATATTTGTTACTAATTGGTGTAATAGCCGTGGAACTGCTGGTCAGATTGGAACGTCTACACATGATGCAAAAAACACGGAAAATACATTATCAATAATGAAAAAAATATGCAATGATTTTGGAGTGGAATTGATTGACTTGTTTAGTGATAGTGGAATCAATCCGTTAAACCGTTTACAATATGCTAAAGATAGTATTCATCTCACTGATGACGGTTATACAAAAATGATGGCACAGCCGATTGTTTCTGCTGTAAGAAATTATATAATGTCTGCTTATAACTTAACTAAAGAGGGCCTTAGTTAACCAGTAAAAATCAAAACATGTACCACGACTTTTATCGAAAGAGGTGATATATTATGTTAAGTCCAGAATATTTGCGCCGGATAACAGAGGGCAGCGAGCAGATTGCCGAAGAATTACATCAGTATATCGTCTCTGAGATTGTGTCTCGAATGATGACAAGAATCGGCAGAGGTGAGGACTATATTCTGACCAATGCTGATGCGTGGAGAATCAGAACACTACAGGAATCCGGCGAACTGCTAGAGGACATTCTGGCAGAACTATCCAAATACACTAAACGCGAACAGCAGGAGCTTCTTGAAGCGTTTGAAGATGCCGGAATCACTGCAATGGAGTATGATGATAAGGTATATAAGGCGGCAGGATTAAGTCCTGTGCCGCTTGAACAGTCACCAACAATGATAAGACTCATGGAGCGAAATATGCTTGCAACTATGGGCGAGTGGAAGAATTTCACACGAACAACCGCAAGTGCCGCTCAGAGGCTCTATATCGAGCAATGCGACCTTGCATATAATCATGTGATGACTGGGGCAGTTGGGTATACGCAAGCCATCAAAGAAGCAGTTAACAACGTTGTGAGTGATGGCGTTACCGTCACATATCCATCTGGTAGAAAAGACACGATTGAAACAGCGGTTGCACGTTCTGTCAGAACTGGTGTGGCACAGGCTACCGGAGATATATCCCTAAAACGCATGGAAGAAATGGACTGGGATTTAGTTCTGGTCAGTGCTCACATGGGAGCCAGAACGGGAGACGGCGGCGAGAATCCCGGAAATCACTCATGGTGGCAAGGCAAGATATACTCTCGTTCTGGCAAGAGTAAGAAATTTCCACCATTCTCATTGACTGGATATGGAACGGCAAGTGGACTGTCAGGGGTCAACTGCCGGCATAGCTTCGGAGCCAGTGATGGAGAATTTAATCCCTACGCAGAACTATCAGCACAGGATAAAACTAACAAAGGCAAACAGTACGAAAAGGAACAGCGACAGCGTACTTATGAACGGAGAATCCGCAAAACGAAGAGAGAAGTTCTCGGAATGCAAGCGGCGGTTAATAACTGCAAGGACGAACAGGCAAGATTCGCACTCCAACAAGACCTTGACCGGAAGTCTTATCTCTTACAGAAACAAAATGCTGCATACAAAGATTACTGCAAGCAGAATGACCTGAGGGAATTACAAGACCGACTTATGATTGCGAAGTGGAACCGCCAGAACGCCGCGAAAGCCAGAGGAGCGGCAAAACGTTATAAAACAGCAAAGGGGATTGACTGATGGATAGATGGGAATATTTCAATCCGAATCCTGTTAAGGATAAGAGAACAGGAGATTGCGTTGTCCGGGCGATATGCAAAGCGACCGGGCAGGACTGGGAAACAGTATTCACTGGATTAATGATACAGGCGTGCACTCTGTCAGATATGCCAAGTGCAAATTATGTCTGGGGTGCGTACCTCTATAAGCATGGGTACAGACGCAAACTGATTGAACAGTCAGAACGATATATCTATACAGTCAATGACTTTTGTACAGACCATCCGACCGGCACGTATATCCTCTGCATAGATGGTCATGCGGTGACAGTACAAGACGGCAAATATTTCGATACATGGGATAGCGGTAATGAGATCCCGGTATATTACTGGGAAAAGGAGAATAAATGAGCATATCAGAATTTATACAGATTTTCCTCTCTATCTGCGGAGGGGTGTCTATTGTCGGAGGGGCGGCGGCTGTAATCTTTAAATGGATTACTCCAGCATTTCGACTTAATAAGCGAGTAGAGACACTGGAAGAACATGATAGACGAGACTATGAAAGCCTTCAGAGAATCGCAGAACGAGATTCATTAATTCTGGAAGTGTTATCAACCATGCTGGATAGTCAGATTAGTGGGAATAACGTCGAAGAATTAAAAAAAACAAAACAGAAGCTTACAAATTATCTTGCGCAGAATCAGCGTTAGCATTAGTAAGGGGTATGCTCATGAAATTATATGTGTTCACAAAGAAAGATATAGACAGATTCTTGATAGAGTGCAATTTTACACCGGATGAAGAAAAACTATTCCGATTGAGATGCAAGGAATATACGCTCGAATATTGTGCTGAACAGATGAATGTGAGTATATCTACGGCGAAACGATTAAGCCGGAGGGTGAATAATAAAATAATTAAAGTGTGTTAAGATGACAATAAAAGTCCCCGGGACTATCTCCCAGGGGCTTTTTTAAAACAGTTGTGAGCTTGATGTAATCCTCCTTATTTTTACGTTCCAATATGGTTCTACTTTAAATAATGTAAAATTTTATAATACTTTTTACATTCCAATATGGGACTACTAAACTCTATTCTATTATACCACATATAAAAGTGATTTGAAAGTTAAATTTTATCCTACTGCATCTTATTTTTTTCGTCATATCCGCTCAGCTCTGTTTCCTTTTCCTCCCTTATCTGTTCTTCATATTTTTTTATGAGCCACTCCGGTACCGGTTCGTCTCCATCGTCACCCCTGTATTTGATCGGGTCAATGTTGTTTGCGAAGCACCACTCCCAACTATTATACTCATCACCGTCTTTTGATACGATGTAGAATATATCATATTCGCTATCCACAAATGCCATCGTATCTGTTACGTTCATTGTGTACAGCATGATATACATGTTTCTCCTGTATGTGTACGCCTGTTCTAACGGAGAATCTTCGCCACTCAGAAATCCCATGAACATTTCAACGTCGCATGAATCTTTCGATAATTTGTTATAATAATCGTAGACTTTTTCGTCCCATCCGTCCGGGAAAAGTTTACGATTTTTTATTTCCTCGTTATCTTCTTTAGCCATTTTGTAAATAGTTTCAAGTTTTACTCTTTTAATCATTTTTGTTCTGACTCCTCTCTATTCCTCGTGGGGCTATGTAATGTACTTTCTTTAACTGTCTTTATTATATATCTATGTGCGTTATATGTCAAGCGTATATGTGCGTTATTTTTATTTTTTTTCTAGCCTGTCAAGTTCTGACAGAACAACATCCCGGATAAAGGCACTGTTGCTCTTGCCGAGACCGAGCTTTTCAATCCTCTCTTTAGTTCCTTTTGGAAAGACAATATTCAGTCTATAATTGTTGTTCTCATACTTTCTCACCGCTCTTTTCTGCGCTTCTGTTGCCATGTTAATCCCTCCTTTTTCTCAATTATAAATCTATGTGCGTTATTGTACAATACTTTTTCGATACTTTTTTGAACTTTTTAGATTGATACATCTATGCAAAAATATAATCAGAAAGGCGGTGCATAAGATGGCATTATATAACAATCCTTATCAATATAGTTTTGGCGTTCCGGGACAGATGAATCAATTTCAGCAGCAGCCTGTCCAGATGCCAGCTCAACCAGTACAGCAACCCCAGAATAATAATGGAATCCTATGGGTATCTGGAGAAGTCGGTGCAAAATCCTATCTGGTAGCACCCGGGACAAGTGTTTTACTAATGGATTCAGAATCAGAGAAATTTTATATAAAATCCACGGACGTTTCCGGTATGCCACAGCCATTACGGACGTTTGAGTATCATGAAGTAGGCACTCAGATGCCACCTAAACAGCCTGTTCAGAACATGGACAGTAAATACGTCACCAGACAGGAATATGACGATTTAAAGGGCAAATACGAAGCTATCATAAACCGATTAAATTCTTTTTCTGAACCTGTTAGGGCTAATACCGCACAGGAATCAGCGGTCAAGGGAGGAAACGCAGATGAGTAATCCATTATTCAATGCCCTCAGTGGTGGGATGCCGCAGGGAAACGGGCCAATGCAGATGATACAGCAGTTTATGCAGTTTAAGCAGAATTTCAAGGGAGACCCGAAGGAAGAAGTCCAAAAGATGTTACAGTCTGGACGGATTTCCCAGCAACAACTTAATCAGGTTCAGCAGATGGCAGGACAGTTTCAGCACATGTTGAAAGGAATGAAATAGTACATTACAATCTGGCCAGATTGATGTAAATACCAATAAAGGAGATTATATTATGGATGGAAATTATAGCTTAGCAGATATTGCCGCTGCTACCGGAAACGGTAGAAATAATGATGGCATGTTTGGTGGAGATGGTAGCTGGTGGATTATTGTTTTATTCATTTTTGCCTTCTTCGGATGGGGAAACAACGGCTGGGGCAATAATGGCAACGGCGGCGGATATGCAGCCACAGCAGCTACTCAGGCAGATATTCAGAGAGGATTTGACAATTCCGCAGTAATTAGCAAACTTGACGGAATCAACAACGGCATCTGCGATGGATTCTATGCAGTGAACAACGGTATGCTTACTGGATTTAATGGAATTAACACCAACATCATGCAGACCGGCTTTGGAATCCAGCAGGCTATTAATGCCGATACTGTAGCTAATATGCAGAACACTAATGCTTTACAGGCACAGCTTGCGAACTGTTGCTGCGAAACCAGAGAAGCAATTCAGGGCGTAAATTACAATATGGCACAGAACACCTGCGCATTGCAGAACACCATGAACAGCAATACAAGAGACATTATTGACAGTCAGAACGCTGGAACAAGAGCCATTCTTGACTATCTTTGCAATGAAAAGATTTCTAGTCTGCAGGCTGAGAATAATGATCTCAGACGTGCTGCATCTCAGGATCGCCAGAGCGCACTTCTCACAACTGCAATGGCTTCTCAGACACAGCAGCTCATTAATGCAATCAATCCAGCACCGATTCCGGCATATCAGGTTCCTAACCCGAACACATATTACGGATGTGGATGCGGATGCAACACCGGATGCAATTGCTGATAACTTCATATCGAGAGTATCTTTCGATTGATTCGAATGTCGGCTTATGCCGTATTACACAGAGGGGCAGGCTGAGACCTGTCCTTTTGTGATATGAAAGGGGTAAAAATTATGGCAGAATTTACAAGTGTAGCTGCTCAGACTGTAGCAGCAAATGGAAACGTAGTATTTTCAAATACAGCAGTTAAGGGTTCTAACTGCATTCAGCACAGAGAGGGAAGCGGAATCATCACTCTAAGAGGACTGACTAACCAGTGTAAAGCGAGATTCTTCGTGGATTTTTCTGGTAATATCGCAATTCCAACAGGCGGTACTGTCGGAGCTATTTCTCTGGCAATTGCAATCTCTGGTGAGCCGGTTCTTTCTTCCCAGATGATTTCCACACCGGCAGCAGTAAATCAGTACAATAATGTGTCCTCTGGCATCTATATTGATGTGCCTCGCGGATGCTGCGTTAATATCGCGGTAGAAAACACAAGCGATCAGGCTATTTCTGTTGCGAACGCGAACATTGTTGTGACCAGAGAAGCGTAGGAGGTGTGATTATGAGAGATATTAAAGACTTATGCGCAAGAATCGAAGACGAGCTGTCCAAAATTGCTGATAATGGGCTGACCACTGGGAACTTGGAAATGACATACAAACTGATTGATATGTACAAAGATATCAAGAATACGCAGTACTGGGATAAGAAAGTAGAGTACTACAACACTGTCCTTGATGAGATGCGTGGCGGATACAATGACGATTACAGTGAACGTGGAAGAAAGCGTGACAGCATGGGGAGATACAGCTCAAATGATGGCAGAATGATGCCGGATTACGACAGGGGTAATTCTTATGCCAGAAGGGGTGAACATTATGTCAGAGGGCATTACAGCCGCTCTGATGGGCGAGATGCTTATGACGATTACATGACGCAGAAACAGAGCTATCGTTCCGGCAAGTCTGAGGACTGCAAAAGAAAGATGCTTGCCGCTCTGGAAGAACATCTTGACGAACTCACAACAGAAATGAGTGATATGTCAAAGGATGCAGAATGCCGGGAAGAACGTGATCTTGTTAAGAGATACGTGGAAAAGCTCCGTGATATGCTCTAAAAACGCAAAAGTGGTAGAGAGGTAGTTAAAAGAAATCTGTTATAATGTAATTGTGCAGCAGGAAGCACAAGTAAAACGGTTGTTTTGACATTTTCGTTTTAATCCTCCTTTCTTTAATTTTTGTAGCTGGTACGCACGCTTTAACGGAAAGTTGAACAGGTTCGAATCCTGTCGTGCGTATTTGCCATCTGGCACGCAAGATGGCTCACCTCCTTGATTAAGGTTTTTGTTATTCATACTTTTCTTTTAAAAAAGAAATAAATATCCGAAACAACTCGTGGCAGGCATGACACGTTAAACACCTTGCTAACCCGGGAATCCGGGTTATGTGGAATGTACGCTAGTGGAAAACTGACAGAGTCGCACTCTGGTCTCCGGTTCGATTCCGGGCGCTCCGCTTTAATCCGCTTAGAGTTAAGCTGTTTGTATACAGGTGGTCTATGTCTCAGGTGGATTTACGCTATAGCGAAAGAAGTGAAATTCACCCCAGTTTCTTTTTAGAGGGTTGGCCGTTATAGGCGGCATGGAATGTAGCTCAGTGGTAGATCGCACTGTAAATGTGAGGTCGCAGGTTCGATTCCTGCCTTTCCGATTACCTTGCCAGTGGTCTAACTGGCTTAATCCATTTACCTGCGGCGGCAGGTCAATAAACACGACCAGGAGGATGTTATGCAGAAACTTATTGACACTTTAAAATCATTTGGAATTGAAATCCCGGAGGATAAACAGGCAGATGTAAAGAAAGCACTTTCTGAGAATTACAAGAACGCAAAGGAAGTGGCGAAAACTCTGTCAAAAGTTGAGGGAGAACGAGATAACTGGAAAGAACGTGCTGAGACAGCAGAAGAAACCTTAAAAGGTTTTGACGGTATCGACCCGGCAAATATTAAAAGTGAGTTAGAGACTTGGAAACAGAAAGCGGCAGATGCAGAGAAAGAATTCAACGCGAAAATCTATGACCGTGATTTCTCAGACGCACTCAAAGCGGCACTCGACAATGTTAAGTTTTCCAGTGAAGCTGCAAAGAAGTCTGTTATGGCAGACGTTAAAGAAGCCGGATTGAAGCTGAAAGATGGCAAAATCCTTGGATTAAACGACCTGATCGAACAGATGAAACAGTCTGACGCATCCGCTTTTGTGGATGAATCTCAGCAGCAGGCTCAGCAGAATCAGGCAAGATTTACCACTCACGTTGAACAGCAGCAGACACCGGGAAGCATGACTAAAAAAGATATCGAAGCGATCAAAGACCCGTCCGAGAGACAGGCTGCAATTGCTCAGAATATCCAGTTATTCCAGTGATTTTTTACACCGACTATACGCCAGAGTATAGCCGCTAACCCAATGCCTTAATAATTAATTATGGGTAGAAAGGATTTTATATGGCAGCAAAAGCTAATCTTATTATGACAAATGATATTCAGGTAAAAGCACGTGAGATTGATTTTGTTACCAGATTCGAAAGAAACTGGGAACACTTACGTGAAATACTTGGTATCATGCGTCCAATCAAAAAGACGCCCGGAGCGGTTCTTAAATCAAAATATGCAGAGGGTACATTACAGAACGGAAATGTTGGTGAAGGTGAGGAAATCCCTTACAGCAAATTCGTTGTAAAAGAAAAACCCTATGCAGAAATGACTATCGAGAAATACGCAAAGGCTGTATCTATCGAAGCAATCAAAGATCACGGTTACGAGAACGCTGTTCAGATGACCGATGATGAATTCCTCTTCCAGCTTCAGACTAATGTTACTGAAAGATTTTACAACTATCTGAAAACAGGTACTCTCTCATTCACGGAAACCACTTTCCAGATGGCTCTGGCAATGGCTAAAGGTCGTGTAGAAAACAAATTCAAACAAATGCATAGAAATGTAACTGGCGTTGTTGGGTTTGTAAATATTCTGGACGTGTACGAGTATATCGGAGCAGCTGGGATTTCTATTCAGAACCAGTTCGGCTTCCAGTATGTGAAAGACTTCCTGGGATTCAATACGATTTTCTTACTGTCTGACAGTGAAATTCCGAGAGGAACAGTAATCGCTACACCTGCTGAAAATATCGTTCTGTACTATGTTGACCCGAACGAATCTGATTTCGCAAAAGCGGGTCTTGTATATACTGTATCCGGTGAAACAAATCTGATCGGATTCCATACACAGGGCAATTACCACACAGCAGTGTCTGAATCATTCGCAATCATGGGGCTTACCCTCTTTGCAGAATATATTGACGCTGTTGCTGTCGGAGCTATCGACACAACTCAGACACTGGGAACCCTCACTGTAAACTCCGCAGTAGGAAGTAAGAGTGGAGATACAAAAGTAACCATTACTCCGGCAAAAGCAAACGCAGGGAATGCATATAAATACAAAGTTGCATCTTCTGAGACTGCCGTAGACTACGGACAGAATGTGAAGAACTGGAGCGCATGGGATGGCGAATCCGATATTACAGCAGCAACAGGGCAGGTTATCACGGTGGTTGAGTGTGACAGCACCTACAAGGCACTTAGTGCCGGACATGCGACTGTAACAGCAAAATGATGATCTCAGGAGGTAACTGGCATGGCTTATGCAGATTATGAATTTTACACAACTTCATATTTCGGTTCGGTCGTGCCAGAAACCGACTTTCCACGGATGGCAGAAAGAGCCAGTGAATTTATAGATTTAATGACATCTGATAGGTTAGTGGATGGACTGCCGACAGATGAACGTTCACAGAAGCGTATCAAAAAGGCGGTCTGTTCATTGGCTGAATTAATGTATCAGATAGAGCTTGCTGAGAAGAACGCTACTAATGCCGCTGAGAGTGGTACATCAACCACAATCGGGTCCGGTGGTAGCACGACAGGCATTGTAACATCTGTATCTTCTGGCAGTGAATCTATTTCTTATGCCACTCCTCAGCAGATTGGAGCGAGTGCAAAAGAATGGAATGCGGTGTATGCCGCCGCCGGAGATGTACAGAAAACGAACGACTTACTCTTAAAGACAGCATTACCGCTTCTGATGGGAGTAAGGACGAATGATGGAATACCAGTTTTGTATGCAGGAGTGTAATTAGTATGAATAAAGTAATGTGCTTTTTAACTGGCGGGCATAAATTCAAAAGTCCTGCTGAATCAAAATGCAATGGCAAAGAAAAGACCTGTACCATTACGGAAACTTGCTGTAAATGTGGAAAACAGTTTTCATTTACAGGTACATACAAACAGTTTGGCATTCCAGATGTGAGGCGAAAATAATGAAAAAGTTATTTATTTCTCAACCCATGAGGGGCAAGACAGACGAGGAAATTCTTGCAGTAAGAGAAAAAGCAATTAAGATCGCAGAGGAACAGGTCGGCGAACCTGTAGAAGTAATTGATTCTTTCCTCCAGTCAGCACCAGTGAACGCTAAACCACTTTGGTATCTGGGTGAATCTCTTAAGCTTCTGGCGGAAGCTGATGTGGCGTATTTCGCTAAAGGATGGGACGAATCCAGAGGGTGTAAAATTGAGAATATTTGTGCTATTAGGTATGACATTGAGACCGTTATTGAGAATTACAGAAAGGACTAAGCTATGGACATTTCAACATTAGGCTCATGTATAGCAATCGTTATGATTTGCTACATCGTAGGAATGGGTTGTAAAGCATCAAAAAAAATCTCTGATGAATGGATTCCAGTAATCATGGCGGGTATTGGGTGGAATTCTGGGGCCGGCGGGATTGGGGGTTTCCCCG
>OGCO01003915.1_pt1 | contig 16667 bp, 10 predicted proteins | sample 1570171 | NCBI WGS metagenome assembly OGCO01 (sample SAMEA4370583, study PRJEB24528) | human gut metagenome | reverse complement strand
TACTGCACCATGGGGACCATGGCGTTGCGCAGAACGTGCTTGAACATGATCTCGCTGGAGCTCAGGCCCTTGACACGGGCCAGCTTGATATAATCGCGGGTCAGCTCGTCCACCATGTAGCGGCGGGTCCACAGAGCGTAGCCTGCGATAGACGCCAGCGACAGGCAGACGATGGGCAGCACGCTGGACGGGCCGACATTACGGGTGGAGTACAGCGTGGGGAAACCCAGGTATTTGGAGCCGAAGACCAGCACCAGCGAATAGGAGACCAGAGAAGGCACAGCGTTGACGAAAACGGTGTAGGCAGTGCCGATCCAGTCAAAGACCTTGTCCTTGAAGGCGGTCTGCAGGATGCCCAGCATGATGCCCACCAGCAGAGAGATGCCGGCGGAGATCAGGCCAAGGCGCATGGAGACGCCGAATTTCTTGCCGATGACCTTCACGACGGAAGCGCCATTCTGGATGCGGCGGGAAGTGCCGAAGTCCAGATGGAGCAGGTCGTTGTAGAAGTTCAGCAGCTGGGTGCCGATGGGGTCGGTCAGACCGGCGGCTTCCAGCGCGGCGTATTTCTGCTCTTCGGTAAACTTCATGAGCTGTTCTTCCGTGAAGTAGTAGTCCGTAGGCAGGCAGCGCATCAGCAGAAAGACGATGGTTGCGATCAATAAGATCGTGACGAGCGACTGAGCCAGCCGCTTGACGGTGTATTTTAACATGATAACCAAACCTTTATAAAATAATCATCAGGCTTTGGTTGCTGCATTGAAAGCAGCGGAGAAAGCCTCGTACTCCTCGGTGGTGTAGCCGTCGCCCTGACGGGTCTCCCAGTTGACGGCCTTGTAGTTGCAGGGACCGTACATGGCGTTGATCTTGGTGTACTCGTTGACGTGGGTCAGGCACCAGAGCACCTCGTACAGGCAGGGGATGCACAGTGCGTTGTTCAGCATGGAAGCCTCAGCCTTTGCGAATGCGGCATAGCGTGCATCGGTATCGGTGACGATAGCCTTTGCCTCGGTGACCAGATCGGTGAACTCCTGGTAATCAGCCAGCAGGTCCTTCTGGTAATCCTTCGGGTCGGCCTCGACGGCTGCGATCCAGGAGGTGGTCTGAGCGTAGTAAGCGTTGTCGTCGCTCAGGACTTCCTGACCCAGGAAGTTGACGGGGTCACCGAAGTCAGCGCCCCAGCCGTTCTGCAGGATGGAGTGCAGCTGGACGTTACGGACTTCCTTATAAAGAGAAGAGACGTAGGTGCCGATGTCCAGCACGACAAAGTCATCGCCCAGGCTCTCGGAGAAGCACTGCTTCAGAACGGTAGCGGTATCCAGAGCAGTGGTGTCGCCGCTCTTGATGTAGTGGTAGCAGTGGACGGGGAAGGTGACGCCGATAGCGCTCAGCTCTTCCATTGCCTGCTTCTTCAGGTCGGCGATGTCGCCGCCGTTGTCGCGGTGGCGGATCATGGTCTTGCCGTCGTAAGCCTGACTGTCGAAGCCCATCTCCTTGGCGACCAGAGTGGTGTACTCCTCACCCTTGGTGTTGTAGCAGACACCGGGCATGGTGTAGTAGTCGTTCTCGCACTTCAGGGGGTTGATCTTGTTGGTGCGGGCGTAGTAGTTGGTGAAATCGATGCCCTTGTAGAAGCACTGACGGAATGCGCGGTTTGCAACAGCCTTGTTCCAGTTCTCGTCCAGATTGCCGTTCTCATCCTTGCGCTGGAAGTTCAGGTGCATCTGGAAGCTGAACTTGGTGGGGCGCTTCTCGCACAGGAATTTGTTGTGCTTGTTGTTGGGGTCGGAGGTGATGGTGGTCAGGTTGGACTCGGTCAGGTCGATGTTATCGACCTCGCCGTTCTCGTACAGCTGCAGGCCCATGGACAGGTCGGGGATCATGGTGATGGTGTGATGCTCGAAACGGGTGCAGTCGTTTGCGGCGTAGTAGTTGGGGTTGGGGATGAAGCTCTTGGTGTTCTGCTGGATGTACTCCTCGATGAGGTACGGACCATTGTACCACATGGTGGAGTAATCGCAGGCACGGAAGCCATCGATGCCCAGCTCCTTGATGAGGTCCTCAGAGGCGGGGTAGAAGCTGTTGTAGGCAGCGACAGTATCGAAGTAGGGGCAGGGGTCCTTGCAGGTGAAGACCAGAGTGTAGTCGTCCGGTGCCTCGACGCCGACACCGGCAGCCAGCATATCCTCGTAGGTCATGTCAGCAGCAGCGTCGCCCTTGTCCTTGGTCAGGTCGTAGTACTCAGCAGCGCCCACGACGGTCTCAGAAGGCATGGAGGTGTTGAAGGCCTCGTTCTTGATGGCGTTCAGGACCCACTCGAAGCCCACGAGGAAGTCCTTGGAGGTCAGGTGAGACTTGACCTCGCCGTTGACGTCGCACCAATCGACATCGTCGCGCAGGTGGAAGGTCCAGACGGTGGAGTCGTCGTTGTGCTCCCAGCTGGATGCGATGGCGGGGGCTGCCTTGCCGTAGCAGTCGAAGCTCAGCAGGCCGTCCCAGCAGTTGGTGGTGACGTTCAGGTCGGAAGCGGACTGGCTGTACAGGAAGTTCCAGGTCTCCAGCTCACGGTTGGCAGTCTCGAAGGAGACGTAATCGGTGATGGCGTCGGCTGCGGGTGCAGCTGCGCCGGAGGCAGCACCGGAGGTGCTGGCAGCAGTGCTGCTGGAAGAACCACCGCAAGCGGCCAGGATGCTTGCAGCGCCCACGACGCCGGAAGCCTTGAGGAAGCTGCGGCGGCTGATGGAATGAGACTCAAAATTTGCGTTCATTGTGTTTTCCTCCCAATTATTTTTTCGTGTCTCGGCTCTATGGCGCAGGGTACCTTGCCCTGCCGATTTCCCACTCCTACGAGATTATCTGCCCCTCTGTATTACCAGAGAATACAAAAGAGCGCAGAAACAGACCCCTCTGTCTGCGCCTGTGCTCCTCCCGTAAAATCCTTAACACGACATATATTGTACCATCGAAATAAATAGTTGTCAATGGAATGGAAATCGCTTTTTCTTCCAAAAGAAAGTTGTACTCTGCATAGAGATGAAATAAATTTACTTTACTGTGATGAAGAGTGACGAAAATAAGATAAACAGGCCCAAAAACAAAACAACGGGAGCTGTTCTTGGATTAAGAACAGCTCCCGTGTGTGGGATACGGGCCGGAAGCAGGAACTCCCGGCGGAAAAGAGTTAAGAAAAAGTTAAGATTTTGCGGCGTCGAAAGCCTTGGCAAACTCCTCGTACTGAGCGGTGGTGTAGGCGTCCTCGCTGGTCTCCCAGTTGACGTACTTGAAGTTGCAGGGGCCGAACATGGCGTTGATCTTGGTGTACTCGTTGACGTGGGTCAGACACCAGCGGACGTCATAGTAGCAGGGGACGGCCAGCGAGTTGTTGATCATGTAGGCCTCGGCCTTTGCGAAAGCCTCATAGCGGGCGTCGGTGTCGTCCACGATGGCGTTGGCTGCGTTGACCAGGTCGGTGAACTGTTCGAACTCGTCTACCAGCTCCTTCTGGTAATCGGCGGGATCCTCCGCCACCAGCTGGATGTTGGAGTAGTTGACGGCGTAGTAGGCGTTGGAGTCGTGCAGGATCTCCTGACCCACAAAGTTGACGGGGTCGCCGAAGTCTGCGCCCCAGCCGTTGATGACGAAGCCGTGGAGCTTGGGGATGCGGACTTCCTTTGCAAGGCTGGAAACATAGGTGCCGAGGTCCAGCTGGATGAAGTCGTCGCCGAAGCTGTCGGTGATGCACTGCTTCAGAACGGTGGCGTTGTCCTGAGTCACGGTGTTGCCGGCCACGAAGAAGAAGGGAGCCTTGACCGGGAAGGTGACGCCGATGGCGGTCAGCTCATCCATGGCCTGCTTCTTGAGGGCGGCGATGGAGTCGGCGGTGGACTTGCGCAGATGGACCATGGTCTTGCCGTCATACTTCTCGCCGTCGATGCCCAGCTCCTTGGCCACCAGATCAACATAATCGGTGCCTTTGGAGTTGTAGCAGACGCCCTTCATGGTGTAGTAGTTGTTCTCACACTTGAGGGGGTTGATCTTGTTGAAGCGTGCGTAGTAGGGGATGAGGTTCAGGCCCTCCTGGAAGCAGCGGCGGAATGCCCGGTTGGCCACGGCCTTGTTCCAGTTCTCGTTGGGGGTGCCGTCGGTGTTGAGGCAGTGGAAGTTGAAATGGAAGTCGTAGGCGTACTTGGTGGGGCGCTTCTCACAGAGCTGGTCGTTGTAGGCGTTGGAGGTGTCGGAGGTGATGGTGGTCAGGGTGCTCTCGCTCAGCTCCAGCTCGTCCAGCTCACGGTTCTGATACAGCTGGTAGCCGACGGTCAAATCGGTGATCATGCTCAGGGACACGCGCTCGAAGCGGCTGCACTCGTCAGCTGCATAATAGTGGGGGTTCGGGATGAACCGCTTGGAGTTGTCGGAGACGAATTCCTCGATGAGGTAGGGGCCGCAGCACCACTGCTGGGTGTAGTCCACGCCGCGGAAGCCCTCGACGCCCAGCTTTTCCACCAGAGCCGGGGGTGCCGGATAGCAGCAGACGTAGGAAGCCACGGTGTCGAAGTAGGGGCAGGGGTTCAGGCAGGTAAAGACGACGGTGTAGTCGTCCGGTGCGTCGATGCCGACGCCTGCGGCCAGCATATCGTCGTAGGTCAGGGCCGCGGCGGCTGCGTCGTCCATCGCATAGGTCTTGTCGTAGTAATCGGCTGCGCCCACGACGGTGGTGGAGGGCATGGAGGTGTTGGAGGCCTGATTCTTCTTTGCGTTCAGCACCCACTCGAAGCCTACGAGGAAGTCTTTGCTGGTCAGGTGGTCCTGCACCTCGCCGTTCATGTCCACCCAGTCCACATCGTCACGGAGGTGGAAAGTCCAGACAGTGGAGTCCTCGTTGTGCTCCCAGCTCTTAGCCAGAGCCGGCACCGGCTTGCCGTAGTTGTCGAAGCTGATAAGACCGTCGATGATGTTGGTCGTCACGTTGAAGTCGATGGCCTGCTGGCTGTAGAGGATATTCCAGCTCTCGATCTCACGGCCAGAAGTCTCGTAAGTAAACAGCTCGCTCAGGCCCTTGCCGGAAGCAGCTGCACCGGAAGAAGCCGACGAAGCGCTGGCTGCGGTGCCGGAAGAAGAGCCGCCGCAGGCAGCCAGCAGACCGGCTGCGCCAACAGCGCCGGCACCCTTGAGGAAGCTGCGGCGGGTGATGGTGTGAGACTCAAAATCGTGGTACATATTCTTTCCCTCCTGTAATGATTGGTACGGCTCTGCATTTCCAAAATCCCTATCCTGTCCATACTATTTTACCTTCCCACAAGGTAAAAAAAGTACAAAAAGGGCGCAGAGACAGATTTTATTGATCTGTTTCTGCGCCCTTGCAGAACCCGTATCGATTGCAAATATTCTATCATCCCACAGGCGGGAAGTCAAGAAAAACAACTCCGGCACGGATTGAATCTTATTGATTCAGCCAACACATAAAAATGAAAAGATTTCATGTGCTGACTGAAATGGAATGACTTTTGTGTCTGCTTAGCCCTGAGTAGCAGCGTCGAAAGCCTTGGCAAACTGCTCGTACTGGACGGTGGTGTAGGCTTCCTCGGAAGTCTCCCAGTTGACAGCCTTGTAGTTGCAGCCGCCGTACATGGCGTAGATCTTGCTGTACTCGTTGGCGTGGGTCAGGGACCATGTGATGTCGTAGTAGGCGGGGCTGACCAGCACGTTCTCCAGCAGATAGGCCTCAGCCTTGGCGAAGGCCTCGTAGCGGGCGTCGGTGTCGTTGACGATGGCGTTGGCGGCATTGACCAGATCGGTGTACTGCTCGAAAGCGTCCATCAGGTCCTTCTGGTAGTCGGCAGGAGCCTCAGCCACCCGGGCGATGTTGGAGTAGTAGTGTGAGTAGAAAGCATTGTCGTCGTGGAGGGTCTCCTGACCGAGGAAGTTGACAGGATCGCCGAAGTCGGCGCTCCAGCCGTTGATGACAAAGCTCTGGAGCTGAGGAGTGCGGACCTCCTGGGTCAGGCTGGAAACGTAGGTCTGGACGTCCAGCTTGATGAAGTCGTCGCCGAAGCTGTCGGAGAAGCACTGCTTGAGGATGGTGGCGTTGTCCAGTGCGGAGGTGCTGCTGGCGATGATGAAGTAGGTGGCCTTGACGGGGAAGGTGACGCCGATGGCGCTCAGCTCCTCCATGGCCTGCTTCTTCAGGGCGGAGATGTCGCCGCCGTTGGCACGCAGGCGGATCATGGTCTCGCCGTCGTACTTCTCAGCGTCGAAGCCCATCTCCTTGGCCACCAGAGTGGTGTACTCAGCGCCCTGCGTGTTGTAGCACAGACCCTTCATGGTGTAGTAGTCGTTCTCGCACTTCAGGGGGTTGATCTTGTTGTAGCGGGAGAACCATGCCTTCAGGTTCAGGCCGCGGTAGAAGCACTGACGGAAAGCGGTGTTGGCGATGGCCTTGTTCCAGTTCACGTCGGGGGTGCCGTCGGCATTGTTCTTCTGGTAGTTGAAGTGCATGGCGTAGGCAGAGGGGCGGGCGCGCTTCTCACAGAGCTGGCTGTTGTACTCGTTGTTGGGGTCGGAGGTGATGGTGGTGATGGTGCTCTCGTTCAGGTCCATCTCGTCCAGCTCGCGGTTCTGGTAGAGCTGGAATGCGATGGCCTGATCGGAGATCATGGTCACGGTCAGACGCTCGAAGCGGCTGACGTTGGCAGCATTGTAGTAGTGGGGGTTGGGGATATAGCTCTTGGTGTTGCCCTGGATATACTCCTCGACGAGGTAGGGGCCGCAGTACCACATGTTGGTGTTGTCGCAGCCGCGGAAGGTCTCGATGCCCAGCTCGTCGATCAGCGCCTGAGAGGCGGGGTAGAAGCTGGTGTAGGAGGCCACGGTATCAAAGTAGGGGCAGGAGTTCTTGCAGGTGAACACCAGAGTGTAGTCGTCGGGAGCCTCGATGCCCACGCCTGCGTCCAGCATATCCTGATAGTGCAGGTCGGCGGCGGCAGCGCCCATATCCTTGGTCTTCTCGTAGTACTCCTCAGCGCCCACGATGTACAGGGTGGGCATGGAGGTGTTGTTGGCCTCGTTCTTGGAGGCGTTCAGCACCCACTCCAGACCGACCAGAAAATCGGTGGCGGTGATGTGCTCCTTCACCTCGCCGTTGCAGTCCACCCAGTCCACATCGTCACGCAGGTGGAAGGTCCAGACGGTGGAGTCCTCGTTGGCCTCCCAGCTGGTGGCGATGGCGGGTACCAGCTTGCCGTAGCAGTCGAAGCTCATCAGGCCGTCCCACAGGTTGGTGACGACGTTGGCGTCGCTGAGGGTCTGGCTGTACAGCAGGTTCCAGCTCTCGATCTCACGGTTGGCAGACTCCCAGGAGATGTACTCCTTGAGGGGGGTGGCACCGGTAGAGTTGGGGGCCTGTGCGCCGGAAGCAGCCGTGCTGCCGGAGTTGTTGGACTTGCTGCCGCCGCAGGCGGACAGCAGGCCGGCGGCACCCACGACGCCTGCGCCCTTCAGGAAGCTGCGGCGGGTGATGTTGCGGGACTCAAAATCGATGTTCATTGAGATACGCTCCTCCGAGATATTGTTTTCCTTTTTTCCTATCCTAAATGCAAAAAACGGCGCGCTCCGGGTGCCAAAAACGCACAAAGCGCCCGGGACCGCACCTTTCGTATTCTAACATTGTGGGCAAAAGAAGTCAATGACATACAGCGCTGAAATAGAAACAAAATGGTAACGGATGCTTTTTTCTGAAAAATGACGGCAAAAAAACGGTAAAGGATGGAAAGAAGTCATACCTTTACAAGATGACAAATGGATACAACGAAAGTTGGAAAACGCAAAGCGGCTATCTTTTTTCATAAAATCATGCTACAATACTACTGAATGAACCCTATACTAAGGAGTACACGGATGAAAAAGCTGGTTTCGATGTATCAAAAATATATGTTCCGCCCCATTCTGTATAAATCTGTCACCCGGGTGTCGGTGGTGGCCGTGCTGATGCTGCTGTGGGACCGCTACGTCAGCGACGGCACTTTTACCATGTGGCAGGCCCCGGCCCTGCTGCTGGGCGTCGTGCTGCTGATGTGGGCGTGGGTGAACTACCTGCGTCTGGACGGTGTGACCATCCATCATCTGGGCGAAGAGTTTAAGGATATGGGCAAAAAGAAGAAGTTCCACTCCACCAAGTCCATCGTGGACTTTGCCGATGAGCGCATCGTCTCCTTCGAGGAGCTGGAACCGGAAGAGCGCACCTATTGCAGTATGCTCTCGAATCTGCTCCTGGGCGGGGCGCTGCTCATCATCGGCCTCATCGCAGGCGCAGTGTGAGGGCAGCGGACATGGCAGAAAAAAGCGAAAAACAGCTGGTGGTGGGCATCCTTGCCCATGTAGACTCCGGCAAGACCACCCTCTCCGAGGCAATGCTCTACCGCGCGGGCAGCATCCGCAAGCTGGGCCGGGTGGATAACAAAGATGCCTTTCTCGACACCGACACGCTGGAAAAGGCGCGTGGCATCACCATCTTTTCCAAGCAGGCCCTGCTGAAAACGGGAAGTACGAATATCACCCTGCTGGACACCCCCGGCCATGTGGACTTTTCCACCGAGACGGAGCGCACTTTGCAGGTGCTCGACTACGCTGTGCTGGTCATCAGCGGCACCGACGGCGTCCAGAGCCATACCGAGACGCTCTGGCGTCTGCTGCGGCGGTATCATATCCCGACCTTCGTGTTCATCAATAAAATGGACCTGCCCGGCCCGGGCAAAGAGGCGCTGCTGAGCCAGCTTTCCCACCGTCTGGGCGACGGATTCGTGGATTTCGGAGCAGAGCAGGCCGAACGGGACGAGGCACTGGCCCTCTGCGACGAGCGCCTGATGGAAAAGATGCTGGACCCGGGCAGCCTGACGGCGGAGGACATCATCCCGGCCATCGCCCGGCGGCACGTCTTTCCCTGCTGGTTTGGCGTGGCCCTGCAGAGGGAGAATGCCGGCGGCTTACAGGGTGTGGACGAGCTGCTGGCCGGCCTCGACGAATACACCCGCGCTGCCCCGGCGCTGGAAGCTTTCGGTGCGCGGGTGTTCAAAGTCTCGCAGGATGAGCGGGGCGAGCGGCTGACCTGGCTGCGCGTCACCGGCGGTGAGCTGAAAGTCAAAGCCCAGCTCACCGGCGAAGCGGACGGCGAGCCCTGGGCCGAAAAGGCCAACCAGCTGCGGCTTTACTCCGGCGCAAAATATACGCTGGCAGAGGCCATCGGCCCGGGGCAGGTCTGCGCCGTCACCGGACTGACCCGAGCGAAGCCCGGCACCGGCCTCGGGGCCGAGCGGGACAGTGACCTCCCGATGCTGGAACCGATCCTGAGCTATCGGGTGTGTCTGCCCGAGGGCGCGGACGTTCATGCCGCATTGGGCAAGCTCCACCGTCTGGAAGAGGAAGAACCTCAGCTCCATGTCGTCTGGAACGAGACGCTGGGCGAGATACACGTCCAGCTCATGGGCGAGATACAGCTCGAGGTGCTCAAGAGCCTGCTGGCCGAGCGGTACGGGCTGGACGTGGAGTTCGACTCCGGCGGCATATTATATAAGGAAACAATCACCGAGGCCATCGAGGGCGTGGGCCATTATGAGCCGCTGCGCCACTATGCCGAGGTGCATCTGAAGCTCGAGCCACTGCCCCGGGGCAGCGGGATGCAGTTTGCCGCCAACTGCCGGGAGGAAGAGCTGGACAAAAACTGGCAGCGCCTCGTGCTGACCCATCTGGAAGAAAAGCAGCACCTCGGCGTCCTCATCGGCGCACCTCTGACGGATATGAAGATCACCCTCATCGCAGGCCGCGCCCATCTCAAGCATACCGAGGGCGGCGACTTCCGGCAGGCCACCTACCGCGCCGTGCGGCAGGGCCTTATGATGGCAAACCAAATCAAAAAGACCCAGCTCCTCGAGCCGTGGTATTCCTTCCGGCTGGAAGTGCCTGCGGAGAACATTGGCCGCGCCATGAGCGACGTCCAGCGGATGGAAGGCAGCTTTGACCCGCCCGAGACGGCACCGGACGGCCAGACGGCCACCCTCACCGGTTTTGCACCGGTGGCCACTATGCGCAGCTACCCCATGGAGGTGGTCAGCTACACCCGGGGCAGGGGACACCTGAACCTGACGCTGGACGGCTACCGCCCCTGCCACAACGCAGCGGAGGTCATCGAGGCGGTGGGCTATGAGCCGGAACACGACCTGGACAACCCGGCCGACTCGGTGTTCTGCTCCCACGGTGCGGGCTTTGTGGTGCCGTGGGAGCAGGTGCGCAGCCATATGCACGTGGACAGCGGCTGGGGCCACACCGCCCCGACAGCAGAAGAAACAGCGGCCCGTCCCCGCCGGATGGCGGCTTACCGCGCTACGCTGGAAGAGGACGCCGAACTGCTGAAAATTTTTGAGCGCACCTACGGCCCCATCAAACGGGACCCGCTGGCGGCGTTCCGCCCGGTGCAGAAGCGGGAGCGGCCCGATTTCGCCGCCGAGCAGTGGGAGATCGCCCCCGAATACCTGCTGGTGGACGGCTACAACATCATCTTCGCGTGGGACGAGCTGAACGAGCTTTCCAAACAGAGCCTCGAAGCCGCCCGCAAAAAGCTGATGGACATCCTGTGCAACTATCAGGGGTTCAAGAAGTGCGTTCTCATCCTTGTGTTCGACGCCTACCGGGTGCCCGGCAGCCCCGGCACCATCCAGCAGTACCACAATATCCATGTGGTCTACACCAAGGAAGCCGAGACGGCGGATATGTTCATCGAGCATGTCACCCACGAGATCGGCAAGGGCCGCCGGGTCCGCGTCGCCACCTCGGACGGCATGGAACAGATCATCATCCTCGGCCATGGTGCTCTCCGCGTCTCCGCCCGCATGTTCCATCAGGAAGTGCAGGAGGCAGAAAAAGAGATCCGGAAATATTTACAGGGAGAAGTATAAACCTCTCCGTCATCGCTGACGCGATGCCACCTCCCCTAATGAGGGGAGGCCTTGGCAGCCGATTTTAGTTCATCTTTATGCCAAAGGCTCCCCTACTAGGAAGGACTCCCTCCGGCCGGAGGGAGATGTCGCGTATGCGACAGAGGGTGGACGACTGGCGGGCGCAAGCCCGACTGAGAGGTTGTACGAAGGAGAACGCTGCAATGATGATTACAAGTGAAGAATTTGTCTGGCGTGCCATTCCTCCCCGCCCCCGTTCCAGCCACAAGGGCACCTTCGGTTCGGTGCTGGCCGTGGCGGGCAGCGCAAGCTACCGGGGCGCTGCGGCCTTGGCCGTGGAAGGGGCCCTGCGCACCGGGGCGGGCATCGTCACGCTGGCCAGCGTCGAACCGGTGCTGGCGGCGGTGTCGGCCCGTCTGCCGGAGTGCTGCCTCTGCCCCTGCGAAGCGGGCGCGGCGGGCGGCATCGCCCCCGAAAATATCCCCCGCATCCAGCGCCAGAAGGCGACGGTCCTGCTGCTGGGCCCCGGCCTCGGTTACACGGTCCAGAGCGCAGCCCGCGCCGCCGAGACCCGGATGCTGGCGGGGACGCTCCTGCCCGGCTTTGCGGGCAGCGCCGTGCTGGACGCCGACGGCTTGAACGCCGCCGCCGATCTGCTGCAGGCCGGGAAGCTGCCCCATCCGCAGGGAGACTTGATCTTGACGCCCCACCCCGGCGAAATGGCCCGGCTGACCGGATGTTCGGCAGCGGACATCAACGCCGACCGCGAGGGTACGGCCCTCCGCTTTGCAAAGGCGTGGGATGCCGTCGTCGTGCTGAAAGGGGCCCGCACCGTCATTGCCGCGCCGGATGGCCGGTGTGCGGTGAACCCCACCGGCAACCCCGGCTTAGCCCGCGGGGGCAGCGGGGACGTGCTGGCCGGCATGACCAGCGCCCTGCTGGCCTGTAAGCTGCCCGCCTTTGAGGCCGCCGTCTGCGCGGTCTATCTCCACGGGGCCGCCGCGGACTGCGCCGCCGCGAAGCACGGCGAGACCGGGATGCTTCCCCACGACCTCTTTGCCGAGCTGGGGGGCCTTTTCGCCGCCAACGGCCGCTGACCTTTTCCCAAACGATTCCTACCGAAACGCTTCCTTTCCGCCGGATTTGTGCTATACTGGACTTAGCACAAACTCGTTTGGAAAGGGGCGTTTTTGTTTATGGTTCCTGCACTGGAAAAAATCATTTCCGAAAGCGAGAACATGGTCTTTTTTGGCGGCGCGGGCGTTTCGACCGAGAGCGGCATCCCGGATTTTCGGAGCGTGGACGGGCTCTATCATCAGAAATATGACTACCCACCCGAAACCATCCTCAGCCATACCTTCTGGGAGCGCTGCCCGGAGGAATTCTATCGGTTTTATCGCGATAAGCTCATCGTCAAGGGGGCCAAGCCCAACGCGGCCCACCTGCGGCTGGCCAAGCTCGAACGGGAGGGCAAACTGAAAGCCGTCGTCACCCAGAACATCGACGGGCTGCATCAGGCCGCCGGTTCCAAAACGGTCTACGAGCTCCACGGCAGCACCCTGCGCAACTACTGCACCAAGTGCGGAAAGTTTTTCGACGCGGACTTTATTGCGAACAGCACCGGTGTGCCCCGCTGCCCGGACTGCGGCGGCATCGTCAAGCCCGACGTCGTCCTCTACGAGGAAGGGCTGGATGAGCAGGTGGTCTCCGGGGCGGTACAGGCCATCCGCAAGGCCGATACCCTCATCGTGGGCGGCACCAGCTTGGTGGTCTACCCGGCAGCGGGTCTGCTGCGGTACTTCCGGGGGCGGCACCTCGTGGTCATCAATATGCAGCCCACCCCCGCCGACGAAGAAGCCGACCTGTGCATCGCAAAGCCCATCGGGCAGGTGCTCAGCGAAGATGTGAAGTTGGAGGACGTGGGATGAAAGCAGTCATTCTCGAAAGCTATGTCATGAAGGAGGGCGACCTCGATTGGTCGGGCGTCAAGGCCCTCATCCCGGACACCACCAGCTATGTCCGTACGGCCTATGAGGAGATCGCGCCCCGCATCGGCGGTGCCGAGGTGGTCTTCCTCAACAAGTGCCGGATGGACGAAGCGGTTTTGGCCCAGTGTCCGAACCTGAAGTTCGTGGGCATCATCGCCACCGGCACCGACAATCTCGACTTGGAGGCGTGCCGCCGCCACGGCGTCGCCGTCGCCAACGTGCCCGGTTACTCGACCTACAGCGTCGCCCAGATGACCTTCAGTCTGCTCCTCGCCATCTGCCAGTGCGCCGAGCGGTATAATCGCGCCGTCAAGGACGGCTGCTGGCAGTTGGATATCCCGGCAAGCTATGGGCTGCTGCCCCAAGTGGAGCTGTTCGGCAAGACCTTCGGCGTCTACGGCTACGGCAGCATCGGCCGCCAGACCGCCCGCATCGCCAAGGCCTTCGGGATGCGGGTCCTCGTCTGCACCCGCACCGTCCGGCCGGAGTATTCCGCCGACGGCGTGGAGTTCGTGGAGTTTGACACCCTGCTGAGGGAAAGCGACGTCCTCAGCCTCCACTGCCCGGCGACGCCAAAGACGCGGGGGCTCATCAGCGCGGATGCGCTGGCCCGGATGAAGCCGGGGGCCATCCTGCTGAACACGGCACGGGGTGCCTTGGTGGACGAAGAGGCCGTCGCCGCCGCCCTTCGCAGCGGTCTGCTGGGCTTCTATGGGGCCGATGCCTTTGGCACTGAGCCGCTCCCGCAGGAAAGCCCCCTGCGGAAGGAACCCCACGCCATCCTCACCCCGCACATTGCATGGACGACCAAGGAAGCGCTGCAGAACCTGATGGACATCACCACCCGGAACCTGCGCACCTTCCTCGACGGAAACGGCGAGAACATCGTCAACCGGTAACAGAAAAGGAGAACAACAATGCAGACAACCATCCACAACGAATTCCTGACCCTGACCGTGGACACCCACGGCGCTGAGGCCGTCAGCCTGAAAAATGCGGCGGGGGAGGAGCTGCTCTGGCAGGCCGACCCGGCTGTCTGGAAGCGCCATGCGCCCATCCTCTTCCCGTGGACGGGCAAGCTGCCCGGCGGCACCTTCACCCATGGCGGCAAGACCTATCAGGGCGGCCAGCACGGCTTTGCGCGGGACGTGGAGCACACCCTGCTCCGCGCCGAGGGCGACACCATCGAGCTGGAGCTGCGGTCCGACGCCGCCACCAAGGCCCAGCGCTTCCCCTTTGACTTCGTCCTCACCAGCACCTTCCGGCTGGAGGGCAGGACGGTCCACCACACCCTGACCGTGGAAAACCCCGCCGGCGCCGCGGAGGAGCTGCGGTTCGGCATCGGCTACCACCCGGCCTTCAACATCCCCTTCGACAGCGCCCACACCACCACCGACTACGAGTTCCGCTTCGACGGCCCCGAAAGCCCCATGATCCTCGACGCCCGCCCCAGCGGGCTGCTCTCCGGCAAGTGTTACTACCAGTGGAAGAACGTCTCGTCCATCCCGCTCACCGATGAGCTGTTTGCAAACGACAGCTTCTGCATGGCGGGTCTGCGCAGCAGCACCGTGGGCATCTACGAAAAAGACACCGGCCGCCGCATCGTCTGTGACGTGCAGGGCTACCCCTACTCCCTCATCTGGTCGGCTCCGGCGAAGCCCGTCCGCTTCGTCTGCATCGAGCCGTGGCAGTCCCTGCCCGGTGCCGAGACCGACCCGCAGGAGTGGACCGAGCGGGCCGCTGCCGCCTGCCTTGCCCCCGGCCAGCGCTGGGCGACCACTCTGAGCACGACGTTTGACCGATAAAAACAAAGAGGACCGGCTCGCGTGAGCCGGTCCTCTTTCTGTCTCAGAAAAAATAATAAAGAGATTACAGAGCCTTGATAGCGGTCTTGATGCGCTCGGCGGCGGCCTTGGTCTTCTCGGCGTCACCGAAAGCGGTCAGGCGGAAGTAGCCCTCGCCGCACTCACCGAAGCCGACACCGGGGGTGCCGACGACGCCGCAGTTCTCCAGCAGCCAGTCGAAGAACTCCCAGCTCTTCATGTTGCCGGGGCAGCGCAGCCAGATGTAGGGGCTGTTCTTGCCGCCGCAGTACCACACGCCGCACGCATCCAGCGCGTCAGCGATGACCTTGGCGTTCTTGCGGTAGTAGTCGAGGTTTTGCTGGATCTCAGCCATGCCGCTCTCGGTGAAGACAGCGGCAGCCGCGCGCTGCACAACGTAGGGCACACCGTTGAACTTGGTGGTCTGGCGGCGCAGCCAGAGCTTGTTCAGGTTCATGCCCTCGCGCTCCAGCTCCTTGGGCACGATGGTGTAGCCGCAGCGGGTGCCGGTGAAGCCGGCGATCTTGGAGAAGGAGCAGATCTCGATGGCGCACTCGCGGGCACCCTCGATCTCGAAGATGCTGCGGGCCAGATGCTCGTCGGTGATGAAGCACTCATAGGCGGCGTCGTACAGGATGACGGCGTTGTTCTTCTTGGCGTAAGCCACCCACTCCTTGAGCTGCTCGCGGGTGTAGGCTGCGCCGGTGGGGTTGTTGGGGCTGCAGATGTAGATGATGTCCGCCTTCACGCTGTCGTCAGGCATCCCAAGGAAGCCGTTCTCCTGATTGGTGCGGCTGTAGACGATCTTGCGGCCGTCGGTCACGTTGTCGTCCACATAGGTGGGGTAGACGGGGTCCGGAACCAGAACGGTGTTGTCCACATCAAACAGGCCCAGCACGTTGGCCAGGTCGCTCTTGGCACCATCGGAGATAAAGATCTCGTCCTCAGCCAGCTGGGTGCCGCGGCCTGCGTAGTAGCCCTGAATGGCCTGCTTCAGGAACGGATAGCCCTGTTCGGGGCCGTAGCCGTGGAAAGTGTCGACATGGGCGAGGTCGTCAACGGCGGCGTGCATGGCCTCGACAACGGCAGGCGCGAGCGGACGCGTTACGTCGCCGATGCCCATCTTGATGAGCTTGACGTCCGGATGGGCCGCGGAAAAGTCGGCCGTACGATGGGCGATCTCGCTGAAGAGGTAGCTGCCGGGGAGTTTCTGATAGTTCTCGTTGACTGTGGCCACAACGGGTCCTTTCGTGTGGGGGTAAATCGTAACTTGTAAGTGTACAACGAGAAGCGACCGTGATTGTGGCAGAATAGCGCCATGAAAAAACGCATCGCATATATGGTCATCGTCGTGCTCGTGGGCGCTTGTGCGCTTGCGGGCTGCATGTCGGGGGCCGAGACGCCCACCTTGTCATCGGCAACGAGTGCCACATCGGCGATGATTGGCAACAAGGCAGCGCAGGCAACCGACGTCGTCGAGGCGCAGCTCGAACGCCTGGATATCGTGGAGGACATGCGCCCTGCGTTCGATCACGGCGAGAAGGGGCGGGAGTTTCAACGCTATATCGTCTTGCATGACACCGAAAGCGAGGCCGATGCCGCGAGCATCGTCGAATACTGGGACCAGGCGGGTACGGGCGTGGCTGCGCACTTCATCGTCAATCGAGACGGCAGCATCGTGCAGTGCGTGCCGCTTGACCGCATCGCGCATCATGCCGGCTTCGGCGATACCGGTCACAACGAGCTCTACGGCGTTATGGACGAGTCGCGCGACGATAAGGTGGGGACGGTCCCCATTGGCGGCGATATGGCCGATTACGGGATGAACTCGTATTCGGTTGGCATCGAGATGGCGCATGTGGGCGGACAGGATTACCCCGAGGCGCAGCTCGAGGCCGTGGATGCGCTCATCG
>OGCO01003911.1_pt1 | contig 16687 bp, 15 predicted proteins | sample 1570171 | NCBI WGS metagenome assembly OGCO01 (sample SAMEA4370583, study PRJEB24528) | human gut metagenome | reverse complement strand
CGCCAACATGACCATCATCGGCACCGCCCTGCTCAACACCACCACTCAGGACGTCACCCTCTCCGGTTACGTATGGAACCTGGTCTTTGTCACCTTGGGCAACATGGTAGGCGGCACCGTCTTTGTCGCCCTCCCCTACCACCTGGTCGCCCAGGAAGGACAGAAGGTAGGGTAATCTTTCCAAGCAAATATCGATTATATTGTTCGTTCTCCTTGACTGCCTCACTGCCCCCGGTGAGGCAGTCACCCTTTTCCGCAAAAAACAGGCACGTCCCACGGACGTGCCTGTTTCTATGATCAACCCTGTCCCTGTAAGCTGGAGACAAATTGCAGCGCAGAACGAGGGCTTCGGCTGGTATGCCGCGCCTCCCAGCGGACGGCCAGGCGATGCAGCTCCTGCCGCTCCAGCTGGATGCCCTTGGCCTGTGCCATATCCAACGCCATCTCAATGAACTGGGGTTTGGTCAGCTCAGAGAACAGGATGCGCAGGCCGAATCGGTCCGCCAGGGAGGTCTTGTCCTGAATGGTCTCGCTGGCGTCAATCTCGTCGCCGTCCCGGTCGGAGAAGTTCTGTCGCACCAGGTGCCGACGGTTGGAGGTGCAGTACACAGCCACATTCACCGGACGCGGCTCCAGGCCGCCCTCCAGAATGGTCTTCAAGGAGGAGAAGGTGCGATCCTCCTTGTCAAAAGCCAGGTCGTCGATGAAGATGATGAATTTCTGAGGACGGTGTGCCAAATCCCGTACCAGCTTGGGGATGTCGCACAGCTCTTCCTTGGGCACCTCGATGAGCCGCAGGGAGGCAAACTCCGGCATCCCCAGCAGACCCTTGACGGTGGCAGATTTCCCGGTGCCAGACACGCCGTAGAGCAGGACGTTGTTGACCTGCCGCCCAGACACCAGCAGGCGGGTGTTCTCCACCACCTGCTCCCGCTGGCGCTCGTAGCCAATGAACGCATCCTCCGGGACAAAATCCGGCTCCTTCACCGGGTGCAGTGCGCCGTCCTGCCAGACAAACGCCTGGTAACGGGAGAAGATGCCGCAGCCATGGGTCTCATAAAAGGCGGTCAGCGCCTCAAAGGTCGGCAGCGAGCCGTGTCCCCACTCCGGCAGGGTCTGTACGGTGTCCCGCCAATCCTCCGGCACCAGAGACGCCAGCTCTCTCTTAATTTCGGCCGGTTCCAAAGCGGCCAATTCTGCGAAGACCGCCAGATCCCGCTCTGCCGCCTGGGTGAGCACCACGCCAGCTTGTCCATGGGCGGCCGCCTGGGCGTAAGAGGAGACGCCGTAGCGGAGCTGATCCACCAGGTAATCTGCTAAGCTGTCCGTCCCCTCCTGGGTCAGTGCGTAAAAGGTCTCTGTATACCCCTCCAGGGCGGTCACGCCGTCCTGCTGCTCCAGCGCCCGGAAGAGCTTGGTCTGGGCCGCCAGAGGCGGTAATTGCAGCAGGTGACGATAGACGGTGACACCGGCCAGGGCAGCGGAATAATTTTTCTTCACGGTGTATCCTTCCCCTCTGTCTGCGTCACAGCAGCCGACCCTTGGTCGGTCTGCTGGTTCGCTTTTTTCTGTGTTTTTTTCTTGGCTTTTTTGGCCTTGGGCAAGGTCAGGTGGATGGTCTGGGTAATGCTGTTCTCCTCCTTCCCCTCCATGGAAAAGGCGGTGGCGGTGATGTCCAGGTCACAGCTCTCCTTGCAATAGGCCAAAATGTCCCAGTCCAGCTTTTCCCCCGGCTCTAGCGTAGGCGACTCATAGATGGTCTGCCCGCCGATGGACAGGGTGTAGACCAGGCGAAAGGGGCTTTTCTTCCAGTTTGTGAGGGTGAGCACCCGATTGTCCTGGTTCACTTTCCGATCCTGGAACCGCGGAAATCGTGCGTACTCCTTCTCCACCTCCACCTGAGTGGGCGCGGAAGAGGCCGCACTGCCACTCCCCAAGGTGCCGCAGCCGGGCAGCAGGAGCAGGGCGGCGGTCAGGACGGCGGCGGTGATGCGATAGATATGACGTTGTTTGGTCAACGGGAACAACCCCTTTCTTCAGATGCCAAGATTGGTTTGATTATACCGGATTCTGTATCGGAATACAATGGCGACCTGCACAAATCCTGCCGTGAACCTGCATTGACGCCGCCGCTCCCCTTTGTTACAATAATGAGAACGACGGACAAGGAGGGCAGGACGATGGGACGAGAGACGGAACTTTGCAATCACCTGGGACGCACGCCGGAGGAACGGTTGCTGCTGCGCCGGGTGCTGGATCAGTCGGTGGGTGCCGTGCGCAAGTGCGAGCCTTGCCGCACCCCGTTTTTGACTCCCAGAGAGTGTGCCCTGGCCAAACAGCTCATCGCCGCTCTGGGGCATCCATCTCACCGGTTTGAAGGTGGGTATCCGGAAGCGGAGCGACAAGTGTGCGTCTTCCTGCCGGATTGGCTGGAACCGGAGGACGAGCTGCCGGAACCCTATGGGCTGGCCGCCCTGCGGGCGGTCTGGTACGAGGGGGACACGTTGGGGCACCGGGACATTCTGGGTGCGCTGATGGGTCTGGGCATCCGCCGGGAGACGGTGGGTGACCTGCTGGTGTCTGAGCACAGCTGTGATATTCTGCTGCTGCCGGAGATTTTGCCCTATCTGCGGGAAAACTTCACTCAGGCTGGTCGAGTCAAGCTGAAGCTGTCCGAAATCCCGCTGTCCGAACTGTCCGTTCCCCAAATCGCCAAAAAGACCATCCACGGCACCGTCTCTTCCCTCCGGCTGGACGCTGTGGCCGCCACTGGATTCGGCACCAGCCGGGCGAAGATGACGGAAGCCATCTCCAGCGGCCGGGTGTCCCTGAACCATCTGGAATGTACCCATGCAGACCAGGCAGTGGCAGAAGGGGATGTGCTGGCCTGCCGTGGCATGGGGAAATGCCGCCTGGCAGAGGTGGGTGGACTGAGCCGGAAGGGGCGGGTGTCCATCACCGTGGAGCGGTATATCTAACAAGTTCAAATCTATTTTATAAAGGAGTGGCAAAGGATATGCCCGTAACGCAAGCACAGATCGACCGCATCAACCAACTGGCTCGGAAATCCAAGGCAGAGGGTCTGACAGCGGAGGAAAAAGAGGAGCAGGCCAAGCTGCGCCGGCTGTACATTGACGCCATGAAGGAGTCCCTGCGGGGACAGCTGGACAACACGTACATTGTGGACGTCCATGGCAACAAGCGGAAACTGCCCAAGAAGAAGCGTCCGCCTGAGGTATAACGGACAAACCCCGGCTGATGATGTCATCAGTCGGGGGGTTCTCCACCTCAAAGACACAAAAGAAATGACCCGGTTCGAACTGCTATCAGCGGTGAACCGGGTCATTTCTGTTCTGCCTTAAAGTCGAGTTTCATGGTTGTCCATGCCTCCTTTCAAATCATGCTTAAATTCAGTGTCACACTTCACCGACCAGCCACCGTAACTCCTTGTCGGCTGACTGTTGTTTGCACTTTGGAACCATCCCCCTTCTAACCTGTTCTTAAATCAGTTTCAGAATAATCTCCATTGGGGCCTTCCTCCTTTGCTTGCGGAAAGCGATTCACTTGTCTATGGCTTTCTTCTGCTTACACCCAGCGAATGACTGCCATAAAAATCATCCGTGGGGACTCAGTAGGTCATTGGACTATCCTCCTTAGTCGATCTGAATCGGGGCCTTATACAGAATCATGGGACTCACCCTCTCAAAATCTGTGCGCTCCGGCATTCAAAACTGTTATTCCGACTGGTCTGCCGGCTTTTGATAGTCGGTTTGAATCACGAGTTGTACTTTGGAACCATCCCCTTTCTCACCGGTACTTAAATCAGCTTCAGAACTAGTGCCATTTGGCTCTCCTCCTTACCGAATCATGCGTGATAGGCTGTGAGAGAACTTACTATAACAACGGCTAAACTCATTTGCGCTTCACCGACAGCTGCCGCTATGAAGACTGCCAGTGGTTTGTCAGTTGTTCAATGGACTATCCTCCTAAACTTGATTTCTACATTCAGAATGGGCAGTGCGGGTGCCATCCTGAAGGATGACGGTAGGCGGTGGATCTGGTCTTTCAGGAGTCAACCTGACCGATTCTCTTGCCTGTTTTTGTCTGCTTCCTTTCTGTACCTGTAATATACCACATCCCCCTATCTGTGTCAACCCTTTTTTTGATTTTCTTTGTTCATTTTGTGTTCATAATTATATTATGTCATCTCTCCCGTAGTGCATATCCCACAAAGACGCGGACAAGTGGCGAAAAACCTTCCGTTTTTTGAATGGTGCACCTGAGGAACACCTGTTTTCCTGTCGAACGCAATTTGATCCAATCGAAAATTTATGCTTGACAAACCTCGTTCCGCCTGCTACAGTGTGTATATGCACACGTGCTAATACACACCATGGATCCATTCTGAGAAAGGAGCGCCCTCTATGGCAAACATCCAACCCGTCCACTCCCCCTGCTACTGCATCAACTACCGCCGGGCGGCCAACACGCTGACCAAGTACTATGACGCCGCCTTCGCCCCCATCGGCCTGACCGGGAACCAGTTCTTCCTGCTCAACAGCATCCAGCAGCTGGGCTCCTGCAACAAGAGCGAGCTGGCACAGTACACCAGCCTGGACCGCACCACCATCATCCGCAATCTGAACACCCTGGAGAAGAAGGAGCTGGTGGAACCCGCCCCCGGCGCCAGCCGCCGCAGCAGTGCTATCCAACTCAGCGAGACCGGCAACAAAGCTTTTGTGGCCGGTCTGGGTATCTGGCAGAAGCTGCAGGAGGAGGTACAGCAAGTGCTGGGAGAGGGCAACCTGCCCACCCAATGGGATCTGTTCCATCGCATCGAGGCATTGGAGCATCAGACCCCGTGACCTTTTGAACGAGGTGATTTTCTTTGTTTAACGATTTCCTATACCACCTGCGCCAATACGGCCTGGACGTATCCACCAAGGAGTGGCTGACCCTACAGGAGGCGCTGAAGATGCAGCTCCACGACTGTTCCATCAACGGCCTGTTCACCTTGAGCCGGGCCATCCTGTGCAAGTCAGAGACCGAGTACGACAAGTTTGAAGTGGCGTTTCTGGACTACTTCCAGGACGTCATCCGCTATGTGGAAGCCAGCGGGAAGGACGACATCTCCGCCCAGATCCTGGACTGGGTGAACAACCCTGGCCGCAACGGCGCCCGCATCATCCGCAAAACGGCAGAGGACATCACGGACGAGATGCGCAGTTGGACGCGTGAGGACATTGAGAAGAAGTTCCGGCACCGTTTGAAATCTCAGCGGAGCGAGCACAACGGCGGCTACCACTACGTGGGCACCCACGGCATCTCCCCCTTCGGCAACTCCGGCTCCAACCCCAACGCCATCCGGGTCGGCGGCAAGCCCATGAGCCGTTCCGCCCTGCGGGTGGCTGGTCAGCGGACGTTCCAGGATTTCCGGGAGGACAATGTGCTGAGCATCCGGCAGTTCCAAATGGCCTTCCGGCGGCTCTGCCGCTACTCGGAGCAGGCTGGGGTGGAGGAAGAATTAGATGTAGCGAAGACCATCCACGACACCTGCCAAAAGGGTGGCCTGCTGCAAATTCGGTACAAAAAACCCCGCAAGAATAACATCAAGGTGTTGCTCCTGATGGATTCCGGCGGGTCGATGGGGCCGTACAGCCAGCTGTGCAGCCAGCTCTTCCAGGCCGCCAGCCGTTCCAACCGATTCAAAGATTTGAAAACGTATTTCTTCCACAACTGCGTAGAGGAATACCTTTATACCAATCCCACTTTGGAGGAGCAGTATGCAGTCTCCACTCAGAAGGTCCTGCGGGAGTGCGGCAGTGAGTACAAGATCATTTTGGTGGGGGACGCGGCCATGGACATGAGCGACCTGACCTTCCATCCGTTGGAGACCACCCAGAACAACCAGGGCTTCTCCGGTCAGGACTGGCTCCAGGCCATTTTGAAGCAGTACCCTTACGCTGTCTGGCTCACCCCCTTCCAGATGCCCAAGGACGGGCTGTTCGGGGAGTGGGGGCAGACCTATGCCATCATCTCCGCCATGTTCCCCCTCTATCCCCTGACCGTACAAGGGCTGGAGCAGGCGCTGAAACGGCTGCTGGTGAAGAACTGACGGTTGGAATGGAATTGTCTTCCGGTTCCCTTGCGCCAGGTCGGCTTTTCTGCTAGAATCAACCTTAGTTTGAAGGTTGACACAACGAGAGGTGACCGGTCATGTTTGATGAATTTTTCTACCTTCTGCGGCAATACGGCCTGGACGTATCCACCACCGAATGGCTGACGGTACAGCAAGCCCTGTCCCTGGGACTGCATCGTTCCTCCCTGACAGGGTTTTACGACCTGTGCCGGGCCATCCTGTGCAAATCGGAATCGGAGTACGACAAGTTCGACCAAGCCTTTGAGGAATATTTCTACGACGTCTTCTACACTGCCACCGGTAGGCTGCGGGACGACCTGCCCGAGGACGTCCTAGCCATGCTCCAGCGCCCCAACCGGCCTGACCCCCTCCAGTACACTCACACCCTGGAGGAGGAAGCCCAGTTGGCGGTCCTGCGCCGCCGGGCTATGGAGGAGCAGGAGGGGACCCCCATCTACGAGGACTCCCAGGCACAGCTGGAAGGCGAAGTCTTTGACGGCTCCCACGACATCCGGCCAGACGACCTGCCCCAGGCAAACCCGGACGTCATCCAGGTGGTGCGCAAGCCCCGGCGAAAGCCTGGTCACGCCCTGCCCCTGTGGAACTTTAAGGATTTCCGGGAGGACAACGTGCTGAACATCCGGCAGTTCCAGATGGCCTTCCGGCGGCTCTGTCTCTACTCCGACCAGTTCGGGCCGGAGGTGGAGCTGGACATCCAGCGCACCATCCACGACACCTGCCAAAAGGGTGGTCTGCTGCAGATCCGTCAGAAAAAGCCCCGCCGCAACGCCATCAAGGTCCTGATGTTCATCGACTCCGGCGGCACCATGACTCCTTATCATGACCTGTGCAGCCGGCTGTTCCAGGCGGTGAGTCGTTCCAACCGGTTCAAAGACCTGAAGATCTACTACTTCCACAACTGCATCGACGAGTACCTCTACACCAACCCCACCCTGCGGCTGAAATACGAGGTCTCCACCCAAAAGGTGCTGCGGGAGTGCGACAAGGACTATAAGGTCATCTTCGTGGGTGACGCCACCATGGACGTGAACGAGCTCATCTATCCCCCTGCCGAAGTGACCCGGAACAACCAGGGCTTCTCCGGTCAGGACTGGCTCAACTACATTCTGAAACGCTACCGCTCCACCGTCTGGCTCACCCCCATCCTGCGGAAAAAGGGCACCTGCATGGGCACCTGGGGCGCGGCCTACGACATCATCACCGACCTGTTCCAGATGTACCCCCTGACCGTAAAGGGGCTGGAGGACGCTATGGAACAGCTGATGGTGCAGAAATAACGGGGCACTCCATGATATAGGTGCCTGACATATAAGCACGTCCCCAATCGTACATGGCGTTGATGAGGGGCGCTAAGGTCTGCCCCCGCTCGGTGAGGGAATACTCCGTCTTGGGCGGCACCACCGGGTAGACCTTCCGGTTGATGAGCCCGTCTGCCTCCAGCTCCCGGAGCTGCTGGCTGAGCATCTTGGGGGTGGCTCTGGGGATGACCTTTTGCAGCTCGTTGTAGCGCAGCACCCCGTCCTTGATGAGATGATAGAGGATGATGGCCTTGTATTTCCCCCCAAACTGGCTCAAGGCCGCCTCCACCGGGCAATTATACTTCTCTCGTTCCATCATCAAAACCTCCTAAGTATCCTTTTGGTTAGTACATTACAAAAAAGTGCATTCTTGCCCCCGGGATAGTTCGGTGCTACAATAAAGACACCGAAAAGGGAGCGGCATTCAGGTACCTGTCCTATTGGGGATCTGCACAATAAAAAGTCTGGTTTTGTGAAACCCTACGATCTGATGGTGCAAATCTTCAATTCCCCTCCCATTCTATTGCGGAGCACCCCTATTTCTGCTAGAATCAACTTTGCATCTATGTTTCTTTGACACGGAAAATCACGTTATATCATAGGAAGGAAGTCATATTATGAAAGGTACATTTACTGGCGCCAACAACTATATTGCTGCGGAAGATCTGCTGGGTGCAGTCAACATCGCTATGGCACTGGAAAAGCCCCTGCTGGTCAAGGGCGAACCGGGCACCGGCAAGACCATGCTGGCTGAGGCCATCGCAGAAGCCCTGGGCAAGCAGCTCATCATCTGGAACATCAAGTCCACCACCAAGGCACAGGACGGCCTCTACGTCTACGACGTGGTGCAGCGTCTGTACGACAGCCAGTTCGGCAACGCCGGCGTAGACGACATCGCCAAGTATATCAAGCTGGGCAAGCTGGGCGAGGCCTTTATGGCCGACGAACAGGTGGTTCTGCTGATCGACGAGATCGACAAAGCTGACCTGGAATTCCCCAACGACCTGCTGTGGGAGCTGGACAAGATGGAGTTCTATATCCCCGAGACCGGTGAGACCATCAAGGCAAAGCATCGCCCCATCGTCATCATCACCTCCAACGCGGAGAAAGAACTGCCCAGCGCCTTCCTGCGCCGCTGCATCTTCCATTATATCAGTTTCCCCGACCGAGCACAAATGGAAGAGATCGTCCGCGTCCACTTCGACCAGCTGGATGAGGCACTGCTCCAGCAGACCCTGGACGCCTTCTACCGCATCCGCGAGATGGACGACATCGAAAAGAAGCCCAGCACCTCCGAGCTGGTGGACTGGATCCACGCTCTCATGCTCAGCGGCATCCCTCAGGAGGACATCCTGAAGAAGATCCCCTTCGCCGGTGTCCTGCTGAAAAAGGACCGCGACCTGGAGGTCCTGCGCAATCGGTTGGGCAACTAACTCACTTATCCTGTTTGAAATGAGGTGATGGAGGATGTTTAGCTCATTCTTCTACTATCTGCGTGCAAAAGGTCTGGACATTTCCATGAAGGAATGGCTGACGCTGAGCCGAGCGATGGAACTGGGACTCCATGACTCCACGATGACCGGGTTCTATCAGCTGTGCATGGCCATCCTGTGCAAATCGGAAGCGGACTATGACAAATTCGGACAGGCTTTTCTGGAGTTCTTCCACGATGAAAAGGTGTTCGACGAGAACGGAGAGGTGCAGGAGCACATCTCCCAGCAGATGATGGATTGGGTCAACGACCCCGGCAACCACATCCTGCGGCACTACAGCGAGAAGGACATCACGGAAGAGATGCGGAACATGGACCGCACCGAGATCGAGCGGCGGTTCCGCAAGGTCCTGAAAGACCAGAACCGAAAGCACGACGGCGGCAACAAGTTCATCGGCACCCAGGGCATCTCCCCCTACGGCAACAACGGCCTGAACAACAACGGCATCCGCGTCGGCGGCACCGGCGGCAAGCGTTCCGCTCGCCGTGTGGCAGGGGAACGGAACTTCAAGGACTTCCGGGACGACAACGTGCTGGACATCCGACAGTTCCAGATGGCCTTCCGCATCCTCCAGCGGTTCTCCACCCAGAACGGCGCAGAGGATGAGTTTGACATCGACGAAACCATCAACCAGACCAGCAAAAAGGGCGGCATCCTCCAGATCCGCTACAAGAAGCCCCGGCGCAACACCATCAAGGTCTTGCTGCTCATGGACTGCGGCGGTTCCATGGACCCCTACAGCCAGCTGTGCAGCCGGCTCTTCCAGGCTGCCAGCCGCTCCAACCGGTTCAAGGATCTGAAGGTGTACTATTTCCACAACTGCATTGAGGAATATCTCTACACCAACCCCACCCTGGAAAGGGAATACGCCGTCTCCACCCAAAAGATTTTACGGGAGTGCGACAAGGACTACCGCGTTATCATGGTGGGCGATGCCACCATGGAAAAGAGCGACCTGGACTTCCACCCCCTGGAGACTACCCGGAACAACCTGGGCTACTGCGGCCTGGACTGGCTGAAGCTCATGCTCCGGCGGTACGAGCACATCGTCTGGCTCAACCCCTACTCCCGTCCCATCGGCGGGTTCTTCGGAGAATGGGGCGAGACCTATGACCAGATCTCCTCCATGTTCGATATGTACCATCTGACTGTGGCTGGTCTGGAAGCGGCCATGAAAAAATTGATGGTCAAAAACTGACCCATCCCCCCATGTTCAAAACCACTTTCCCTATTTCATTGCGCAACGGTTTTCAACAGCATTTCAGCAGTTGATCTACGCATACCCTTCACACACTCATCAACCTGCTGAATATGCTGTGACCGCCCTTACAAACCAACCCGGCCGCAGCAGGATACATTCAGCAGGATTCCGTCATTTCTTGAGGTTCTGCCTATGTTTACCCCTTTCTTTTATCTGCTGCGCGCACACGGCCTGAATATCACCACCCACGAGTGGCTGACCTTCCTGGAAGGTCTCAACGACGGCCTCCACAATTCTACCATGAACGGCTTCTATCAGCTGGGACTGGCCACCCTGTGCAAGTCGGAGTCCGACTACGACCGGTTCCAGCAAGCCTTTTCCGAATACTTCTACGACGCCGAAGTCCATACTGCCACCGGTGAGATCCGCGCGGAGATCACCCAAGAGCTGCTCAACTGGCTCAACGATCCCAAGGTGCTCTACGAACGGTTCACCCGGGACGATGTGACCGAAGAGATGCTCAACCGCACCCAGGAAGAGATCGAACGGATGCTCCGGGAGCGGCTCAAGGAGCAGCGCTGCGAGCACAACGGCGGCAACTACTGGATTGGCACCCACGGCATCTCCCCCTTCGGCAACGACGGCTACAACCCCAACGGCATCCGCGTAGGCGGTGTCAGCAAGGACCGTGCCGCCCTGCGGGTGGCCGGTGAGCGGACGTACCGGGACTTCCGGGACGACAATATGCTGGACATCCGGCAGTTCCAGATGGCCTTCCGTCGCCTGTGTCACTACTCCGACCAGAACGGTCAGGAGGAGGAATTTGACGTGGATCGCACCATCCATGACACCTGCCAAAAGGCTGGCATCCTGCAGATCCGCTACAAAAAGCCCCGGCGCAACACCATCAAAGTCCTCCTGCTCATCGACTCCGGCGGCTCCATGGATTACCACAGCCAGCTTTGCAGCCGGCTCTTCCAGGCTGCCAGCCGCTCCAATCGGTTCAAGGAGCTGCGGGTGTACTACTTCCACAACTGCCCCAAAGTGTACCTGTACACCAACCCCACGTTGGAGCAGAAGTACCGAGTGCCCATGGAAAAGGTCCTGCGGGAGTGCGACAAGGATTTCAAAGTGCTGCTGTTGGGTGACGCCACCATGGACATTGACGACCTGGTGCAGCCGCCCTACTTTGAGACCAAGGACAACAAGGGCTACACCGGCGTGGACTGGCTCAACTGCATCCTCCGCCGCTACGCCCACACCGCCTGGCTCAACCCCCGTCCCACCACCCGGCCGGTGATCTTCGGCAAGGAGAGCTACTACCTGCTCTACAAAATGTTCGATATGTACCCCTTGACCATCGCCGGGCTGGAATCGGCGCTGAAAAAGCTGATGGTCCGGGAGTAAGACAACTTCACATCACTGCCTGGATAGACAGAGACAGGCCCCGTCTGATTAGGCGGGGTCTTTCCGGCTGTTTCAGGCTCCTGATCAAAAAACTTGAGAAAAGAGGTGTCCCCTTGTGGCATTGTTCTTCACCATCTTGCTGACCATGTTCATTGCGGAAATGGGCGACAAGACCCAATTGCTGCTGGTGGCCATGACCTCCCGCTTCAAACTGCGGGACATCATCATCGGCTCCGCCGCCTCCATCTTAGTCCTGAACGGACTGGCTGTGGGGGTCGGCTCCATCATCAGCAAGTTCGTACCCCTGTACCTGATCAAGATCATCGCCGCACTGGCCTTTTTCTTCTTCGCCTGGTCCTCCCTGTCCGGAGATGACGAGGAGGAGGAAGAGGGGGCTGGGAAGAAAGAGTCCAAGCTGCCCATCCTGACCGTCTTCGGCACCTTCTTTCTGGCCGAACTGGGGGACAAGACTCAGCTGACCGCCATCACCTTTGCCGCCAACGAGGGTCTGGAGAACGCCATCACCATCTGGCTGGCCTGCTCCATCGGCCTGTTTGCCGCGGACATCATCGGGATGCTGGTGGGCTACCTGCTCAAGAGCAAGACCCCGGAGGGCTTCCTCAACGGCCTGGCCTTTGTCATCTTCGCCTTCTTCGGCTTCACCACCATGCTGGAAGGCACCGGTCTCCTCTTCGGCGACGGCGCCAGCCTCCGCTGGGTGGTCACCATCGCTGTGGCCGTGGTGTTCATCCTCCTGTGCGTCTGGACGCTCTGGAAGCAGAAAAAGAAGGCGCAGTGATACAATATCAAGACATCAAAAAAACGGCTCCCCTGTCTGGGAGCCGTTTTTCTGTCTCTATACGCAGTTTGTTCCGTCGGTGTCACTTGACGTGAACCTGCTTTGCCGCCGTCCACGCGGAGAAATAGCTGTTCTTGCCAACCTTCTTGCAGACGCGCACCTTCACGAAGTATTTCTTCCCGCGCACCAAGCCGTTGATGGTCTTGGTCTTGCTGCTGGCGCCATTGATGGTCAGGGTCTTGCTGCCTGCAAAGCTCTTGTTGGTGGCGTAGCAGAGCTGGTAGCCGGTGGCCTTGGTGTTGACCGACCAGGTTGCCGTCAGTTTTCTCGCCTTGGTGCTCTTCACCGTCAGCTTCGCCGGACGGACCACCCGATAGCGATGCCCTTCCGGCGTCAGAGGACTTTCCTCACCGCCGTACAGCGCCTTCACCTTGTAGCGATACTTGGTGCCATTGGTCACCTTGGTGTCCACCCAGGACGCCGTCTTGCCGCTGGTCTCATGCTTGACCTGCTTCCAGGTGCTGCTGGAACCGGTCGTCCGGTAGATCTTGTACCCGGTCGCATAAGCCGGCACATCCCAGCTCACCTGCACCCCGCTGGCCACGTTTCTCACGTCAGAGATCAGCGGACGTGTGTAGCGCAGCAGCCAATACTGAGCAGCATTGGGCTGTGCCGTCCGGATCTCCAGCGACCCACCGTCTTCCACCGCGTCCTTGGTGACGCTCAGGCAGCAGGTGGGGGCGCACTTGGGCATGAGGTAATAGTACCCATCCTTAGGGCCAGGCAGGATCTGCCAATACTGACCATCCTTGTCCACCTTGGGGTACTGGATGACCTTGGTGCCAGAGGCGGCAGAGGACTTGTACACGGTCAGATACAGACCGCTCTCCTCCACCATCAGGCGATAGTAGCCGTTGCTCCCCACCGCCTGGGCACGGATCTTCATGGAATCGCTCTCTGTATTATAGCTCAGGCTGAGAACACTGCCTGATTTGCTGTCCTTAGCTGTAACACAATATTTATTACTTCGACCATTATCGAAGTAAAAGGTGGCATTGGGCAAATTTTTTTGAGCATTGCGAACGGCGAATTTCTGACGCAGGAGGACGTTGGACGTCTTGTTTGCCATCTTCACCGTGATCCGGTATTCGTAGAAGCCCGGCGTCAGCTTGCTGAACTGCAAGCTGTCACTCAGCTGGCTCAGGTCGTAGCCTACCGAGTCGACGGTCACGGTCTTGTTACAGTTCTTCACCGGGTCGCCGTCCAGGTCATAGCAGCCGGCCGTGACCGTGCTGATGTGGTCATAGCCACCGATGTGTCCCTGCACTGCCAGCGGGGTGTTCTCCTTCAGGATACCGTTGTCCAGTGCCAGCTTACCGTTTGCCAGGGTGGTGGCCACCTTGCGGGCATACTGATAGACACGGGTGATCTTGAAGGTGTACACTGTCTTGCTGGTGCTCAGCTTAGTGGATTTGGCCGTTGTCCCGTTGACCGTGATCTCACGGATGAAGTTCTTGTTTGGGCTGCTCTCCAGCGGGTCGGTCACTTCGTATACGTTATCAGACTTCTTGCCGATGACGAGCAGGATATGCTGGCCGGTGCCATAGGCGTCCTTATTGGTCCAGGTGATCACGGGCGGGCTATAAGCACCGTTGCCGTTGACGTAATCATCCACCGCCTCCGCCAAAGTGATTTTATCCCGATAGGTAGCTCCTCGGTCGATGCGCGGAGACTTTTCTTCACTGGTGCTCCCCTTGAGAATATCCTTGGGCAGCTGATCCACCCCGAGGTAGGACAGGCTCATGGAGATGCAGGCCGCCCAACAGTATTTGATGGCGGTGTAAGAGCCCCAATGACCCGATTTATTGTAATAGGGATTGGTGGATTTTTGGGTGATGTACCGGATCTGACCATCCAGCACCTCGTCCGCTGTGCTCAGGGTCACATTCGGGTCGCAGGAAGAGGTGGCCAATACCCCAAAGGTGGCCACCTGCTTGTCTGCGCTGCTGGATGTTCCCCCGTCCTGCTGCGCAACTGTGCTGGCTTTGGTGGTCTGTGTAGCTGCCGCAGTCTCCTGTGCCGTCTCTGTTGCCAGCGGCTCCACTGCCTCTGCAGGCGCACTGTCTGCCGGTTCATTGGACTCCGAACCGGTCACTGTTTCTGTCGCAGCGACAGTTGGTTCTGACTCAGCCGAGTCCGTGGCCCAGACGGCAGACGGCAGCATGCTGAAGGTCAGCGCGATCGTCAATAGAAAGGCGGTCAACTGTCGTGTTCGTCTTGTCATGTTCGTTCTTTGTCCTCCTGTTTAGAATTGAAAAATTTTACAAAAAGCGTCCGAAGCCACCCCCCGTGGACAGCTTCGGCCTTCAAACTTTACAAACCGGTTACATTTTAACACAATTTTAAGAAATCGTCTACCCTCTTTGTAATCTTTTTCCCATTCTATGGACAAAGAAAAGTTAACATTATTAGTGAAAATGCGACTTTTCCTCTCTTTTCCCTTCTTTTCCGAACCTTTCGGTCACGTATCCCCCACTTCTCGAAATACAACCAACCGCTGACCCAGGTAATTGCAGCAGGAGAACAGCCCCATTCCGACCAGCATGGACACATTTTCCTGCACGCTGTGCCGCACATTGGCCATGAGCCGGATGACCAGGGGCTTTGCCACGCTAAAGGCAAACGCATAGCAAAGGATGATATTGGCGGCAAACCCCACAGCCTGCCGCACACTCCTCTGATGGTTGTGGAAGGTGAGATACTTGTTCGCGAAAAAGCTGATGACGCTGGTGATGATATAATTGGCCGCCGTGGACACCCAATAGCCGCAGCCCAACAGGTTGTACATCCCGAACATGATGCCCATGCCCAGGATGGTGTTGGCGGTGCCGATGGCGGCAAAGCGCAGCAGTTTTCGATCCACCAGGTGATGATGCAGATGATTCATCCTTGTCCCCTCCCCTGCCGGAGCTGCCCTGCGGCAGTCCGGCCTCTTCTCAGGTTGACCCACAAAGAACAGGGGCATTATACCATGTTTTGACTTTTCGCGCAATTTGACCGGGCGAAAAAAATCCCGCCCCTGCCAAAACAGACACAGGCATTCCACCTGTGTCTGTCCTCGTTCATGGTTTCTGCCGCACCGGGATACTGATCTCCGTGACAAATTTGCCTGTGTCCTTGGTGATGCCGTAGTCGATCATAGTGACCTCCCGGGCGAAATCCGCCGCCTCCAGCTGGTGCTCTGCCATATAAGCCAGCAGCTTCCGATACTGCTCCGGCGCCTTCGGATGGCTCCCACGGAAGCGGATGGCCACACAGGTGGTCTCTGGCAGCTGAACGGTGGTGCCGTCGTACTGGTCTACGTCATCCAGCAACAAAAAGATGCCGTCGTACTGCTCAAAGTTCCCCGCGTTCAGATTTTCCACCGAGATGCCGACCCCCACCTTCCCCAAGAAGATGGCGGTCTCCGCCTGGGACTGTTCCAGACGGCGGATAGGCAGCTCCATGTCAAAGAAGTCCTTGATCTTCAGCGAGTCCTCCATCCAAACCATCCGACGGGCAGGGCTCTGCACCACCTTCACCACGTCAAATTCCGAGTGCTGGGCGTCGTAGAGCTGCCGCAGGCGGTTGTCGATCTTCCGCTCGATGCGCTGCAGCTCCCGCTGCTTCTCCATGACCACCTCTTTCTGGTGGCGGAGCTTTTCCTCGATCTTGTCCACGTCCTTATTTTGCAGGAAGTCAGCAATTTCCGCCAACGGCATATCCAGCGCCCTCAAGTACCGGATGGTGTTCAAGGCTTCAAACTGCCGGGGACTGTAGTAGCGATACCCGGTGTCCGGCGCGATATATTCCGGAGTCAGCAGCCCCACATTCTCGTAATGACGCAGGCTGCTGACGCTCAGGTGAAAGAGCTTGGCCACGTCGCCAATCTGAAACAACTTGGGCTTATCCATGTGCCAGCCCTCCCTCCTGTGTCTGTTTTCCACGGTGGGTGAGCACCACAAAGGCGATCACGCAAATGATGACCGACAGCAGCGACCCAGTGGCCGTAGCCAGCCCCATGGGGAACAGGGTGGTGGGGAACAGCTTGGAGGTCAGGTAAACGCCGGGGATACGCACCAGGGCAATGGCAATGACGTTGTGCAGGAAAGAGAGGATGGACTTCTCACAGGCGCAGAAATAGCCGCTGAAGCTGAAGTGGAGTCCGGCAAACAGGCAGTCCCACACATAGCCCCGCAGATATTGTCCGCCCAGACGCACCACGGCGGCACCGTCCGCCGTGGTGCTGTCGGTAAACAGCGATACCACCGGCTCCGCAAAAAGCTGCAT
>OGCO01003905.1_pt1 | contig 16702 bp, 13 predicted proteins | sample 1570171 | NCBI WGS metagenome assembly OGCO01 (sample SAMEA4370583, study PRJEB24528) | human gut metagenome | reverse complement strand
ATAGGCACGTAATCAAAAAATCCGCATAAGCTATAGCCGGAAGGAGATTTTCCATGAGCGAATATGGCGACAACATCATTTCCATCAGCGACGACGAGGGCAACGACTTCGAACTGCTGGTGCTGGATGAGCCGGTGACGGGGCTGGACCCCGCTGCGGCCCAGGACCTGTACCGCACGCTGGACTATCTCAATAAGAAAGAAGGGCTGGCCATCGTCATGGTGACCCACGATCTCAAAGCCGCCCTCCGCAGCGCCAGGACGGTGCTGCACATCGGCCACAGCAGCTACTTTTTAGGCACAGTCAAAGACTATCTGGCCTCCCCCCAGGGGCGGCGGTTTCGGGAGGTGGAGGAATGAGCCTGACCTTGATGCTGACCTATCCCTTTATGCAGCGGGCCCTGATCGCCGGGACGCTGGTAAGCCTCTGCGCCGCGCTGCTGGGAGTCCCCCTGGTACTGAAGCGGTACTCCATGATCGGCGATGGCCTCAGCCACGTCTCCTTCGGCGCCCTGGCCATCGCCGTGGCCCTGGGGTTCACTCCCCTCTACTTCTCCATCCCCGTGGTGATCCTCGCGGCGTTCTTCCTGCTGCGGCTGGCCACCAATCCCCGCTGGAACAGCGACGCGGCCATCGCCGTCATGAGTGCGTCGGCCCTGGCCGTCGGCATCATCGTCATCTCCCGCACCAGCGGCATGACCACGGATGTGGACAACTACATGTTCGGCAGCGTCCTGGCCATGACGTGGGCGGATGTGGCCCTGTCTGCGGTACTGTCCCTTGCGGTGCTGGCCCTGTTCGTGCTGTTCTACCACAAGCTCTTCGCCGTGACGTTCGATGAGAGCTTCTCCCGGGCCACGGGGCTGCGGGTGGACTGGTACAACACCCTGCTGGCCATTCTCACCGCCCTGACCATCGTGCTGGGGATGCGGATGATGGGTGCCATGCTGATCTCCTCCCTGGTGATCTTCCCGGCGCTGACGGCCATGCGGCTGTTCAAGAGCTTCCGGGGCGTGGTGGTATGTGCCGCCGTTACGTCGGTGTGCTGCTTCTGCGCGGGACTCATGGCCTCCTGGACGCTGTCCACGCCGGTGGGAGCCTCTGTGGTGGCGGCAAATCTCGCGCTGTTTCTGCTCTCCTGTGCTGCCGGCTGGCTGCGCAGGCGCTGAAAACCGCCGGATCTGCGGCTGTGCCGTATATCCGGCGGATTTTTTTATACAATATTAGAAAAGAATCTGGCAGAAAAGGCTTGCGCTTTTCCAGTATCTGTGCTATGATGCGTATGTTAGAAGAGTAAGGTATGTGGAGTGGGCTGCGGGGTCCGCTCTTTTTCTTGACCTTTTTCGGTCAGGCAAACTCTGCTTAAACTTCCAAAAGAAGGGAGTCCTCCCATGAAAAAGATCACTGAACTGACCGCGGAACTGGCCGCTCCCGCTATCGCGGAACAGGGCTGCACCCTCTGGGACGTGGAGTACGTCAAGGAGGCCGGCACCTGGTATCTGCGCATTCTGCTGGACAAAGAGGGCGGCGTGGACATTCTGGATTGTGAGGAGATCTCCCGGAAGGTCAGCGACCTGCTGGACAAGGCCGACCCCATCGAGGGCAGCTACACCCTGGAGGTGGGCTCCGCCGGTGCCGAGCGGGCGCTGAAGCGGCCCTCCGATTTTCAGCAGTTTCTGGGCAGCCCCGTGCTGGTGAAGCTGTACCGGGCCCGGGAGGGCCGGAAGGAGTTTGCCGGCTATCTGAAATCTAAAGGGATAGTGGCTGCTGTTTCCCATACCGAGGCTGAATATGACGGTATCAAAGCTGCTTATGAAGCCGGATATACTCATGCGGCCCATTTTTATAATGCAATGCCGGGATTTCATAAACGCCGTGAATATAAATACGAAGGTACCGTGGAGAGCATCTACCTCATGGACGACATGACCGTGGAAGTAGTGGCCGACGGTATCCACGTACCACCCACAATCCTGCGCCTGGTCTACAAGATAAAAGGCGTGGAACGGATGTGCGCCATCACCGATGCTCTGGCATGTGCCGCCAGCGACAGCAAGGAAGCTTTCGACCCGCGTGTCATCATCGAGGACGGCGTATGCAAGCTGGCCGACCACTCCGCCCTTGCCGGCAGCGTGGCAACGATGGACCGCCTGATACGCACAATGGTACAGAAGGCCGACATACCATTGGCGGACGCCGTGCGTATGGTGTCCGAAACACCGGCTCGCATTATGGACGTATACGACCGTAAGGGTTCGCTCCAAAAAGGAAAAGACGCCGACATTATCGTAATGGACGAAGATTTGAAAATCAGAGCGGTATGGGCAATGGGCAAATTAGTGCCTGAAACCGATACTTTATCATAAAATTTATTTCAACATAATGCGAATGAACTTTGTTTTTCGTATTTTTGTTAAGTTTTGAACAAGCGAACAGCTTTAATCATTTATTAATAACCAATTATTGTATGAAAACCAATCTTAGTTCTCAAATTACTCTGAACAGAGTATCCCCCAGGTACTATCGACCTGAGAACGCTTTCGAGCGATCGGTACTGACACGTCTCGAAAAAATTCCGACAGACATTTACGAGTCTCCCGAAGAAGGAGCCAACCAGATTGCTTTGGATATCGCACAAGTGATTCGTGACAAGCAGAAAGCCGGACGTTTCTGCGTATTGGCGCTGGCCGGCGGTAACTCGCCACGCAATGTCTATTCAGCCCTCGTGCGTATGCATAAGGAAGAAGGACTGAGTTTCCGCAATGTAGTGGTATTCAACCTGTACGAATATTATCCGCTGGCTTCGGACGCAGTCAACAGCAACCTCAACGCATTGAAGGAAATGCTGCTCGACCACGTGGACATTGACATGCAGAACGTATTCAGCCCCAACGGTACTATCGCCAAAGACACCATTTTCGAATATTGCCGCTTGTACGAGCAACGCATCGAAAGCTTCGGCGGTATCGACGTAGCCGTATTGGGTATCGGACGTGTCGGCAACATCGGTTTCAACGAACCGGGTTCGCGCCTGAACTCCACCACCCGTTTGATTTTGCTGGACAGCGACTCACGCAACGAAGCGTCCAAGATGTTCGGAAGCATTGAAAGCACTCCGGTAAGCTCCATCACAATGGGGGTAGCCACAATTCTCTCGGCCAAGAAAGTATATTTGCTGGCATGGGGTGAAGAAAAGGCCAAAATGGTAAAAGAGTGTGTAGAAGGCAACGTAACAGATACAATCCCCGCATCTTACCTGCAAACGCACAACAATGCCCATATCGCCATCGACCTTTCGGCAGCCGCCAACCTGACACGTATCCAACGTCCCTGGCTGGTAACTTCCTGCGAATGGAACGACAAGCTGATTCGCAGCGCCATCGTCTGGTTGTGCCAACTGACCGGAAAACCGATTCTGAAGCTGACCAACAAAGACTACAACGAAAACGGTTTGAGCGAACTGCTTGCCCTTTACGGCTCTGCATACAACGTAAATATCAAGATTTTCAACGACCTGCAGCATACCATCACCGGTTGGCCGGGCGGCAAGCCGAACGCAGACGACACCTATCGTCCCGAACGCGCTAAACCGTATCCCAAACGTGTCGTTGTATTCTCTCCGCACCCGGATGATGATGTCATCTCTATGGGCGGTACTATCCGCCGTCTGGTAGAGCAGAAACATGACGTGCATGTGGCATACGAGACTTCCGGTAACATTGCCGTAGGCGATGAAGAAGTAATCCGCTTCCTGCACTTCATCAACGGCTTCAACCAGCTCTTCAACAACAGCGAAGACCAGGTCATCAACGAGAAATACACCGAAATCCGCAACTATCTGAAAGATAAGAAAGACGGCGATATGGATACCCGCGATATCCTGACCATCAAAGGGCTGATTCGTCGTGGCGAAGCGCGTACGGCATGTACTTATAACAATATCCCGTTGGATCACTGCCACTTCCTCGACCTGCCGTTCTATGAAACGGGTAAGATTCAGAAGAACCCTATCAGCGAAGCCGATGTGGAAATCGTACGCAACCTGTTGCGCGAAGTGAAACCCCACCAAATCTTTGTCGCCGGTGACCTTGCCGACCCGCACGGAACACACCGTGTTTGTACGGATGCCGTATTTGCCGCTATCGACCTTGAAAAGGAAGAAGGCGCCAAATGGCTGAAAGATTGCCGCATCTGGATGTACCGCGGCGCATGGGCAGAGTGGGAAATTGAAAACATCGAAATGGCGGTGCCCATCAGTCCCGAGGAATTGCGCGCCAAACGTAACTCCATCCTGAAGCACCAAAGCCAGATGGAAAGCGCACCGTTCCTCGGTAACGACGAGCGCCTGTTCTGGCAGCGCAGTGAAGACCGCAACCGCGGTACAGCCGCACTGTACGACAGCTTGGGTCTGGCATCTTACGAAGCCATGGAAGCATTCGTAGAATACATTCCGCTGTAAATGTTTACTAAATAGCGATAAGAGAGTGGGAAGCGATGAACTTCCCACTCTTTTTTTGTGTATTTTTGTACGGTACTTAACTATTGAATATGAGAAAACTATATTTATCCATACTGCTCCTATCGGCAGGAGTTACTTCCCTCTTTTCACAAGAAATAGAACAGGCCGTCCGGGAGCGGTTGCAAACCTTCTTCCAAGCATATGCCCCTGCCGATGTCAATATCGGTACATGCCGGCTCGACAGCGTACGCGTAGACTTCCGCCGAAAAACCATCAGCATCTACGCCGATGATAAATTCTCCTACCAGCCCTTCCGGCCTGAAACGGTGGAAAAGACTTACCGGGACATCAAGAAGATACTCCCCGGCCCCGTTACCTATTTCGACATCACCGTCTTTACCGGCGGACGTTCCATCGGCGACCTTATCCCCAACACATACAGAAACGGAAAGAAAGATAAAAACCGCCTGTTTACGGACATACATTACAAAGGCGCCCCCTGGGTGACCCGCGCATCCCGTCCCTTTGAAATAACCCGGGGACTGGAAGGACGGCACATCGCCCTGTGGCAAAGTCACGGAAGGTACTACATCAACAGCAAGGACAAATGGGGCTGGCAGCGTCCCCGCCTGTTCTGTACCTCCGAAGACCAATTCACGCAATCGTTCATCCTCCCCTACCTCATCCCGATGCTGGAAAATGCGGGAGCCAACGTATTCACCCCTCGCGAACGCGACACGCAGAAACGGGAAATCATCGTAGACAACGACGGCAACCGGAACGGTACAAACTCCCTCTATCTCGAAGTGAAAAGCAGGAAAGCACGTTGGGAAAAGACCTCTCTGCCGGGATTTGCACAGCGGAAGCGCATCTATGCGGAAGGAGAAAACCCTTTCCTTGACGGCACGGCACGCTTCACACAGACCGAAAAGAAGAAAAACAAAGCCTTCGCCGAGTGGGTTCCCGATATTCCGGAAACCGGAGAGTACGCCGTATACGTTTCCTATCAAAGCCTGCCGAACAGCGTGAGCGATGCCAAATACCTCGTATTCCACAACGGCGGTGTCACAGAGTTTAAAGTTAACCAGCGCATTGGCGGCGGCACATGGGTATACCTCGGTACTTTTACTTTCGACAAAGGAAGCAATGACTACGGTATGGTGGTATTGAGCAATGAAAGCCGGGAGAAAGGAGTGGTATGCGCCGATGCCGTACGTTTCGGCGGCGGCATGGGCAACATTGCGCGCGGCGGCAAAACCAGCGGTCTGCCCCGCTATCTGGAAGGAGCCCGTTACTCCGCGCAATGGGCGGGTATGCCCTATCCCGTATATGCCGGATACAAAGGCAAGGACGACCTCTCCGACGACATCAATGTACGTTCGCGTACCATCAACTATCTGTCGGGCGGCTCCGTATTCAATCCCGGCGAACAGGGATTGGGAGTACCGTTTGAAATGAGCATGGCACTGCACAGCGATGCCGGCTTCAAGACCGACGACCGGATTGTAGGCACACTCGGCATCTATACCACCGATTTCAATAACGGCGAATTGGCGGCGGGAACAGACCGTTACGCCTCGCGCGACCTTGCCGACCTGTTCCTCACCCGCTTGCGGCAAGACATCCGTTCCACTTTCAATACGGACTGGACACGCCGCAGCATGTGGAACCGCAATTACAGCGAAACCCGCCTGCCCGCCGTTCCTTCCGCAATCGTGGAGATTCTCTCGCACCAGAACTTTGCGGACATGCGTTTGGGACATGACCCCAATTTCAAGTTCACGGCCAGCCGCGCCCTGTACAAATCCATTCTGCAATATATCTGCACGCAGCATAACAAAGAATACGTTGTGCAGCCCTTGCCCGTCAGCAATTTCGCCATCCGCTTCGGCAAGAAGAAAAATACGCTGGAGCTTTCCTGGAAAGGAGTGAACGATCCACTGGAGCCCACCGCCACACCCCGCGAATACATTGTCTACACACGTATCGGACGGGGCGGATTTGACAACGGCGTACGTGTAAACAATCCGTTCCATACCGTAAAGATAGAACCGGGCATCGTCTATTCTTTCAAAGTAACGGCAGTGAACCGGGGTGGAGAAAGCTTCCCGTCCGAAACCCTCGCGGCCTACAAGTCCGAACACGAAAAGGCGCGTATACTTATCATCAACGGCTTCGACCGCATCAGTGGTCCCGCTGTGGTAAACACGCCCGACGAAGCGGGATTTGACGTGGCTCAAGACCCCGGCGTACCTTATCTATACGATATATCCCTCTGCGGCATCCAGCAGAACTTCAACCGTAAAGAAGCCGGAAAACGTTTGGGAGAAAGCGGCAATGAATATGAAGGCATGAAAATAGCCGGGAACACCTTCGACTACCCCTTTATGCATGGCAAAGCCATACAGGCGGCAGGCGGCTACAGCTTCACTTCATGCAGTGACGAAGCTGTGGAAAGCGGTAGTGTGGCATTGGAAGACTATCCGATAGCGGACTATATTCTGGGGTTGGAAAAAGCGGACGGCAACCTGTCACGGACAGCCTATTACAAAACTTTCTCCTCGCCCATGCAGCGCGCCTTGGCAGCCTACTGCCGGTCGGGCGGCAACCTGTTGGTCAGCGGCGCCTACATAGGCAGCGACATGAACGATTCGCAAGGCAACCGGGAATTTACCCAAAACGTCCTGAAATACCGCTTCGGTAACAGTTTACAGACATCCGGCGGGCAAATCAGCATACAAGGCTTGGGGCGCAGCCTCAGCATCCCCCGTCTGCCCAACGAGCAGGCCTATCCCGTAACGGCCCCCGACTGTATCCTGCCTATGGCAACCGCTTTTCCAGTCATGACCTATGCAGACAGGAACCAACCGGCCGCCATAGCCTATAAAGGTAACGACTACCGTACTTTCGTCATGTCATTTCCCTTTGAAAGCATTCGGGAAGAAGCAAACAGAACGGCGGTTATGGCATCCATACTGCACTTCTTTACGGCAGATAATACGGGTATGAACAGATAATAACGACAATCTTGATAAATAATCTGTGGAAATATGCATAATCTGTGGTGAAAAACTTATCTTTGCTTTTACAGAAAACATCGATTACTAAACATTAATCATTAAAACATTAACGCCATGTACACTATACAAGCCAATCCCAGCGGAACCCGCAACCTGGAAATATCGGAAGAGAATCTCGCCACCATCGAGAAATACGGCCTCTTCCGCCATCTCATCGACAGCAACGGCATCGTGGACGAAACCGTGCTCGACAAGCTCAAGCTGAATATCCGTTCCCTCATCGCCGCTCAGGAAGAAGACAGTAAAGACCTGCTCGACCTCTGCATCGACGTTATCTATCACAATAACATGAAAGCCTTCGGGCTGCAGCAGCTTATCAAGCTCTACCTGCAATGGCTTTCCCGGCAAGAAACCATAGAAGAGGAAGAAGATAAATGAAAACCATCGACACACGTGGACAGAAGCTTTACAGCCCTCTCATCCCCGCCGTAAAGGCCATGTGCGAAGCCGGGAAAGGCGAGAAACTGGAAATCATTATGGACGACGCAACCGCCTTTAATGACCTCAAGGAGTATCTCGCCGAACAGCAAATCGGCTTCCGTGAGATTTATGACGGAGAGGAAATGCTGGTGCAGTTCTGTAAGTAATTAAAACTTTCCGTATCTTTGCACCCATGAAAGAATACAGACTGACTGATTGGTTGCCTACAACCAAGAAAGAAGTGGAACTTCGCGGGTGGGATGAACTGGACGTTATTTTGTTCAGCGGTGACGCGTATGTAGACCATCCATCGTTCGGGGCAGCCGTCATAGGGCGCATACTCGAAGCGGAAGGATTGCGTGTGGCGATTATTCCCCAACCCAACTGGCGAGACGACTTACGGGATTTTAAGAAACTGGGGCGTCCCCGCCTCTTCTTCGGCGTCAGTGCAGGCTGTATGGACAGTATGGTCAATAAATACACCGCCAACAAACGTCTGCGCAGCGATGATGCCTATACTCCCGACGCACGTCCGGACATGCGCCCCGAATATCCCTCGATTGTCTATACCCAAATCCTTAAAAAACTATATCCCGATGTGCCCGTCATATTGGGCGGTATCGAAGCAAGCATGCGCCGGCTGACGCATTACGACTATTGGCAAGACCGCGTACGTCCCAGCATTCTTGCGGACAGCGGCGCCGATGCGTTGACGTACGGTATGGGTGAGAAACCCATTGTGGAGCTTGTAAGAAGATTAAAGCGGCAGCAACCTATTCTCGACATCCCCCAACTGGCTTATCTTACTAAAGAAGTGCAGCCACAGGAAGGGGACATCACCCTTTTCTCGCACGAAGAATGCCTGAAAGACAAGAAGAAACAGGCCGCCAATTTCCGCCATATCGAAGAAGAGAGCAATAAATACGCCGCATCGCGCATCCTGCAGACCGTAGGCAGGCAAACCGTCGTTGTCAATCCGCCTTACCCGCCCCTGACGGAAGCGGAACTCGACCGTTCTTTCGACCTCCCCTATACCCGCCTTCCACATCCCAAATACAAAGGAAAGCGCATACCCGCATACGATATGATTAAGTTCTCCGTCAACATTCATCGCGGATGTTTCGGCGGGTGCGCTTTCTGTACTATCTCGGCGCATCAGGGCAAGTTTATCGTCAGCCGCAGCAAGGAAAGCATCTTGAAGGAAGTAAAGGCCGTAATGGAATTACCGGACTTCAAAGGGTATCTCAGTGATTTGGGCGGCCCTTCCGCCAATATGTACAAGATGCGGGGACGCGATGAAGCCGTATGCAAGAAATGCAAACGCCCGTCGTGCATCCACCCCAAAGTGTGCCCTAACCTGAACACAGACCACAGCCCGCTGCTCGATATTTATCATGCCGTAGACAGTCTGCCGGGCATCAAAAAGTCATTCATAGGCAGCGGTGTGCGCTACGACTTGTTGCTGCACCAAAGCAAAGACCCCGAAACCAACAAAAGCACGCAGGAATATACCCGCGAACTCATAGCCCGTCATGTAAGCGGCCGCCTTAAAGTCGCGCCGGAGCACACCTCGGAACGCGTGCTCGACATCATGCGCAAACCGCCGTTCAGCCAGTTCGGAGAGTTCAAAAAGATATTCGACCGAATCAATCGTGAAGAAGGCCTGCGGCAGCAGCTCATCCCCTACTTCATCTCCAGCCACCCCGGCTGTAAGGAAGAGGACATGGCGGAACTTGCCGTCATCACCAAGCGTCTGGACTTTCATCTGGAGCAGGTACAGGACTTTACTCCCACCCCCATGACCGTCGCCACCGAAGCGTGGTACACAGGTTTCCACCCCTATACCCTGGAACCCGTATTCAGCGCCAAAACACAACGCGAGAAACTGGCGCAGCGTCAGTTCTTCTTCTGGTACAAACCCGAAGAACGGAGAAATATCATCAATGAACTGCGGCGGATAGGACGGAAGGACTTGATTGACAAGCTGTACGGGAAATAGGAAGATACGGACAAGATGCTCCGTCTCAATCTTCCCAAAAAGCCACTGTCAAACAGCGAATTGCCAACCATTCATAAAGAAGCACTCACACTCCCCGTATCAAGCACTCACTTCTTAGGAGAAAGGCTTGCTCATATAGGAAATAAGCCGTATCTTTACGCTCAAGATGAACATCTTTAGGTTAAAGACCGCCATCTCCAGCCTAAAGATACATATCTTTAAACTGAAGATACAGTTTAAAGCATAGGTTAAGTCTCCCCGGTAAGCAAGTCCGCCTACTTTCGTCCCTACCCCATGCCACTTCTTCCTTAGCCCCATGCAGGACGGACATCCATCACCGAATTATCAACCCGTAAACAACAAAAAACATCATGGCAGAATATCAAATGCAGACCTCTAATCTTCCCAACGAAGACGGTGAAAAAATACTCTTCCCCCGTATCAAGATTTGGGGACAGGTAGATTTGGACTACCTTGCCCAACACATCAACTACGCCAGTACCTTTACTCCCGGCGACATCATCGGACTGGTAAAATCACTCACCCAGGCCATAGCCCGTGAAATGGGCGAAGGACACTCGGTGAAAGTGGACGGACTGGGTGTATTCACTCCCTCGTTAGGGTTGCGCGAAGGTTTTGAACGGGAAAGCGCCGAACAGGGCGGACAAAAACGCAACGTAAGAAGTATCTGTGTAGACAACATCAACTTCCGTGCAGACAAGGATTTCATCTACGAGACAGGACGAAGTTGCATACTGGACCGCTCTAAATGGAAGTTCCGGCACTCCTCCTCACGCTACACCGCCGGACAACGGCTAAAACTGGCGCAAGACTATTTAGAGTCGCATCCGTTGCTGAAAGTAAGTAACTACTGCGAACTGACAGGACTACTGCGCAACGCCGCCGCACAAGAGCTGAAACAGTGGAGCGAAATGCCCGAAAGCGGAATCGGCCATACGGGCAGAGGGTCACACAAGATATATATCAAAGCAACAACAGACTGACCTATTCTTCCACCTGCATCGCCACAATCTCCTGTAACGCCGCCACAGCCTCTTCCACGGTAGTGACGTCTTTCACCACCATACTCCGCTTGTTATTCTGCTCCCGCAGGTCGCAACGGCGGGTATATTTCATCATGTAGGCAATGACTTTGCCGAAAGCCTGACTCTGATAGTAAGGACTGTCCGGATTGGAAACAAAGAACAGCGTCATGCGGCCGCCTTTGAGGAACACCTTTTCCGTTCCCAGACGTGCCGCAAGACGGCGCAGGGGAACGATACGGAGCAATTCTTCCGTCTCGGGGGGGATAGGTCCGAAACGGTCTTCGAGACGGGCGCGGAAAGCATCCACGTCCTTGTCCAGCGTCAGACCGTCCAGTTCGCGATAGAGCAACATACGCTCGCTGCTGCCGGTGACGTAGGTGGCGGGCAGCAACAGCTCAAGGTCGCTCTCCACCTGGCATTCGTCTACAAATTGCTCGCCGCTGATAGTACCGTCGCCTTTCAGCTCGTCGGCATAGAGGTCGGCAAACTCGTCGGTCTTCAGCTCGTGCACGGCTTCGGACAATATCTTCTGATAGGTTTCGTAACCCAGGTCGGCAATGAAGCCGCTTTGCTCTGCGCCGAGCATATTACCCGCGCCGCGAATGTCGAGGTCCTGCATGGCGATGTGGATGCCGCTGCCTAAGTCGGAGAAGTTCTCGATGGCCTGCAAGCGGCGTTTGGCTTCCGGCGTAAGCGAGGACAAGGGGGGAGCCAGCAAATAGCAGAAAGCCTTTTTATTGCTGCGCCCCACACGGCCGCGCATCTGGTGCAGGTCGCTCAAGCCGAAATTCTGCGCCTGGTTGATGATGATGGTATTGGCGTTCGGTATGTCGATACCGCTCTCAATGATGGTAGTGGCGAGCAATACGTCATAATCATAGTTGACAAAGTCGAGAATAATCTTTTCCAGTTCGGCGGGTTCCATTTGCCCGTGACCGATGCAGACACGGCAATCGGGGATGTTGCGCTCTATCATCGCTTTCAGTTCGGAGAGATTGGAGATACGGTTGTTTACAAAGAACACCTGCCCGTTGCGGCTCATTTCGAAATTGATGGCATCGGTGATGATATCGTCGCTGAAAGTATGCACTTCCGTCTGAATGGGATAACGGTTGGGCGGCGGTGTCTGGATGACGCTCAAGTCGCGCGCGCCCATCAGGGAGAACTGCAAGGTACGGGGAATGGGCGTGGCGGTCATGGTCAGGGTATCCACGTTCACTTTCAGTTGGCGGAGCTTCTCCTTGACGGAGACACCGAATTTCTGTTCTTCGTCGATAATCAGCAAGCCGAGGTCTTTGAACTTAACGTCTTTACCCAGAATGCGGTGGGTACCGATAAGGATATTTACCTCACCGTCCGCAAGACCCTTGACAACGGCCTTGGCCTGTGCCGCCGTCCGGGCGCGGCTCAGATATTCCACACGGCAGGGCAGGCCTTTCAGGCGCTCCTTGAAAGTCTGGAAATGCTGATAGGCAAGAACGGTGGTGGGAACGAGGACGGCCACCTGCTTGTTGTCCGCCACCGCCTTGAAAGCGGCACGCACGGCAACCTCGGTCTTGCCGAAGCCTACGTCGCCGCATACCAGCCGGTCCATGGGGCGGGCGCTTTCCATATCCGCCTTTACGTCGGCGGTCGCCTTGCTTTGGTCGGGGGTATCCTCGTAAATGAAAGACGCTTCCAGCTCCCGTTGCAGGAAACTGTCGGGGCTGTATTGAAAACCTTTCTCCTCGCGCCGTTGCGAATAGAGCTTTATCAGGTCGCGGGCTATATCCTTAATCTTGGTCTTGGTACGGTCTTTCAGTTTCTCCCATGCGCCGGTACCCAGCTTGTTGAGACGGGGAGCTTCGCCTTCTTTGCCTTTGTACTTGGAAACCTTATGCAAAGAATGGATGGAGACAAAGACCACATCGTCATTCTGATAGACCAGACGCATCACTTCCTGCGTCGTATCTCCGTTGGGAATACGCACCAATCCCGTAAAACGTCCCACGCCGTGGTCGGTATGCACCACGTAATCTCCGGGAGTAAACAGATTCAACTCTTTCAGGCTCAAAGCCACCTTGCCGCTGCGGGCTTTATCGCTTTTCAGGTTGTATTTGTGAAAACGGTCGAACAACTGGTGGTCGGTAAAGATACAGAGACGCAGAGTATCGTCGGCAAAGCCCTCGTGCAAGGTACGCTCAACGGGGGTAAAGGAGATGTTATTTCCCCGGTCTTCAAAGATAGCGCGGATACGGTCGGTTTGTTTCAGACTGTCACTGCATATATAGAGGGTATAGTTGCGCGCCAGGTAGTCCTGGAAGCTTTCCGCCACCAGGTCGAAATTCTTATGGAAGATAGGTTGCGCTGCGGTACTGAATGATACTGTCGCGTCCGGTGTTCCGGTAGGCTTCGTTCCGAATTCCATGCGGCGGAAATCGAGGGCGCGCAAGGTAAACTCTCCCCCGTCAATCAACTTTCCTTCCAGAGATATCGCACCGTTTTCCTCGGCTTCGCGGGCGGCAATGGCCGCGGCGATCAGCGATTCGTCGTGAACGGCCTGAATACGCTCTCGCAGCCAGAGGAAATCACGCATCGCCAGCAAGGTGTCCGGCCGGAGAAAGTCCAGGAAAGATACCATGCCGCCATTGCCGCCCTGCTCCAGGCTACGGCTCAAATCGGGGACAATGACGATATCCTCCTTCTTCTCTTTGGAAAGCTGGCTCTCCACCTCAAACGTACGGATGCTCTCCACCTCATCTCCGAAGAAATCGATACGGAAAGGACATTCGGAAGAAAAGGAAAAGACATCGATGATACTGCCGCGCACGGCATATTGCCCCGGCTCGTACACATAATCCACGTACTCGAAGCCGTAGCTGCGCAGCACTTCCGTCACGAAGTCCATATCCACCTTTTCGCCCGTATGGAGTTTCAAGGTTTTATCTCCCAGTTCCTTACGGGAAACGACCTTTTCCGCCAGCGCATCCGGACAGGTAACCACGCAAAGCCCTTCCTCGCCTTTCTGCAGGCGGCTCAGCACTTCCGTGCGGAGAATCTCGTTGGCGGCATCTTTCTGTCCGTACTTTATGGCGCGGCGGAAGGAAGAGGGGAAGAACAACACCCGTTCGGCTCCCAAAATCTGTGTCAGGTCGTGATAGAAATACCCGGCTTCTTCCAAATCGCCGAGGATAAAAACAAACGGGCATTCAGCCCGCTGTACCAGCACGGACGAAAACAGCGAAGCGGCAGAAGCGCACAGGCCGCTGCAGTAGAGGTGACGGACGGAATTGTTCTTTAGCAGCCTGCACATGCCTTCTACATTGGGATGGGCGGCGTATAATTGTTGCAGTTCGGTAATAATCATTGTTACGGTGAATTTCCGTTGCAAAAATACATAAATAATCCTTAGTTTTATCTGTAAGTAATAGAAAAGCACTACATTTGCTCCCATTAATAAGCCCCATATATTTTCAATGAATATGCAGACATCAGACAGTATTGTCATCATCCCCACCTACAACGAACGGGAAAACATCGAGAATATCATCCGTGCCGTTTTTGCCCTGGAGCACGGATTCCACATACTTATTATCGAAGACGGTTCGCCCGACGGTACGGCCGCTATCGTAAAAGACTTGCAACGGGAGTTTTCCGACCGCCTGTTTATGGTGGAGCGTAAGGGAAAGCTGGGACTGGGTACGGCCTACATAGCCGGATTCAAATGGGCGTTGCAACGCGACTATGAATATATATTCGAAATGGATGCCGACTTCAGCCATAACCCCAAAGACCTGCCCCGCCTCTACCAGGCCTGCGCCGAAGAAGGGGCGGATGTGGCTATCGGCTCGCGCTACGTCAGCGGCGTGAATGTGGTGAACTGGCCTATGGGACGTGTGCTCATGTCTTATTTCGCTTCCAAATATGTACGTATCATTACGGGGCTACCCATTCACGATACTACCGCCGGCTTTGTGTGCTACCGCCGCAGGGTATTGCAGACCATCAATCTGGACGGCATCCGCTTTAAAGGCTATGCTTTCCAAATAGAGATGAAGTTCACCGCCTACAAGTGCGGAGCGGATGTGAAGGAAGTACCGGTTATCTTCATCAACCGGGAACTGGGAACGTCCAAGATGAACAGCAGCATTTTCGGAGAAGCCGTGTTCGGAGTAATCCGGCTGAAATGGGACAGTTGGTTTCATAAATATCCAAACTTAAAAAACTAAAGATATGAAAAGAACGCTGATACACAACGCGACGATTGTCAACGAAGGACAGTCTATCCAAGGTTCGGTAGTGATAGAAAACGGACGCATCGCCGAAGTTCTTACCAACTGGAAACCGCTCTCCGCCCCTTGTGAAGAAGTAATCGATGCAACAGGCTGCTACCTGCTGCCCGGCATCATCGACGACCACGTGCATTTTCGCGACCCGGGCCTTACCCACAAAGCGGATATCCTGACGGAAAGCCGTGCGGCTGCCGCCGGCGGGGTGACTTCCATTATGGATATGCCCAACACCAATCCGCTGACCGTAACGCTGGATGCCCTGAATGCCAAGTTCGACCTGCTGAATGAGAAATGTATCGTCAACCACTCCTGCTATTTCGGCGCAACCAACGATAACTATACGGAATTTGACAAGCTGGACAAGCATCGCGTTTGCGGCATCAAGCTGTTTATGGGTTCCAGTACCGGTAATATGCTGGTGGACAAAATGAACAGCCTGCTGAAAATATTCAATGGTACGGATATGCTGATTGCCGCTCATTGCGAAGACCAGGAAACGATAAAAGCCAATATCGAGAAATACAGGCAAAAATACAAAGGAGCGGATGACATTCCTGTCAACGCCCATCCCGGTATCCGTTCCGTTCCGGCCTGTTACGCATCTTCCGAGCTGGCCGTCCGTCTGGCGAGAATTGCCGGAGCGCGCCTGCATATTCTGCACGTATCCACGGCCAAAGAGCTGCAACTGTTCAGTGACGAGCCTCTGGAAGACAAGAATATCACATCCGAAGCATGCGTGGCGCATTTGCTCTTTACACTGGCGCACTATAACAGTCTGGGCGCACGCGTAAAATGTAATCCCGCCGTCAAACGGAAAACAGACCGGGAAGCTCTGCGGGCTGCCGTCAACTCTGGGCTGATTGACGTTATCGCCACCGACCACGCTCCTCATCTGTTGAGCGAGAAAGAAGGCGGAGCGCTGAAAGCGATGTCAGGTATGCCTATGATACAATTCTCTCTTGTCAGCATGTTAGGGCTGGTGGATGAAGGCGTTTTCTCACTGGAAACGGTTGTACAGAAAATGTGTCATGCGCCTGCCCGAATATATGGTATTTGCCAACGCGGATATATCCGTGAAGGCTATCAGGCGGACTTAGTGCTGGTACGCCCCGACTCTCCCTGGGAAGTTACCGCCGACAAGATTCTGAGCAAATGCGGCTGGAGCCCTTTAGAGGGACATACGTTCAACTGGAAAGTAGAAAAAACGTTTGCCAACGGACACCTTATTTATAACGGCGATACGGTAGACGATTCTTATCGCGGTGAAGAGCTGAGATTCGACTATCCGTCGGCGGAAGCGTAATACATAACCGATTCAGAGAATAAATAAATGTTGAAATATTGAAATTGAATTTATATCAGTAACGATGAGCGTATATCAGTAACGATGGGTATATATAGGTAACAATAATGTAGCGTAACCTAAGG